>WBZS01001059.1_pt1 | contig 24860 bp, 19 predicted proteins | sample 5204201 | NCBI WGS metagenome assembly WBZS01 (sample SAMN12344357, study PRJNA552823) | activated sludge metagenome | biome: Activated sludge suspended growth; feature: Nitrification reactor; material: Wastewater; isolation source: activated sludge from nitrification reactor of wastewater... | reverse complement strand
TGCACAAGGAAGGCGTGGCGCCCGAGAAGATCGAGATCGGCCGCTTCAAGGGCCTGGGCGAAATGAACCCGGTGCAATTGCGCGAAACGGCGATGGACCCGGCCACCCGCCGCGTGCTGCCGATCCGCGTGCGCGCCGAAGCCATGGCCGATACGCTGAAGACTTTCACCATGTTGATGGGCAAGGGCGAAGCCTCGTCGCGCCGCGAGTGGATGGAAGCCAAGGGCGACTCGGTCGAGGCCGACGTCTGACCAATGCGGCCAAAGCGCGCGCTCCCTCGACCTTATCGATGCCCTGGAACCCGCATGGATACTGGCTCTCAGGGCACCTCCCCGGGCGTGATCGAGACCCAACCGAGCGGGATTGCGGCATGCCCATCAATCTGAATCCGCCCTGACCATGAGCGACACGCCCGACCTTTTCGATCCGCCGCCGCCTGCCCCGCCCGCGCCGCCAGCGCCAGCGGAAGACGACGGCGACAGCCTGCCGCTCGACCAGTACGCCGAACGCGCCTACCTCGCCTATGCGATGAGCGTAGTGCGCGGCCGCGCCCTGCCGCAGGTGGAAGACGGCCTGAAGCCGGTACAGCGGCGCATCCTCTACGCGATGAACGAGATGCGCCTGGCTGCGAGCGCCAAGCATGTCAAGAGCGCGCGCGTGGTCGGCGACGTGATCGGCAAGTACCACCCGCATGGCGACACCAGCGTGTACGACGCCGCGGTGCGCATGGCGCAGGAATTCACGCTGCGCTACCCGCTGGTTGACGGCCAGGGCAACTTCGGCTCGCGCGATGGCGACTCGGCCGCGGCGATGCGCTACACCGAGGCACGCCTGACTCCGATCGCCGAGCTGCTGCTGGGCGAGATTGACCGCGGCACCGTCGACTTCATTCCGAACTACGACGGCGCGTTCAAGGAGCCGAAACTCCTGCCGGCACGGCTGCCCGTCGTGCTGTTGAACGGCGCCTCGGGTATCGCGGTCGGCATGGCAACCGAGATTCCGCCGCACAACCTGCACGAAGTCGCGGCCGCCGCGCAGATTCTGATCCGCAAGCCCGAGGCGTCGCTGGACGAGGTGATGACGGTCATTCCGGGGCCGGATTTCCCCGGCGGCGGCCAACTCATCTCGCAGCCGGCGGCGATTCGCGAGGCCTACGAAACCGGCCGCGGCAGCCTGCGCATGCGCGCGCGCTGGATCAAGGAGGACCAGGCGCGCGGCCAGTGGCGCATCATCATCAACGAATTGCCACATGGCGTATCGTCCGCCCAGGTTCTGAGCGAGATCGGGGCGCTTGTGAACCCCCTGCCCCGACCCGGCAAGAAGGAACTCTCGCAGGATCAGAAAACCCTCAAGGCGCTGGTGCTCGGCGTGCTGGAAACCCAGCGCGACGAATCGAGCGACAAGGCGGCAGTGCGCATCGTGCTCGAACCTCGCTCGTCGCGCCAGTCGCCGGAGGAGTTCATGGCGGTGCTGCTCGCGCATACCAGCCTCGAGAGCAGCGTGCCGGTCAATATGACGATGATCGGCCGCGACGGCCGGCCGCAGCAGAAGGGGTTGGTCGCCATCGTGCGCGAGTGGATCGACTTCCGCTTCGTCACGGTCGAGCGACGCACGCGGCATCGGCTGGACGAAGTCGACCGGCGCATCCATATTCTCGACGGGCGGATGATCGCCTTCCTGCGCATCGAGGAGGTGATCGCCTGCATCCGCGAATCGGACGAACCGAAATCGGCGCTGATCGCACGCTTCGGCCTGTCCGAGATCCAGGCCGAAGACATACTCGAAATCCGCCTGCGCCAGCTCGCCCGTCTCGAGGGCATCCGCATCGAGAAGGAACTCGGCGATCTGCGCGACGAGCGCGTGCAATTGCAGAACCTGCTCGACGATCGCAGAGCGATGACCAGGATCATCCTCAAGGAAATCGGGGACGACGCGAAGAAGCATGGCGACGCCCGCCGCACCATTATCGAAGCGGTGGCGCCGACTGCGCAGGCAGAGATCGCCGTGCCCGATGAACCGGTGACGCTGATTCTGTCGCGCAACGGCTGGGTGCGCACTCGCCAGGGGCACGGCATCGATCCGGCGACGATCGCCTACAAGGCCGGCGACTTCCCGCTGCTGATGCGCGAAGCGCGCACGACCTGGCCGCTGGTGCTGGTAGATACCAAAGGCCGCGCTTATTCGATTCGGGTAGCGGATGTGCCCGGCGGGCGTGGCGACGGCGCGCCGATCACCACGATGGTCGAGTTTCAGGATGGCGCCAAACTGGCAGCGGCGATCTGCGACGTGCCGGAGGCGGCCTATATGTTTGCCGGCTCGGGCGGTTACGGCTTCATCGGCAAGGTCGGCGATCTGGTCACGCGGCAAAAGGCCGGCAAGGCGTTCATGACGATGGAGGCCGGCGAACGCGTGCTGGCGCCGGCGCGTGTGCCGGAGGGCGCGACCGAGGTCGCCTGCGTCTCGGAAGGTGCGCGCCTGCTGTGCTTTGCGATCGCCGAGGCGAAGGTGCAATCCGGTGGCCGGGGCGTGATTCTGATGGGGCTCGACAAGGGCGAGGCACTGGTGGCGGTGGCCGCCGGCAGCGGAACCGCCTGGGTAGTCGAAGGGCTGGGTCGCGCCGGCAAGGCGAAGCAGTTGAACATCGGCCCGCGTGAAATCGAGAAGTATCGTCTGCACCGCGCACGCAAGGGCTGCCTGCTGCCTGAGAGGATAAAGCCCCTTTCCCTGCGCTGACAACGGCCGCTCGCGGCACGCCGGCCGCCGCCGGGCGATGCCCTGGAAGCCGCATGGATATTGGCTCTCCGGGCACCCTCCCGGCGCGAGTGGGGCTTACTGCCGGGCCGATCGCGGCGCCGTGCCGGCCTCGTACCAGGGCTTGCTGGCGTTCACGATCTTCACCACGGCCAGCATCACCGGCACCTCGATCAGCACGCCGACCACGGTAGCGAGCGCCGCACCCGATTCGAACCCGAACAGGCTGATGGCCGTGGCGACTGCGAGTTCGAAGAAGTTGGACGCGCCGATCAGCGCGGACGGGCAGGCAACGCTGTGCGCCACGCCGAGCCGCTTGTTGAGCCAGTAAGCCAGCCCCGAATTGAGGAACACCTGAATCAGGATCGGCACCGCCAGCACGGCGATGATTGCCGGCTGCTTGATGATCGCCTCGCCCTGAAACGCGAACAGCAGCACGAGCGTCAATAGCAATGCCCCGATGGACAACGGCCCCAACTTTTCCAGCACTGCATCGAAGCAGGTCGCCCCCCACGACAACAATTGCCGGCGCCAGACCTGCGACAGGATGACCGGAATCACGATGTACAGGCCGACGGAGGTCAGCAGCGTGTCCCACGGCGCCGCGATGGAGGAGATGCCGAGCAGCAGTCCGACGATCGGCGCGAATGCGAAAATCATGATCGTGTCGTTGAGCGCGACTTGCGACAGGGTGAAGTACGGGTCACCGCTCGACAGCCGGCTCCAGACGAAGACCATCGCCGTACACGGCGCCGCAGCCAGCAGAATCAGGCCGGCGACATAACTGTCGAGCTGATCGGCCGGCAGCCACGGCGCGAACACCTGCCGCACGAAGATCCACCCGAGCAAGGCCATCGAGAACGGCTTGACGGCCCAGTTGATGAACAGGGTGACGCCGATGCCCTTCCAGTGCGCCCGGACTTGATGCAGGGCGCCGAAATCCACCTTCACCAGCATCGGGATGATCATCACCCAGATCAGCAGGCCGACCGGAATATTCACCCGTGCCACTTCCATGCGGCCGACGGCCTGGAACAGCGAGGGGAAGAGCTGGCCGAGCGCGATACCGGCGACGATGCACAGGACGACCCAGATGGTCAGGTATCGCTCGAAGAACCCCATTCGCCCACCGGACGCGGCCTGCGCCACGACCTCGCACTGTGCGCTCATCGAAGCCAACTCACAGTCCGAGTGCAGCCCGCACGGCGGGCACGAGCCGCGCACGGATGTCGTCACGCACCTGCACGAAGCTTTCCAGCGGCTCGCCGTGCGGGTCATGGAACGGCAGGTGGATCGCCTTGACCGCCGCGGGAAAGATCGGGCAACTCTCCTTGGCGTTGTCGCACACGGTCACCACCAGATCGATGGATTCGTCGATCAGTGCAGTGACATCCTTGGGATGCAAGCCCTTTGTGGAGATGCCACCGACCGCGAGCGCCTGCAGTGCGCCGTCGGCAACTTTCGGTTGCGGCCGCGTGCCGGCAGACAGCGCGCGGACGCGCCCGGGCAGATCGTGGCGCAGCAGCGCTTCGGCCATCTGGGAGCGACAGGAATTGCCAGTGCAAAGGACGAGTACGGTGGGAATCGGGTTCATGGCGAGACAATCAGGCAAATGGGACATGGATGTCGGCAGGATGCGGCTTCGAGATGCGGCGGCAAACCCGGCATGCAGCGACACACGCCGGCGGGCGTGATAGTCGAACGTCGATCAGCCCGCTTTCGGACGCTTTAGGAACTGGATCGTCTGCGCCGCGGGTGCGCAGCAAGCGGCGTCCGGTGCGCGTTCGGCACTGCCGAAGGTGGGTGCCTCGCCAAGCGTGTGAAACGTCTCCCACGCGATACCCTGCGGATCGGTGAACCAGTGCTTGTTCGATTCGGCGTAGCAGCAACTCGTCGCCTGCTGGGAGACCATGCTCACGCCGGCACGTTCGAGTTGGGCGCGCAATCCTTCGAGTTCATCGTCGGACTCGGTTTGAATGCCCAGGTGGTCGATACCCGGTTCGATGCCGCGCGCCGAAATGGCGAAGTTCATCCGCGGGTCGTCGACCATCCATTTTGCGTAGTCGCGCTTGCTCACGCAGGGCGCGACGCCGAACAGTTGCGTGTAGAAGGCAATGCTCCGGCCGAGGTCCGCAACGGCAATATGGATGTGCAGGCGTTTCATCGGGGCTCCTTTTCGGGCTCGCAGCAAGACGCCTCGGACAGGCATGGCACGCCCTGGCAGCAGTTGTCGGTGAGGAATTGCAGCAGATCGTTCATCGCCGCGTAGTTCGCCGAGTAGTAGATGTACCGCCCTTCCTGGCGCGAACTGATGAGGCCGGCGTGGGTCAATTCCTTGAAATGAAAAGACAAGGTGGCATTGGCAACGCCCAGCCGCTGGGCTAGGGCACCCGCCGCCAGACCCGCGCCCCCGGCCTGAACCAAAAGGCGAAACACCGACAGCCGTGTTTCCTGGGCAAGCGCTGCCAACAACCTTACCGCATCGTTCGTTTCCACACTTCCATGATACTCGAACTATTCGCGAAAAGCAACGGTGCGATGAATCGCTCTTTGAATCAAGGGAATGAGAGGAACAGGAAATTGGGGCGACGGATGGGACTCGAACCCACGACAACCGGGATCACAACCCGGGACTCTACCAACTGAGCTACCGCCGCCATCGGCAGGGCAGCATCCACCACCCCGTGCGAAGGCTATGATTATAACCGACTTTCCCGACGATGATCCGAGTAAATCGAAGTCAACGCGGCACGCTTCGTTGAAGCGGGATGGTGGAAACGCAACCCCGCTTTGATGCCGGTCTGCCGCCACGCTTGTGACCATGAGGTTCCGACCACGCGCCTGTTTTATCAGGTTCCACACCTTTCGCGCGGGGCGGCCGGAATCGCTTTCCAGGGGTCGTCTCCCGGTCATGCCGACCCAGCAGAAATCTATCGGTGCCCAATCCCGCATCGGGCGATTTTGGGTAAATGCGAGAACTGCGACTTCCCTGCAACACGACAGTCACGTGCCGAGGTCGTAATCCTGCCATTTTTGGCAGCATCGGAGTTACCCAGATGGTAGATTTGGGTGATACCGGGCGCAGAATGCCCTGTTCGTATAGCCGACGATCATTCCTTGAGGTTATTCATGACTGCTACTGTCGCTGTATTAGGGCTCGGATACGTCGGCTTGCCGCTCGTCGTCGAGTTCGGCAAGCGTTTTCGGACCATTGGCTTCGACGTTTCGGCGCACAAGGTCGAGTCGTGCCAGGCGGGTGTAGACCCGTCGCGCGAGTTGCCGGACGACCAAATGCGCGCCGCAGTGCATGCGGAGTACACCGCCGATCCGAAGACGCTCGGCGAGGCGGATATAATCATCGTGGCGGTGCCGACGCCGGTCGACGACGCGCATAGCCCTGACTTCGGCCCGCTGATCGGCGCCAGCCGCAGCGCTGGCCAGAACATGAAGAAGGGCGCGATCGTGGTGTACGAATCCACCGTCTATCCGGGCGCGACCGAAGGGGTCTGCATTCCGGTGCTCGAACGCGAATCCGGAATGAAGTGGAAGCAGGATTTCTTCGTCGGCTATTCGCCGGAACGCATCAACCCAGGCGACCGCGAACACACGCTGACGAAGATTCTGAAGGTTGTCTCGGGCGACACGCCTGAAACGCTGGAGAAGGTGGCGGCTCTTTACGAGCGGATTGTCGAACCCGGTGTGCATCGTGCAACCTCGATCAAGGTAGCCGAGGCCGCCAAGGTCATCGAGAACACGCAGCGCGATCTCAACATCGCGCTGATGAACGAACTGGCGATCATTTTCGAGCGCGTCGGCATCGATACTACCGAGGTTCTGGAGGCGGCCGGCACCAAGTGGAATTTTCTCAAGTTCAAGCCGGGCCTGGTCGGCGGGCACTGCATCGGCGTCGATCCGTATTACCTGACCCACATGGCGGACAGGATCGGCTATCACCCGCAGGTGATCCTGGCCGGGCGGCGGATCAACGATGGCATGGGTAAATTCATCGCCGAGCAGACCGTCAAGCAGATGATTGCCTGCGGCAGCTATGTAAAGGGTGCGAAGGTGAATGTGCTCGGTTTGACCTTCAAGGAGGACTGCGGGGATTTGCGCAATTCCAAGGTCGTGGACATCATTCGCGAACTGAAGACTTATGGCGTAGAGGTATTCGTGCACGACCCGCGGGCAGACGCCGAGGAAGCGATGCACGAGTACGGCGTGCGACCGGTTTCCTGGGAGGAGTTACCGCGCGCCGATGCGATCGTCGCGGCGGTAGCGCACCGCGAATTCCGCGATCTGTCTGTCGAAGACCTGTCCCGCAAAGTGATCAAGGGTGGCAGCTTCGTCGATGTCAAGGCGCTTTTCGACCAGGCGGCGCTGCGTGATTCGGGATTGCGTGTTTGGCGGCTTTGACCCAAGTGGGGAAAACTGCTCAACGCATTTCGCGGGGGCAATCCTCAGCGTGTGGTACAGGCCCATTCGGCGCACCCGTTGGGTTGGAAAACTCGGTAAACCACCCGATTCCGATATCAAATGGTTGAGTGCCGTTGAATCTCACCGTGCGGCCTTGACGCTGGCTAACCAGCATGCGATAAGCGTAATCCTTAGTTTCCATCGTTGCCGACAGGATCCAGATGTACCAGTCATTTTACGGTTTAACCGACAAGCCTTTTCAGCTCAACCCAGATCCATCGTTCTACTTTGGAAGCCGCGAGCATCGACGGGCGATGGCGTATCTCGAATACGGCCTTCACCAGAACGAGGGTTTCATCGTTGTCACTGGCGAAGTCGGTACTGGAAAGACGACGCTGATTCGCAGCCTTCTGAGCAAGCTTGACCCACATCAGGTGGTCGCGGCCCAATTGGTCAGCACGCAGTTGGATGCCGAAGACACGTTGCGCATGGTGTGTGCCGCCTTCGGCCTGCCCGCAAAAGACATCGAAAAATCCGATGCGCTGGTATCCCTTGAGGGCTTTCTCCGATCTGTGGCCAAGGACGGACGCCGTGCACTTCTGATCATCGATGAGGCGCAGAACCTCGCTCCGCGGGCGGTGGAAGAACTGCGTATGCTTTCCAACTTCCAGGTCGGGACGAACGCACTGGTGCAGAGCTTTCTCGTCGGCCAGCCGGAGTTCCGTCAAACGATGTGCAGCCCGCACATGCAGCAACTGCGGCAGCGGGTGATCGCGTCGTGTCACATCAGCCCGCTTGGCAGCGAAGATACGAGGGCGTACATCGAGCACCGACTGACGCACGCCGGCTGGAAGAACGATCCGACAATCAGTGTGGATGCATTCGAAGCGATATTCAGGTTTTCGGGCGGGACGCCGAGGCGAATCAACACGCTTTGCGACCGGCTGTTGCTCTCAGGCTTCCTGAACGAGAGTCACGAGATAACGGAGTCTGACGTCGACGCCGTCGCGAATGAACTAAGGGAAGAAACGTTCTCGGCGGATCGCTCGTCGCCCGGCCAGACAAATGGGCCACAACCCGCGGGCACACTTCCTTCGCCGGACACCCCCGCTCCGCAGTTGTCATTTGCAAAATCACAGCTTGCGGATTCCACGACGGAATCGGGATTGAGGTTGCTTGGCGGGCTTCAATTGGATTCAATGCTCGAACGCCTCGGCCGGCTGGAGCGTTCGAGCGAAGTAATGATTTCGCTCTTGCAGCAGCTACTGATTGTGGCGTCACGAGACACCAGTATCAATGGTCGCAGCAACTCATCCGCTCAATTGCCTGTTGAGGGTACCTCGGAAAACACATCGAATGAAGACCTGACTTCGGAGTCCAACACGGTAATCCTGAACGATCCAGACCGCTACGTTGACGCAGAGGAACGCAAAGAGAGAACTGGATAAGGGCGCGAGCCCAGGACTGGTCCATCAAACGATGCACAACGGAGCATCATTGCGCTCCCCGGCCGGTAAGTACCACCTCTATCGTTTCGACAAAGATTAACAGGTCGAGGAAAAGCGAGTGGTTCTTGACATAGTAAAGGTCATACTGAAGCTTCTGCACCGAGTCCTCTACTGAGGCGCCGTAGGCGTAGCGCACCTGAGCCCAGCCTGTTACGCCAGGCTTGATGCTGTGACGCGCGCCATAAAACGGAACCTGTTCTGACAACTGATCAACAAAGTAAGGCCGCTCCGGACGCGGTCCAACCAGACTCATGTCACCTTTGAGCACATTGAACAGTTGCGGCAATTCATCGATGCGCAGCTTGCGAATCGCACGGCCGACACCGGTGATTCGGTTGTCGTTTGATGTTGCCCACCGAGGCTTGCCGTCACGCTCGGCATCGTTACGCATACTTCGGAACTTTATGACATGAAAAATACGTCCCCCTTGTCCGACCCGCTCTTGGCGATACAGAATCGGCAACCCCGACTCGATAGCTATAAACGCCGCAGTAATCACCATCACCGGAGCAGCCAGGGCGAGCAATACTAGCGAAGCGACGACATCGAAAGTGCGCTTGACTAATGTGCGACCGGCTCCCTGACGAAAACCCTCGCCAAAAATCAGCCAGCTCGCTCGTAGCGCGTCGACCCTGACCTGACCGAAGACCTGTTCAAAATAGGTAGAGAAATCAAGAACCTTTATGCCCGCAAGTTTGCACTCAAGTAACTGATTCAGTGGCAAGACGCCGCCGCGACGATCGCCAACCGCGACGACAATGCGATCCACGCGGTTAATTCGGGCGACTTCAATCAGGGATTGGTTGCCGTCCAACAACTTTTCTGCGGGTACGAAAACGGCGTCCGTTGAACTCGCAGGATAGAAACCCACCACCGTACATCCGGATCCCTTCCTGCAAAGCGACTCTTGGACCTTGGAAGCCTCGGCTCCAGCCCCCAATACCAGGACGCGACTCGAGAAAGCCTCAGAGCGATCCCGAGTGCTGGCCGAATAGGCACGGATAAGCATGTGCGTAACAACCGCCACGATTGCAGAGAACTCAAAAACTTGGTGCTGCGCCCAATGTTGCGGTAGTCGGTCGAACAGCAAGTACCCGACGAACACCGCGAAGAGCACTGAAAAGATCACGCGCGCCGTCGTGTCCACAAAGGTGCGGCCAGGATTCGCTTGATAGAGACCCAGCGCCGCATTGACCATCACGACACTCAACGCAAACACTACGAGTAGCGGAAAGCCGACAACTGCCTCCCGCAAAGTACTTGGGCTGATAAACGCGACGGCGAGAATGACTGACAGGATCAGTAGTACGGATTCAAGTAACGCCCGCACGACTGAGTTCCATGAGAACCAGTGGCTGAATAGCTGGACCATCTCTGACCTCCGTCGGGGCCATTCTTGATGTGGCCCCGCTTCGTATTAGTAGTTAATTTCTACGAACAATACCTTCAAATCGAACATACGCCTTGGAACTACTTCTCGTTGTGACAATCGTCACTATTTTGCGACAAGTTCACACGACTTGCGAATGTTAGCCCAACTCGAAAACATCAGCAATAGGACATTTCCTCTACTAAACATATAGTTACACAACACCATCCTTTTGGACTAGTCCGCGTTTGGGGAAACGACAGATTCATCAGAGCCGTTCTAGGTCGCCAAGAAACACCTCATCGGCTCGTCCCCAGCGAAAGTCAGCAAGAAGGCGCCGCAATCGCGGCTCGGTCTGTCGCAAGTTGACGTAATGACGGAATCGAGAGCGCAACGGAAGGCAGGCAACTCTGGGTTGATCCGGATCGATTTCCCATGGGTGGAAATAGAAGATTGCGGGCCTTTCGTCCTCCTGGTTCACCCGTCGGATCGCCCAGCGGGACCAGCAGTACGGCAGCAACCGGAAGAATCCGCCGCCGCCGGCAGGCCAATTCCTGTTCAAGAGTCGAACGGTGGTAATCGGAATCTCCAAGAGTCCACGAACAGGGCGGAAAGGGAAACGGGGCGCAGAGGTCCAGCCATAATGATCGTGACGTACCGGATAAACGCTTGAGCTATATGAGTAACCCGCTCTCTCTATGCACTCAAGGGCCCATGGGTTGCCCTCGCCGATCGAGAAACTCGGCGCTCTGTACCCCTTTACAAACAGACCGGAAACCTGCTCTAGGACATCTTTCGCATGCCTTATGTCCGTGAAGAAGGTGCCTGGAGACTGTTCGCTGGCGCGCTGGTGCGCATGGCCATGGCTAGCCAACTCATGTCCACAATCCACAATTCTGCGTACCAGGTTCGGGTGTCGCTCAGCAATCCAACTCAAAGTGAAAAAGGTCGCCTTGACGCCAGACTCATCCAACAAAGCAAGTATGCGATCAACATTCCGTTCCACCCTGCAATCCTTGGTTTCCCATTCGGACTGCGCGATGTAAGGCGCAAATGCCGCGACTTGAAAGTAGTCCTCGACATCGATAGACAACGCGTTGACAACTGCAACTGATCGAGTCGGCGGACCTACAGAAACGGGGTTAGCACTCTCGCTCGCACTTAGACCCGAACGTGAAGGCTCGACAGCCTTTAGAAATGAGCCATTTGTCATTTGATATCAGAACTTACGGTCAATCGTCGCAAACAGAGCTTTTTCCCGATATTCAGGCGTCGATGAAACGCCATTAGGGTCAAAGCGGACGTGACGCAAGCCAAGCGAGCCGGACGTCTTCGGGCTCAGTTGCGTGTTGAAAACAAGAGTGATGGTTCGTTGAACAGTTCTGCGAGCATCAGTCGCACCAATCCCTGTATTCCGCGCCCACGCGGCTCCCGCCTTAAGCGACGACAATGCACTTAGCTTGTGGCTCCAGTCGAAATTCACTGACGTGCCGGTAATGGTTTCTGCAAGCGCAAAATCGTCGCTTGATCCAATTTGCGGGGCCACCGGCCTACTTTGCGTTCTCAGTCCCGCAAGAGCCACAGTATTTCGCGCGCCGATCAAAGCAACGGACGCTTCGACACGCTTATCGACAAATACTTGCGTGGTCAGAAATCCAGCCCGTGCCAATGATTCAAAGGGTATCCCTGCCGCCAACAACTGCTGCCGCACCTGTTCGCCCCGACGAACAGGATCGGGAAACTCGGTCGACAATACATCGAATAATCGTTGAAATGCAGACGACTCCGGACTCCTGGTCAACTGATCCGTCGTCGTCGACAGATCCTGACTGGCAATCAAGCTCCATGCGCTCAAGGGGGTGCGATGCTGAAACGCGTACCGGTAGCTTCGGCCGAACAATCGCTTGTCATTCTCAAGCTCGACATGGGTTCTTTGATCAGGGGTCCATGCCAAACCGAAGCCATGCGTCGTTCCGGATCGATCTTCATTGAAGTAATTGTTGGCTTCCCGTCCGGCACGACCGAAGAACCTGAGCTGGGGGCTCAAGTGATAGACGAGGGTCCCGCGAGCCAACTGAGACTTCGTGTCGTCTCGATCCTTGAGATTGTCCCGCGTGTTCTTGAAATCAACCGACCAGCCAAATCGTGCAAGATTGGTCGTGCTCTCCACCCGACCAGTCCACGTCCTTGCGTTGCTGTCTCCAATCAAGCCGCCCTTGGTCTGCGTGGACGACGCTAACAGCCGCAATTGGTAAGAGGCCCACGTACTAATGGGTCCAACCAAGTAAGGGCTGAGCGAGAAAACCCGCGTTTCCGCACGATTCGTCGTATCACTGATATTCGAAGACGACTGCACTCCGAAGGCAGAGATCGTTTGCTGGCTAATGTTTGCGCGCGCCTCGACAAACAGAAGCTTTTCAATAGCCTCAAGCGAACCAAAAGCGTTGAGGTTGTTCTGGAAATCGTTTCGGTTGGAATCGCGTGCAGACAGCAACCCGGTAAGTCCGTAGTCCAAATTCACCTCGAGCCGCGCTTGCTTTCCCCGGATCGCCAATCCTGGCACCAGCTCAGTTATCCAGTCGCTTTTCGCATCCCCTGAAGGCTGGAGTCGAATGTTGTCAGTCCACGTTTCCTTCAACGAAATTCTGGGCTCAACTATCCAGTTGTCCCGCAGAGATTGGTCCAGTCTCTCGCGCGCCTTGTTTCGGCTATCTGCGGGTTGCCCGCGGCGCGCATCGCGCGGTGGACCCTGGTTGTCTTGAAACTCGCTTACGGGGGCGTCGTTCTGAACGTTCGTGCGTTCAGCCGCCGCCGATTGACCGAACACCGGCTGCACCCCGATGCCAACAATTGAAAGAGGAATGACCACCAAGCGCAGCGCCGCCGAGGTGCCCCGGCCCGAGGAACGCCTCGGCAGTAAGGAACCGTGCTCAATTGAATTTGCCAGCGGTCTAGTTACTGTGGCCATATCCGTAGTTGCCATAACCGCCATAGCTGCCATAGACCGAACCGGGAGCAAGCCGACTCTTGTTGAGCATCAACAGCTTGACTGGACAAAACTCGATTGCGGCAAGCGCTTGCTTTACTTCAGCGCATGCAGTCTGCTCGGCTGCCACGACGACAATAACCTGTCCCATATGTGCAGCCAATGTCCTCGACTCGTTGCTCAGCAGCAGCGGCGGAGAGTCGAAGATGAGAATTCGATCTGAGTATCTTGAAGACATCTCCCTCAGAAGGCTGTTCATTGCTTCGCTGGACAGGAGTTCCGAGGCACGCGGCTGTGACTTTCCACTCAGCAAAATACTCAGATTGTCAATGTTCGTCTTTATCAATACGTCGCTGACGTCAAGATCATCATCCAGTAGGAGATCAAGCAGGCCCAGACTCTCCGGCAACCCGAGGATGCTAGGAATGGAAGGCTTTGCGACATCCGCATCGACCAAGAGGACCGTGTAGTCGAGTTCCAGGGCCATACTCATTGCAAGGTTGACCGAGGTCATACTCTTCCCTTCGCCCGGGAGCGAACTAGTGATCATCACCAGATTTCCGTCCAGAATTGGGGCAGCACCCTTGCCGGTCGCGTTCCGCAGGATAGGCCGCTTGATGTCCCGAAACTCCTCCGCAATTCGAGACTTGGGATCGCTCGGCGTGATGAATCCCATTTGGGCCAATCGTGCCATATCTATCTCAAACTCTTTCGATTTTGGACGCGCTAACCTCGCACCATTGCCCGCCGCCCCGTCGATAGAAGCAACAGCAGAATCCTGGAAACTGCTCTCCGCACCTGGACCGGCGAGATTCGGCGCCGAAACCCCATTCACTCCACCGCGACCATCGTTATCCGCGGACTCGACACCTGATCGGCGAAGTTCCTCAAGTCTTCTGGCCGCCTGCTCGATTACGCTCATGCGGGCTTCCTCAAGTAGCGGCCCGCGTTGCGATAAACAGCATCGCAAGGGCCGCCCCAAAGACAACGAACAGACTCCCAAGTCCCGAGAGAAAAGCCATCAGTCCTCGACGTTGCTGCCGTCTGGACTCATCCGTCTCGACGAACGACACGGTTCCGAGCAAAGGTAACCCTGTCGCTTCACGCAACGACGTGGCGTCAATAAATGTCGGTCGCACCTTGCTTAGGGCAAAACTCGCAAACCCACCTAACGCCAAGGATCCCACGAGAAGCAAAGGCAGCAAAACCAGGCGATTTGGTGCAGTCGGCCTCGACGGAACTCTGGGAGGCTCCACCAGCCGGAACTGTGCGACCCCAGCTGCGTTCTCCATTTGCCCCGACATTTCCGCCGATTCGCGACGAGCGACCAACGCTTCGTAGTTCTTCTTGTTGACTTCGTAGTCTCGATTGAGCTGAGCCAACTCCGCTTCGACCTGAGGAACGGAACGCGCAGCGTCCTTGATCTGGCGGTATCGCGCTTCGTATTCGGCCACTCGAGTCCGCAGCGAAGCGACCGTTGCTTCCGATTGGGCCAGCGAAACTTTCAGTTCCTTGTACGCCGGATTCGCGGTTACGGTACCGCCCGTTCTCGGCTGGACCCCTTTTTCGCGCGCAGCCATCTCGTGGCGCCTTTGCTCCTCCAATTGCGCGAGTACCCTTCTTGCCCCGACAACATCGGGGTGTTCCTCAGTAAAACGCTGCAACAAGCTGTCGAGGTTTCGCCTTACGGATTCAATACGGGCATCGATTTCGGGAGTCAAACCCTTTGAGGCAAGTTCCCCTGGCCCGACAAGCATCGGCTCCTCCCCGGCGATCGCCTTCCTCAAGGCATCACGCGAGTTTTCGGCTTCGCGCAGTTCCAGGCGCGCCTTGTTCAACTCCGCACTTAGTTCCTCCATACGGCCGAAGAAATCCTTACCGCCTTCCGAGATTCCGAGATGCCGAACGCGGAAGTCCTTCAATCGGCTCTCTGCCTCGCTAAGCTTCACTTCATACGCCTTAATCTGTTCTTCGATGAATTGCCTCGCAACAACCGAATCGCTCTTCGATTCACCTCGACTCGATTCAATGAATATGGTGGTCAACCCCTCCACCACACGCTTCGCACGCGCCGGCTCAGGATCACGAAAACTCAATCGATAGATATTGTCGTTTCCCATTCCCGGCGTGCCCAAGGCGGCAATCTCCACACGCGAAATCAGACTATCGACGAGTGCGTCCTTCGCTTTCTTCGTATCATCTGGAACGTCCAGATTCGCCACCAAAATCAGCTTCTCGATGTTCGGCCGGCTGATCAGGCGTCGGCTCAGCATCTTGATCTGCTGCTCCACATTGGGCTGAACGGCAAGACCTACCATGAGTGGCTTCAACACCGAATCCGTGTCGACAAAGATCTTTGCCGTCGCTTCATACTGCTGCGGCATCAAAAGGACTGCGGCACCGCCGAGAACGCCCAATAGCCAGGCGACCCCCAAACCAAACCAGCGCTTCTGCCACATACCGTGCAGAACGAGCACTACCTGACGCAACACCTCTTCCATATTCGCTGCCCGACCCCTTGCTCTCTACCCTGCGCTCGTATCGGCTGACAAATGGTCCGAACTCGAGGAATTGAATTTAACTTGGTATCCGCAATTCGGTTCCAATGGGTTCTTAAGGAGATCAGAACCAGCTCTGAGGAATGATCACTATGTCTCCGGGCTTCATTTCGACATTCGCCGAATAATCACCGCCCTTCACCAAATCCTTGAGGCGCACTGAGTACTGCTTGTTCGACTCGCTGGTACGCAGAATGGAGGCAGCGTTACCGTTTGCAAAGTCCGTCAGGCCGCCGACCGCAATCATCACATCGAGCAGGGTCATCTTTTGCTTGTACGGTAGTGTCTGGGGTTTCGCAGCTTCGCCGATCACGCGAATTTGCTCACCATACGGCCCAACGAAATTCGTGACGATCACTGTGACCACCGGGTCACGAATATAAGCGGCGAGTGTCTTTTCGATGTCACGAGCAAGGGACTGCGGATCCTTGCCGATGGCGGTCAGGTCCTGAACCAGCGGCGTGCTGATCTTCCCATCCGGTCGAACCGGAACGACCATGGACAACTCAGGATTGCGCCAAACCGTGATGTTCAAGGTGTCGCCGGGGCCAATGAGGTAGTTGTATTCACCTCCTCCTGCCGCCGCCGGGGCAGGTGAATAGCTGCTGGTAGCACATCCACCCATCAACGCAACAAGCGCAACCAGCAGGAAATACCTGATTGCCCTAGAAAAAGCACGCAACTGGAAACTGGTAATCATGACACTCCCCCGAAAGCAAATTTTGGCCGACCGCAGCACAACATACGTCAAAAAGCATACTCGAAAACGGGCGATCCAGCAGGAATAGCATCACAGAACCGCCGCATGATCGATAGGTGGATTCTTCCGGCAAGGAAGTGCACGCTCAAAGGATAGTCCGAATGGGCGAAGGCGGATCCGGGCCTGCGATCTTACGGCTTTCGGGTTAGGGGATAGTCTCATTTCGGTGCTTGCGGAAACCGTTCGTTCGAGATCAACCGAGGAACCGTTCGTTCGTCGGTCGGTCGGAAAACCGAATTTTTCGCGAGTCCAGTCAAGTCGTGCCAACCGCAATCTCCGACTAAAAGCATGGAATTTGGACGTCACCGGGCTTTGTCATCGCGAAATGGACCCACACCGAAGCTCAACTCTGGCCCGCACTTTGCTTAACAGTCTCGACTGGTTTCAGTTGCGCGCCGGTTGACGGCGGACCGGGTCGGGGCAGACCAAGGTAAACGGGGTTGAACAGCAGAAATGGCGTCGGCTTTGCTAAGCGACTACCAGATTTTCCTTGCCAGCGATTAAATCGATACAACGGAATCAGACCCTTGATCGCGGTTTCCCGGAACGGACTTGGAAAGCTGAAAGATGAGATTCTTTTGCTCTGTGCCCGTTAACGCAAACTTTGCACGCAGGAGCGTGGCCCGCTGGAACTTACCAATTTAATGGTGATGAGATTGCAGAATCGAGGCAAGACGCTTTTTGGCAAACAGACGGCACATTTGTCGCCAAAAAGAGACGATCAGGCAGATTTGGAGTTAATGGGTTACCACCGATTTCAAATTGCGCGTCTTAACAAGCCAATAACGATTCCTTTGCGAGTCTCGACCGAAGGTCCTATCTGGCAGCGACATCCCAAACTTAAGATGAAAATTACCCTTTAAGTTTTTCGTTTGCACGCCGTGATTTTCATCACACATGGAACAGGCCTATTGCAGTGCGAGGCTGAGTAATGAATGCGTGTAAAGCTGAAAGTTGGCTGACGCGCAAAACACGTCGCTTGGAAGTTGGAACCGGCCCTCGTCGAGACAGCCCACCAAACCCGACGTGCAGTACCAAGGTTTGGCGAATCGGAAAATGTTGAACGTTCGGCCCGGGATTGCTTTGTGTGACCTGGTACCCGAGATCTTCGTATGAGCAAAGGAGTTGAAATGTACAAATTGGCCCATTCCGCACTGATCGGCAGTCTGCTCGTACTTGTTGGAGCAAACCAGTCCGCTCTTGCAACGAACTATTTCTCCTGGGGCGCGGAGACAATGACGCCGACTTGGGGGGCGAACGGAAGTTACACGGGAGCGTCTAGCTTACGTGGTTCCACTGCAATAGACTCAACCGTCGCGCACTCGGGCAGCAAGTCAATGCGGATATCCGTAAACATGCTCGGCACTAACGAAAGCACAGGAATCGACCTCAACGGCACCCCACCGACGTATCCTTTCAAATTCATCAACTCGCCGAGTCTGTACTATCGTTGGTGGATGCGAATCATGCCCGGTTTCAATTGGGGCGATGGTGCAACTTGGGGGGGACCAACAGCAGCAAGAACAAAGGCGGGCCGCCAGAATCTCCCAAATCTTTCTGCACAATGGTATACGGGCGTGTTGCGGGTTTCCGGATTCGCAATATCTGAATGCGAGCTAACCTCCGGTCACGCAGGAGGCTGTTTAAATAAGGACGGAACACCTGGAAGCGACCAAGGCCCAATGATGGTTTCGTATGACATGAACAAAATGTCTGACGGCAAGTGGCACGAATACATTGTCAGAATAAAGCCGAACACTAGTACCAGTTGCACGACACCAGGAACCTGTGACGCCCAACTCGAAGCATATGTCGACGGCGTTTCGGTGGGATCGTACACCAACTTTCGCCTCAGTCCATATGACGGACAAATGCTCGAATGGTGGGGCTCTTGGATGACGAACCCTTACTTTCAAGGCGGATCAAGCTATTCCGCTGGCGGGACAATCTATCTTGACGACTTCTCGACGGACGATACTTGGAACTCATTGGTTTCGCCGAGCGGTCCGGGGGGCAGCGTTGCCGCTCCGCCTCCGCCTGCGCCGACGCCTCCGCCCCCCGCGCCGACAAATCTATTGGTCAAGTAGAGCGCCAACAAATCCAAAGCGGTTGTACACGCTTTGCTATAGCATCAATCCAAGTTCCCAAGAGCCCAACGCGCTCGTAGGAACTTGGCTCCCAGCAGGAGAACCACGTGAACCGCACCCATATTGTCTTTTCACTTGCCATTTTCGCCTCGACATTCTTTGCGACAACGGCTCGCGCAGAAGAGTGCGCAAACTGGCAATCGTCTCACCCAGAATGGATATTTTGTGACGATTTCGAGGACAACACAGCTATGGTGAGACAAGGTCGCTACTTCGAGTATGACGACAATGGTGGGGATTTTGTGCCGCTAACTGGAGCAGGGCTTAGTGGATCAACGGGAATGCGTGCGTTGTGGCAGCAAGGGGAAGTAAACGCCGGAGGAATGAAATTGTCCTTCGGAAGGAACCCCGCATCTGCCATGAACAAGGGAATACGTTCGACAGAGAACTTCCGGGAGATCTACTATCGTATGTATCTTAAGAATCAGTCTGGTTGGACAGGGTCTCCAGCTAAATTATCAAGGGCCACCATAATTACGGGAAGCGACTGGTCGCAGGCTATGATCGCCCATCTTTGGTCAGACGATTCCAAGACTGCTTTGTCAGTTGATCCAGTTCGCTGTGTTGATCCTAACGGCAACGTCATCTGCGTTGGATACAATGACTTTGCTCACATGACATGGCTTGGTTTGCTGGCAGGCCCAACACCCATCTTCGATTCCGGGTATTCAAACCGCTGGTACTGCATTGAAGCGCACGTGAAGTTGAACGATGCGGGACAGTCGAACGGCATCCACGAATTCTGGATCGACGGGAGACTGGAAGCAAGACGGGCATCTCTCGATTTCGTGAAATCCTTCTCTGCCTATGGTATCAACGCGATCTTCTTCGAGAATTTTTGGAACGCCGGCTCAGTAAAGCAGCAGGAGCGGTATTTTGACAACATCGTCGTTTCAACTCAGCCAATCGGGTGCTTAGCCTCAGCGCCCCCTCAGGCCCCAACGAATTTTCGTGTGGTGCCCTAGGTCACTTCGACAACGTAGACGTCGAGTGTTGGATGTCACCAACTCGCAATCGCCCGCGAAAGCTCGACGAATTTTTGCCAGATTCCCTAAGATCCCTGTATGAGCGGTGTTGTACGAAGCAAAACTACGCGCTGAGAATTTGAGCAGCGAATTGAGCCTTTCAGTCAAGGATTGCACATTGGATTGTTCCTCAATCAGCAGCCAGATGGAAAGTGAATGAGTAACGGGACGCCGACGTTTCGCAAACCAGCAACGATTGGCCCACTCCGCAACTAATGAAAGTAGAGGTAATTCATTCCGTCATGCACATCGTGAATCAGTTTCATCCAGCAGAATGGGCGCCAGGTGGTTCCGTCAGAATTGCTTTTGAGCAAAATGACTCGTCAAAGAGCAAGAATCAGGAATTAAAACCCTCAAGCAACTAGATGGGCGCACTAATACAGGTTGTTCGCAACGCATGTACCATGCAGTTCAAGCACGAAACATCAACCTACGAAAAACTCTGGAACCTAACCGTGTTGAGCAACAGCATGAGTCGGATCAATCTCAGCTATATAATCCCTGCATACAATGAAGAACGCCACCTCCCCATACTCATTCAAAGCATCAAACTGCACACTCCCAATCAGTATGAATATGAAATTATTGTCGCTGACCATACCTCAAAGGACGACACAGCAAACCTTGCAAGGGAGTTAGGCGCCCAAGTTGTTACTGCGTCGGGCGGAACTATTGCGGGTTTGCGCAACCTAGCAGCGAGCAAGGCAACCGGGAGCGTCTATATTTTTCTAGACGCCGATATCGAGTTGACTCGGGATTGGCAAGACCACTTTCCGCAGACTTATGAACTCTTGATAAAACGTCCCGCCACTTTAACCGGTTCGCTGTGTGGCATCCCCGACGATCCGAGTTTCATCGAGCGATACTGGTTTGGACCAATGCAAGCAAAGGACATTCGTTACATAAATAGCGGACATCTCATCACCACCCGCATCCTTTTCGACCAGATCGGCGGTTTTGATGCGCGCCTGCAAACCGGCGAAGACTTTGACTTCTCCGCACGCGCTCGAAACTCAGGAGCAGAGATACAGCCAAACGCCAAACTGAGAGTAATTCACCACGGCTATCCGACAACGCTAGCAGCTTTTACTCGCCGAGAGATTTGGCATGGGAGGGGAGACTGCCAGTCATTGAAGGACATACTTTCCTCGACCGTCATGTTGGTCTCCATAGTCTTCTCTTCGCTGCACGTTGTCACCATCGTGAGCGTTGTGTTTGCTAAGAACTACATAGTTGCAAGTTTTGGGCTGTGCACGATAGCCGCATTATGTCTAGGCTCGTCGATCGTAAAATTCAAGAAGCAGACTCTCATAGGTGTCGCCACTACGTCGTGGCTCTACTATTTCTATTTCATGGCGCGCAGTATCTCCTGCATTAGAACTCTTGTGGCTCCAGAACCTTCCAAACGCCAGAGGTGAAGAAGGCGAAAATGCCAATGCCTCCCAACCAACTCGCTGCCGCTTTTACCTACGTGTCGGCGCCCATTTGACAATGCGATCGCCCTGAAGATACCGAACCCATGCAACTGCAATCGATGCGTTCACCGCGAGGAAGAATGCCGCGATCTTGACAATGATTACGTCTTGCAGTTTTGGACGAAACAGTCCGGCAAGTCCGACCAGGTAGAAGAACACCTGCAACGCCATCAATAGTGTGAAGAAAGGCGTTCGATTCATCAAAACAGTGTTCGACGTAAAGGCCAGTACGAGAAACAAAGGTACAGACCAGCGAAGCAACTTGTGGCAAAGAAACTGATAAGAAAAAATGCCGAACCGGAACGGGTTTAGCAATTCGATATGTCTAAAAAATACGGTCAACCCTCGGATGACCGTACGAATCTTCCGGTCCCACTCCCGTTTGGGATCGGCCGTATCCTGATAGATGCCGATCGAATGGGGGTCGCTGATGCCGCGAAGCCCGCGTTTCATGCTGCTCAGCACTGTCCGAAAATCGCTTTGCATCTCCGAGGAAAAATCCTGGCAAACTTCCTTTCGGGCGGCGAAAAGAGAGCCGCTCAGTCCGACCAGTGAATTGACTCTCGACTCCAGGGACCTCAGCCACATCTCGTATCTGATGTACATTCCTTCGCCACTCGGCTTTCCGTCACGACCGACCACACGGTCCTCGCTGCTGACGCAGCCGACCGTAGAATCGGCAAAATTCGACGTGAGCGCCTTCAGTCCACCAGTTTCCATTCCGGTCGCCACATCACTGAAAACAATGATGTCCCCGCCGGCACGTGCCACCGCATACTTTTGTGCGTTTTCCTTGCCGCCGCGATCCGGAATTTCGAGCAGTTTGACGCCCCTGCCGGCATAGCTTTCCACGATGCTGTTGGTGGCATCGACTGAGCCGTCCGATGCGACCAGAACTTCAAGGCGTTCTGGCGGGTAGTCCAGGCGCAGGACATTGTCGAGTTTTTTCGCGACTCGCTTCTCTTCGTTGTGGACCGTTATGATGAATGTGACAGTCGGCAGATATTCGGCCCGTTTCACATCTTTGCCAATGATCGGGTTCGCAAGATAGAGCGAAATCGGGTAGCCAAAATAGGCGAAAGCGATCAGGAAAAGCGAGATAAAGAAGATAGTTTCTGCCATGCTGCTTGCGCCTCGATCTGGCTAATTGCGGCATTCTCCGAACGCGTCGGCCCCGCTGTGAGTATTCTTCGGGATTGATATCGATCCCAATTCGTCTTACGGAGGCGCCGTATCAATCATCGGACACCGATTATTCGTATGTCTAATCGGGTTACCCCGAATGTCACCCCGATTTTTCCATTGTTCGGGTATAGACGTCCATGTAACTGTCGACCATCTTTGCCAAAGAAAAGCGCTTGGCCACTTTCTCTCGCGCTGCTCGCCCCATGCGCTTCCGAAGCTCGTCATCCCGTTTCAGCGCCAGACAGCATTGCGCAAAATTCACCGGATCCCTTCCCTCCACGAGGTATCCATCCACCCCATCCGAGATTATCTCAGGCATGCCACCCACCCTCGGGACGATGGGTGGTATCTCGAGGGCCATTGCTTCGAGCACACTCATCGGAATGCCTTCATGAACGGACGTATTGATAAAGACGTCGAGCCCGCGATAGAAATCCCCGACTTTCTGCACCAGGCCCTTCAACATGAATCGATCTTCCAAGCCCAGTTTCGCAACTTGCGACTGAATGTTCGCGAAAAGCGGTCCGTCGCCCGCCAATTCGAAATGGATGCCTGGATCTGCAGCTACGACAAGGTTTGCTATGTCAACCATTAGCGCATAGTCCTTGACCGGCACCATTCGCCCCGCCGATCCAATGACAAACCCGGTCCTCACCGTCAGCGCCCGATCGATCTCCGGCACTTCGATACCGTTCATTACCGTCGCGACTCGATCATCGCAAAAGCCGGAGGCTCGCAACACGCTCGCTATTTCGGCCGAAACAGCGACCGTCATGTCGAATCGCCTTGCCAGAAGCCAGAAGTTGGCTCGGGCCTTGAGCCGATGCCTCAGACGCGCCCCGGCGTCGAACATTTCAGGCATGCCATGCTGAGTCCCAACCAGAACTGGTCGCTGCTTTTCGGTCAGGGACGCCAGATAGGCAATTGCATTCTCCTTGTAACGGTGAGAATGTATGACCCTTGGGCGGATCTCCTTGATCAGACTTTTTGCAGAACCGGCAATTTCGCGAAACGACAGCTTCGTTTCGTCCAGAACACGCGTCGGCACGCCCGCTCGGATCAACTCCTCCGCCAACCTGCCGGCATTTAGAACTATCGCAAAAGGTTCGGTGTTCTGCCTCGCGAGCAAGCCGCGAAGCAGATTGAAGGCCATGACCTCCGCGCCCGCCCAGAGGTCGCCTGAAACGATATGGCATACCTTCATTTCGTTTCGTTCGCCAGCGACTTTCGGGCGAGCCTAGCCGTTGAGATCCCCAACGGGGGCGTCCATGGGAGACTATGAACCATCGATGTCATCCATCCCCCGGGGTACATTCAGAATGCCGCCACCAGTCTTGAGGCAAGCATTGGACGCGTTGCGGTGATGTCCTGATGCACCCCGATCCGGGACAGGGAATAGGGATTCGTGTCGCGCCCATTCCATCCGCGTTTGGTCGTGACCGCGATCCTGTACCCAGCGTCAGCGACCAACCTTTCGATCCGCTCGGATGTTCCGCCATTCGGGTAGCAGAACGAGATCGACTCGCGATTGGCGACGCCTCGTGAAACGAGAACCTCCATCGACTCCTTCAATTCGCGCGTGACCTCCGCATCCTCGAGGGTCGTCAGTATCGGGTGCCCTGCCGTATGAGAGCCAAACGTGATGAGCCCTGAATCGAACATCTCCTGAACCTCGCCCCAGTTTAGAAAGGCACGGCAAGCTGGATCATGCGGCAGTCCGAGCAGCCTCGACAGGCCTTCAAGCACGCCTTCGATCTTCTCTATTCGAAGCGGCTTCAGGCGGCCGATCGCTCGCTCCAGCCTGGTCTCGATCGTACCCCCAGGCGCAAGGATCTCGCTGAGGAGTAAATCCTCCTTGGGGATTGACGCGTTAACCACACGCCCATCGAACCGCGGGGCGGCAAATATCAAACCGAGGCGATCCGTCCAGAACCATTTCTCCGTGCCAATGTAGCTTGTCGGCAGAAATACAGTGGCAGGCGCCCTTTCGGCATGGAGAATCGGAAAGGCGTAATCGTAGAAATCAACCCAACCATCGTCGAATGTCAGAACACAAGGTGGTCGCTCGCGGGATTTCGCGTAGACCGCGTCGGGATTCGCGACGAGATCATCGAGCGATACGATCTCGAAATGCTGCTTGAGATAGCGAACATGGAGTCGAAGGGTCTCCGGTTCGACGACCATGCCAGCCTGGACGGCATCCGAAATCCGGTCCTCAGGAAGTATTCGGTGATACATCAAGATCGCCACGCGTCCCGATGAGCCTCGACGTATCAAGCGCACGCTGAGCCCGGTAGCATCCAGCGCCGTTGCAAGCATGGATTTGAGCCTGATAGAGGGTTTCATGGACACTCGCTCGATCGGCCGGCGGGACGACTGCTGATGCCGATCAAAATACGTCTCCTGGATTCAACCGGGACCAAGGACTCTGCCCTCCAATTACGACAATCGAACGAAAATCCGCTTACGGCGTCTGGGGACTCTTCAAGTCGAGTCCGGCTTTGGAAGGCTCCAGCGCAATCGCCTTCAAGGCGATCTTCCTCATTGCGACGATCATCGCCGTCAGGTACCAGTAGTGCGGATAGTAAAGCACCGAAACGAAAGAGCCGGAAGCCAAGTAACCCGCAATCGCCGTAGAGAAAGCCAGCGAAAGAAAGTGAGCAAGCTTCCGCAGGTCGTCGTC
>WBZS01000688.1_pt1 | contig 24869 bp, 30 predicted proteins | sample 5204201 | NCBI WGS metagenome assembly WBZS01 (sample SAMN12344357, study PRJNA552823) | activated sludge metagenome | biome: Activated sludge suspended growth; feature: Nitrification reactor; material: Wastewater; isolation source: activated sludge from nitrification reactor of wastewater... | reverse complement strand
GGCTTCCTATCTTCACATCCCAATCAATCGCAGCGAATCAGGTCGAATTGGTTCCGGGATACCTCGGTTCGCTCGAAAACCGAAAGGCACCACCTGTGCAAAAAATCCTCGTGGGAATGGTTTTGCTCATGGCGACCGCGATGGTCCCGCTGCCCGAGGTCGCTGGCCAGGGATTCAAGGGGCCTGCGGTCGTTGGTCCCATGGACGCTCGCGCTCGCCGAGCCCTCCGAGAACGCGCCGTGCTACGAGCCGGGCCGACCTCGCGTGATTTCGTGGAACAGGACCATTTTGGCGACATCGCGGCCCTTGCGATTCTTCGGTGTTCGCCAAACGTCGGCCGGCGTTTGGCGAAGGCGCATGACGATGGCGACCTTGGCTTGATTCCGGATTCGCCGCGATTGCTCCAGTTGATCGCGCATCCCAAGGGTGGCGACGACGTGGCCCTGTGGATCCTGAACCACCTCGACGAGTTGCAAGACCCCAACGCCGTCGAGGCCTTCCTGCACGCGCCATTGGAATATGCGATGCGCCTTCGAAAACTCGAAAACGACATCGTGGACGTACGAGGGAATCGTCAAGGTATCAGCGACATGCTGAAGAAAAGCGGCTTCCCCACGGATCCAGCTCCCTGGATCGTCATCGTGTCCGCCATCGGCGTAATGATCTTTCTACACCGTTGGTTCACGCGAAAAAAGGAAACGGAACCTGATCGATCAGCCCCGCGCCTCGCTCACATGGACGAGCCATGGGAACCGGACCTGGAAGTCAGATAGATCATCTTTTTCAAGGAGAATGTTATGGGGAAGATCTCGGATTGGTTGGTTGGAATCCTGTGCTGCGTCTACATTATTTTACCTATTGATCTCGTGCCGGAAGCCCTACTTGGCCCGTTTGGCCTGCCGGATGATTTAGTGGCTCTTTTTTACGCAATTCGCCGATTCAAATCAGCACTCCGAAAGGACAGAAGGCACAGGAGTGATGCGATGCCAGGAAAGCAGGCTCGCCTGGCACGCGACCATGTCGATCATGGAAGTGATCGGCCCGGTCTTTCGGGACGACGTGAAACGCGATGCGCTTCAGCTCATCCTTGAACACTCTCATGCGGCCATGGAAAACGCGATGATTCTGCCACGAAAGGCACGGATCGAGGCTTTTTGCGAAATTGACCAGAGAAAAGGCGACCGAGGGAGAACTGTAATGACGGACGATTTGGAAGACAGATTGACTCGATTGGAAAGTTTGCTGCGCCGCATTTTGGATGCGACGCAGCACCGTTTGCCGGATCAAGAATGGTTCTCGATCGAGGAAGTTGCGGTGATCACGGGTCTTTCGAACGATCACGTTCGGCGTCACGTACGAACCGGGTTGCTTCCCGTGGTCAATCAAGGCACCTTTGAGAAACCGTATTATCGAATCCATCGCAAGGATATTGATGCATGGATGGACAAACGGCGGGAAGCCCCCTCCCCGGCTCCGCGAAAGAAGCCGGGGCCCTACGTTTCTCGGCACCACAAGACACGATGATTATTTCCCGGACTTTCGTTTCGCCCGAACGGCGTCCGCCACTTCTCGGTCAGTCAAGTGCAGATAATGCTTGACCGTCGTTGAGATATTGGCGTGCCCCATTTCTTTCGAAGCGATCGCAAGGTCGACCTCGTCGTCGCGAATCATCTCGACGTTTCGCGTGTGCCGAGTCGAGTAGAGCACAAGCTTTTCGCCATTCTTTTCCGATTCGATCAAACCGAGCCGAACGCATCGATTCCGCAAGCGACGAAACCGTTGACTGAAGCTTACGGCATCCCAGGGTTCTCCGAGTTGATTCATGAAGATTACGCCCTTGGCGCCGGTTCGTTCCCGTCGCGAACGCAACATCTCCTCGACTTCCGGCAATAGCGTTATGGATCGGGCTCGCCTAGTCTTCACCTGTTGCAGATCGAGGTGGATTCGATGATTGTCCCAATCGATCATGTCCCATTCGACAGTTCGGGCTTCGCCAGGCCGGGCGGTGGAATGGCGCATGAAGAAAAGAAGTTCGCGAAAATCGTCGTCGCCTGCCTGTGCGCAAAGGTGCCTAAACTCGTCGTCGGTGATCAGTCGCTCGCGAGGCTTCTCCGTCAGGAACTTGATGTCGGACCAAGGATTGGAAGGGATGTATCCACGTTTTGGCTTTGCCGCCCAATTCAAGAGCGTCTTGGCGGCTCGCAGGAAATGGTTGCAGGTGGTCGGGCCAACGCCGTGGATAACGTCGGATTTTTGCCCGTCACGTTTGCCACCTTTCACCCAAGGCTTGTCGTTCAACAGCCACCGTTTGAAATCGACCCCGTCCTGTTCGGTAATCGATGCGATGGGCCGAGTTCCGAAGCGTTCGATGAATGGCTTCAACTTGTCGACGTAGTGTTTGAACGTCAGCGGGGTATCGCCTTTTCGAAGGTCTAGGAACTCATCGTGGATTTCGCCGACGAGCTTGGTCTGGTGTGCTGGTTGGATTCCGACGCCGACAGGTTTTCGCCGAGCGCCGGTCGCTTCTTGTTCCGCGATTTGGCCCAGGTAGATGCGAAGAAGTCTTTCCGCCTTAACTTTGCCTTCTTCGACTCGGCAAAGCTTGTGTTGGCGTTTACCGCCGACGTTGGTGATAAACCATCCACGATAGGGAAAGGGTTTGGGAATCCGGGGCATGAAAAAGCCTCCAAAATAAACTGGGAGGCCGGAAGCGTTGGGACCTTTGCCACCTTTCGCGATCATCCTCCCTGCTATTGTACGCAGGACGAGGCTTGGAAAGGTGGCATTGAAAGGTAGCAAGATGCCTGAAGTGAAATCCGTTTTGACGTAAGTCCTTGGTATTTCTAGTGGACAGAGCCGGGATTGAACCGGCGACCTAAGGATTTTCAGGGAAAAGGTCCACGAGCATTTCCCCAGATAAATACGCGGCTTTTCGCGTTAGCACGCCCTTCTGGCGTATAGAATCCGTACAGAACCGGAGGACGTACGTCATGGCACGCAAACCAAGTCCATGGTGGTGGGAAGAAGAGCGTGGCTGGTATGTAAACCACAATGGCAAGCGTCATTTTTTAGGGAAACACCCAGAGAATGCTTCTCGACCGAAGAAAAGTGAAAAAACCGGGCGATGGAATGCCCCAAAAGAAATCGAACAGGCCTTTCGGCTTTTACTTAGCCACGAATCGGAATTCTACGGGGCAGGCGGTCAGAACGATCCGCTGGTGCAGGTTCTCGATGATTTCATCGCGTGGTCTCAAGAAAACAAGGCCCAGCGGACTACGATGGGCTATCGCAGATTCTGTCAGGATTTTGTGAATGTAAAAGGCGAGGATGCGGCAAGCTTTGGTACCATTCCCGCGATCAAGATCACGGGAAAACACATTCAGGTCTGGCTCAACCAACGCCCAACCTGGGGCCCGTCGACAAAGCGAAATGCAATCACGGCAATTGTAGCCGCCCTGAATTGGGCCGTAAGAAATCGAGGCCTTGAACGCAATCCCCTTCACGGGATCCGAAAACCCGAAGCGAAACGCCGAAAATCGACGGTTTCGCTCGATGAATTCGAAAAGATCCTCGCCATTGCCACGGGGCCCTTTTCGGATCTAATCACCGTTTCCTACGATTCAGGAGCCCGTCCATTTGAACTCAAAGACTTGGAGAGTCGCCATGTCGATCTTGCAAAAAGACGTGCTGTGATTCCTGCGGATGAGGCGAAGGGAAGGAAATACACGCGGGTGCTCTATTTTGCGACCGATAGATCGTTAGCGATCGTTGAACGCTTAATTCAGTCCCACCCATCGGGCCCGATTTTCCGAAATAATCGCGGGAACCAATGGACAGGTGATGCGGTCAAATGTAGCTTTGCGCGCCTGGAGAAAATTTTGGGAAAACGGCTTTGCCATTATGACTTCCGTCGAACGTATATCACTCGAAAGATTGTTTCAGGTGTTGATAGTCATATCGTGGCAAAACTCGCTGGCCACCAATCCACAGCGATGATTGATCGTCATTATTCTGCGGTGGGTGAGGATCACGACTTCATGCTTCGGATGGCGGGCATTGGAAACGGAGGGGGCATCGTTACTGGTAGCCAAGCAAATCCGGATTACGGAAATTGACGTTTCGAAGGCATAAAACGCTGAAGGTGGGCTTGGGTATTTCCTTCCCTCCCACCAGTTACCCTGTCGAGAAACCTTCGGCTCCCATGGTATTCTTCATTTCTCGTCGCCGTTGACATAAAAACCAATCTGTGCAAATACCGGAACTGTTTTTTGTCAACGGCGATGAAAGGTCATTTTTGGGCTATGCCTCGAAAAAGAAAGGAACCTCCTGTCACAGCATCGGTTACGGCGGCGGAGGCCGACGTCAAAAACACCGTTGTCCCAATGGCTGAAGTCATCGCCGGGGCTGTTGCAGAGGGCTTACCCGTCGCAGTTCCCATCGAAGGCGCGGAGCAAGTCCACAAAGGAAACTGTAGCACCAATGGTGTGGCTTTCCCCGAACCCTTCACCGAACAAGTCGTGAATCTCAACCAGGATCCTGCCGGGGCAAAGATCCGCCTGCAACGGTCGAATCGCTATCGGCAAATGCGAATTGCTACTGACGAAAAACCCGATCCAAAATACCTGCAAATGTTCCGGGATGCCGGCATGCGTTGGCGGGGTCAAGAAAAAGCATGGTCCATCCAACTTGATCGAGATGCTGCTTGGCGCACGGCTCTAGACATCGAGAGGCTCTTTTACGACGTGGCCAACGGCATTCGCGAAGACAATGGATTGTCCGCAGTCAGGGTCCAAAGTCGATAGCGTTGGCTCCCACTCCAGTTTCCCCTCAGGCTCAAGTGAGCGGGGGAAAAGACAGTGCAGCTTCCGCCACCCTCGGGTTTACCTATCGCGGGGCCCCACCCATGAGCCCCACGATAGGTAAACCCGACGGCGACGGTGAACCAACGCAGGGGAGAATTTTCCATTCTTCGAAGGCAAATCGCCCAGGCCTTACAGACTCGGCTCAGTCTCCTGACCGGCGCGGTGTCGATCACGTTCACGGGATTGCCAGCAACGTTCCTGGTCACCCGAATTGGGCGAGGGAAGGGGAGCCGAGCGGTCAAAACTGGGGGCCTCCGTCGCACGCCGAAGAATCCGACGCGTGACGGGTTCCTCGCCCAGGACCGACGTACCGGACGCTTCCCGCGCCGGAGCCGATTTTAAGCCCTGGCTTTCCTTCAGTAATTGGATTTTTGAGGCAAGTTCTGTCGGATCGTCCGTTAGCTCCTTGGCAGGATCGTTTGCGGAGCCGGAAAGTGCAACGCGGAGGCGATCACGCAAGTCGGTGAGTGTTGACCAATAAGCCTCGTGCTCGAAGGGTTTGCCCAAGCGGGCCTGATAGTCGCGAAGCTGGCCCTCGGCGATCGTGACTTCCTGGCGAAGGCGTTCGCATTCAGGGCCATAGGTCGACGCCAAGCGTTCCACGGCATTGAGCACCGCACGGGGCCCTTGGTGTTCGCGCGACAGCATGCTGGAACAACGCCCCGCCCCTTCGAGGTACACGTCCGGCGCAGCTTGCGGTATCAGCACCAGACCGAACCGAAGGCCTCGATAGGTTCCCAACGGAATCCGGCGAGACGCGGGCACATTTCTGGGAAGGGCTTCCAGCTTGTCACCCAGACGGCCGACGGCTTCGAACGGCGAGCAGGCCTGACCGCCGATGGTGAGGGCGGTTTCCCTGTGTTGGTCCAGCGTCGCCTTGTCCTCAGTCAGTTGCCCCAGGCGTTCGGTGAGCCTTTGAAGCGTCCCGGGCAGTTCGCGGAGATTTCTTCGTGCCAGGAACTGGTCGTCGAGGTGGTTCTTCTTGAGCAGGCCAAGCCGCTGCAACTCGGCATCCGCCTCGGCCAGTGTCAGCACGGCGGGATTCCCCGACGCGATCGCCTTCACCTCCGCGTAGCTCAGTTCCTGGCCGCCAATGTCCTCGGCACGCCGACTTGGGTTATTGCCGCGGATCACCTGACTAATGAATCTCGCCTTGGTTTCCAGAGCCTGCCACATGAACGCATCGAACGACCCCTCGGTAACGTACCGATAGATGGATACCTCTGAGCATTCATTGCCTTGACGCAGAATGCGTCCCTCACGCTGCTCGACCTCGGCTGGCTTCCACGGTGCATCGAGGTGATGCAAAGCCGCCAGTCGCCGTTGAACATTCGTGCCCGTGCCCATCTTTTGCGTGCTGCCGATCAGAACTCGGACGGACCCATTTCGCATCTTTTCGAACAACGCCTGTTTCTTGGCGTCGGTCGCGGCTTCGCCAATCGAAGCGATCTGTTCCCTCGGAATTCCCTGGGCCTGAAGTTTGTCGATCAGGGTGTCATAGACCGAAAAGCCCCAGGGTGTCGGGTTCACCCCGAGATCGCAGAAGACCATCTGCGTGCCACGATTTTCCGTGGTTTTTCGCCAAATCCGGGCCACATTGTTCACCAACGCGTTCAACTTGGAGTCCGGGAAATCGTCCGCATCCGGTGTCAGCATGCGTGCGTCGATCGCGAGTTTTCGGCCATCGGTCGTGATCGCCAGGGCATTGTCTTCGCGTGGATCGACCTTCTGGGAACGGATGCGCTCGTAACGTTCGACCAACTCCTGCTGCAGGCAGTATTGAGCGCCGGACATCGGACAGGCCACCACGATCGGCTTGCCTGTTTCCAACTGAGGTCGTGGCAAATCAAGCATCTCGGCGGTTTGGACATCGGTGAAGGCGCGAAACATCTGTTGCAGTTCGGGTAGGTTCGTGAACTTCGCGAATCGGCTCCTGGGCTTGAGCGTTTTACCGTCTGGGCTGATCTCCATGGATTCCACCACCTCGCCAAACGAAGCCGCCCAACCGTCGAAGTGATCCAGGCTTCGCTCGCGGAGGCCTTCCGGATCGAGGAACCGTTGCATCGTGTAGGTTTCGACCATCGAATTGCTGATGGGCGTTCCCGTCGCGAAGACCACGCCATGACCCGGATACCGTTCGTGCAGGAAGCGGGCCTTCATGTAGAGATCGAAGGCCCGTTCGCTTCCCCCTGTCTGAATGCCGGCCACACGCTCCATTTTCGTTGGCGTCTCCAAATTTTTGTATGCATGGGCTTCGTCGACAAAAATTTGATCGACTCCCAATTCATCGAAGACCAAGCCATCGTCCTTCTTATCCTCGGCCAACAAGTCTTTGAGCCGCTCCACGCGAGCGGCCTTCTGCTTTTCCAGGGTTTTCATGAGATTGCGATGCGTTCTTCGCGTGCTGGCGTGCTCACGTAGGAGTTGGTCGTATTCCTCAATCTGATCGAGCAGGAACTTTTCCTGATAGTTCCGCGACATGCCGATTCGCTCAAAGCTGGAATGCGTGACGATGACGCCATCCCATTGGCCGGTGGCGATCTTGGCGGTTAGGAGCTTTCGGCGATCGCGGGCCAGATCATCCTTCGTGGCGACGAGCAGTTTGGCGTTGGGGTAGAGCTGCATGAATTCGCGGGCGAACTGCTCGAGGAGGTGATTGGGGACCACAAACATCGGCTTGTGGATCAGACCGGCTTGCTTCATCTTCATGGCGGTGGCCGCGAGAGTAAACGTCTTCCCGGCACCCACGCAGTGAGCTAGGAGCGTGTTGCCAGCACTCATGCCACGCCACACGGCAGCCTTCTGATGCGGGCGAAGCTGAATTGTTTGGTTCATGCCCGGAAAATCGAGATGGCTGCCATCGAACAGTCTGGGCCGCAAATTGTTGTAAGTGTCGTTGTATATCCGTACCAATCGTTCGGAGCGGTCCGGATCGGCGAAGACCCAGCTCCGGAATCGTACCTTGATTTGCTTTTGCTTCTCGCGAGCCGCGAGGGTCGCTTCCTGGTTGACCACGCGTTCCTCGTGATCACCGTGGCGGACCGTGTCATAGATCGTCGGCGTTTTCAGATTCAGGGCCAATTCGAGCAGCCAGGTTCCGTTCGCCCTGGGCGTGCCGAATTCCGACATCGCCGCCACGGACCGTTCGGCCGAGGCATCGGCCTCCAGCGACCACACCGCATCCTTCTTCACGTGGGAAACGGGGACGGAAGTCGCGGAGACGCCGAAGAGCGTTGCCGCGAAGGCCTGGATATCGTGCTCGGGGATCCACGGGGCACCGAGATTGGCATCGATGTCGCCCGGCAGCACATCCTCGGGCTGCACCCGGCGCAGGGTCTCGGCATTGCGAAGGAAGGCAGTACCAGCCTTCACCGCCACGGCGAGTTTGGCGCGGACGTTGCCCGAGAGATAGGCGTCCGCCGTTTGCCAAGTTCGGGATTCGGGATCGCGATAAATGAGGTCGCCCAACTCCGCAATCACTAGATCTTCGGGTCGTCCGTAAAGCTGACAGATGAAGGGCAGATCCACGTTTCCCTTGCGATTGAGCGACACGAGCAGGCCTTCCTCGGCACTGCGCACGTGGGTGATTTCCGGAGTTTTGCCAACCACGTCCTTGTGCAGGATCGCTGCCTTTTTCGCCGTGCTGGTCTCTTCGTCGTATTCCTCGAGCGACAGGACCAACATCGCGTCCGGATCCTCGCGGAACTTGACGATGTTGGGCATACGCCGAATGACACTTCCCTCGGCCGTCTCGCTGAAGGTGGTTTTGTTGATCGGGCCAAAGGACTGGACGAAGCAGTCGTAGCCCCAGTCGAGGTCACGGCGAAGCTGGTCCCGTTCCGCCTCGGGCCAGCCCTCGTTCTGCGATTGGAGCACCCGGCGAGCCACGTCCCGCAGCCGAATCAACGCCCCGATTCGGCGACCGGTAAGCGAACCGCCCGAGTGAAGCTTTTGGCCACCATAAACGACAGGCTCCGCTTTGCCCGACACGATCTGGCGAATAGCCCCTTGGCCATCGATAAAGAAACTGCCTTCGCCAAGGTGAAGATCTTCGGGGAGGCGCTCGGGCGAGCTTTCCTCGATCGGCGGCACTTGCAGACTTTTCGTTGGTTCGAATCGCGGCAGTCGGCCGATGGCCTCGGCAAGCTGATGCGATAAATCACCGCTGGAAGCAACGCTGTAGCCTTCACCGTAAAGCGTGTCTTTTCGGTTCAGCGTGCCAAGCAGCATTTCCGGGTGGTTTTGAAAGTACCGATTGATCGGCACCTCGATCCCCTCGACCGAAACCGGCGAGGCATTCAACCACTCCGGATCCACGTGCCGGGCCGGTTCGCCTGGGGCTCGTTTCCGAAGGAAGACGATGTCGGTCACCACAGCCGTGCCTTCGCGCCTGAAGGCGTCGGAGGGAAGGCGGATCGCCCCCACGAAATCCGCCTTCGCAGCAAGGGTTTCGCGAACGGCGGCGTTTTGCTTGTCGAGCGTGAAATGGGACGTAACCAAGGCCAACACGCCGCCGGGCTTCAGGGCATCGACCGACTTCGCGAAGAAGTAGTCATGCAGGGAAAGCCGTTGGCCTTGATAGTCGAGTTTGAGATCGGCGAAGGGAACGTTGCCGATCACGCCGTCGAGGCTGCCTTCGGCAAGGCGGGTGTCGCGGAAATTCTCGATGCGAATGTCATGCTGCGGATGCAACTGTTTGGCGATACGCCCGGAAATCGAGTCCATCTCGATACCGATGCCACGCTGCCCGGGAGCAAGCTGCGTGAGGAAATTGCCCGTGCCACAACCTGGCTCAAGGATTACGGCCTGATCGGGAACGCCGAGGCGTTGCAGGGCCTCGTGCATCACGTCGATAACAATCGGTGAGGTGTAGAACGCGTTGAAGGTCGTTCGCTTGGCGCTGGCGTATTCTTCCGGACTCAGGAGCGAACGAAGCTCCTCGCCGAGGGATTGCCAGGATTCGTCCTTATAGGCCCGGGTGACGGGGTCGGGAAAGAGGGACAAGGCCACCGGGCCGAACCCCGAGAATCGGCCAAGCAATTCTCTTTCCGAAGCATTGGCAGGCCTACCCTCGTGTTCGAGGCGTTTCAACGTGCGGATGGCTGCCAAAATATCGCGGGCCTTGGCTTTTTCTCCGGACGCGAGCGAAGGTGGTGGCCGGGGCGCTTCGACCGTTGGACGGGGAGGGGGATTTCTTTCCTCCGTTTTGTCGGAAACCACGCGCGGAGCGGCGGGTTTGTCTGCTTCGCAGGAATCCGGATCCAAGGCCGAGATGCCATCGAAGAGTGAAGGCCGTTGTTGTCGCGGCCTTACTCGGCCGGCAAACCCTCGAGGATCTCGGCTAAGACCTGGTCGCGCGTAAGCGGCCCATCCGTTCCCGACGACCAAGCCGCCAGACGTTTCTCGAGTTCTTCCACCGCCAATTCCATCGCTTCGCTCGTCATGCCGTTCGGATCTCTCGCCGACCCTGCCCGAGAGAGAAGGGCTTTCCACGCCTCGTGGCGTTGCTTGAGGTGAGCCGACAATGCCTCCATCACCGGCAATGCCAGCCGATGCCGACACAACTCCCGGTAACTGGCCGAGTTCGCCTCCATTAGGCCCAGGGTGATCGTTTTGTAGAGCATGGATGTCTTCCCCGTGCGGCGTTCGACGATCGTCCTCGGCCGAAGGCTCCTCATCGGGTGGAAACAAAAGCTGCGGCGTGAACCAAGCCGAGGGGGTTTTGCGAGGCATCGAACGAAAAACATGGCGGTGGTTTTTGGATTCCTACCGGGCGCCAGGCCATATTTCAATCGAATTTTCGCCAGGAATCGGGCGTTCCCTGCTATAGCTTAAAAGCGATTGACCCGGCCGGGGGAGAGGCACTTCGACCAATTCATGTGGCATGTTGCAACGACAAGCGATTGCGCAGACAGGAAAGTCGGCGTAGAATAGGCCTAATCGGAAACGATCCGCTTTCCCACCTGCCATCGAGATCGCGATGACTGATTTGCCTCACAGTGCTCACGCATTTCCCAAGGAGGACCGCGTAGACGACGATTTTGATCCAAACGCCATTCCTCTTGAGGAATGGGAAGCAGAGTTTGACTCGTATGTGAATTGGCTTTGGACTTTTCCCGTGATCGCGGATGATAGCCGCGAAAGCATTTACGAAGGCCGAGGAGAGTGAGGTTTCGCATGCGTCAATCTTCTCTGCCCGCCAACTTCCCGAGTCTGCTTGCGGACATCAAGAACCGAATCCAGCAGGCACAAACGCGGGCCGTTCTCTCGGTCAACGCCGAGTTGATCCGGCTCTATTGGGACATCGGGCAATTGATCGACAGCCGCCAGAGGGACGAAGGCTGGGGATCGGCGGTTATTCCGCGGTTGTCCCGCGAATTGGCGAACGAACTTCCCGAGGAAAAAGGCTTTTCCGAGCGGAACATTAAGCGAATGCTCGCGTTTTTCCGGGAGTACCCGAACCCTGCCATAATTGTGCCACAGGCTGTGGCACAATTGGACGATTCGTTGCTCTGGACCATCCCCTGGGGACATCACATTTTCCTGATGGAAAAGGTCAAGGACGTGCAGGTCCGTGTATGGTACATGCGGCAAACGCTTGCCAATGGGTGGAGCCGTTCGGTGATGCTGGCGATGATCCGGTCCGAAGCTCATAGCCGACAGGGCAAGGCAATCACCAACTTCGAACGTTCACTGCCGTCGCCGCAATCGGATCTGGTTCAGCAGACGCTCAAAGATCCCTACATTTTTGACTTTCTGACGCTTCAAGAACCGTTTCACGAACGCGAGCTAGAAACGAACCTTCTGCACCAGGTAGAAAAATTCCTTCTGGAGTTGGGCCAAGGTTTTGCATTTGTCGGCCGGCAAGTTGAATTGTCGGTGGGCCAGGACGACTTCTACATCGACCTTTTGTTCTTTCACCTGAAACTCCGTTCTTTTATCGTTATCGACCTAAAGAAAGGTGCCTTCAAGCCGGAATATGCGGGCAAGATGAATTTCTACTTGGGCGTTGTCGACGACAAGCTTCGTCACCCGTCGGACGCTCTTACCATCGGTCTGATCCTTTGCCAGGACCGCAACCAGATCGTGGCGGAATATGCCTTGCGTGGCGTGTCCAAGCCGATCGGCGTTTCCGAATACGAATTGACACGGGCGCTACCGAAAAATCTTCGCTCGGTGTTGCCGACGGTCGAAGAGATTGAAGCCGAGCTGGCGGAGATTTCCCGGGAACCAGCCGAGGCGGAAAAACCGATGCCGCCGAAAGGGACGCGTTCGAGGAATTCGAGTCAAAAACGCGGCGGGAAGTAAGCGACAGTTCCAGCACGGCTCGAATCGGGCGACGAATCGAACGATTGCGGATTCTTTCGCCTTGGGTTATTTACCGGTGAAAGAATTGAATTTTCCTATGCATAAAGGTGTGGACGTGAACCTGCCATCCTTCGACGTCGCGATCTTTTCGCGAATCCTGCAACCCAAAGAAGGAACTCTGCCAGTGACGGCGGCGCAGGCGTGGCTCAAAATGACGTTCCCCGTTGCCGACCGCGAACGCATGAAGGAACTCTCGGCGAAAAACCAAGCGGGGCAACTCACTTCCAGCGAACGAGCGGAAATGGACGCCTTTTGTCGCGTTGCCCGACTGTTGGACATAATCCATTCCAAAGCCAGACGGTCGTTACGTCAACGCAACGCCGAATCTCCCGAAGGAGGGCCAGAGCCTACACTGCAAGACGTACGGGCGGCTCTCTCGAAACTCCCGGACAAATTGACGAACGACTTCATTTCGGAACGGAACGAGCGGTAACATGCCGACACGTTGCTGGTTCATCGCATAGCCACGCGAGAGAAATGCCAGGCGGTTAGCAGCTTGAGTGAAACCTTTCGTTCCGATATAGCTTAAAAGCTATTGACTTGACTCTCTCGTCGCGCTACGATCCGTTCATGTGGCACGTGGCGACAACGAACGAATTCGACGAGTGGTTCACCGAGCTGGACGGCGACGCCCAGGCTGAAATCATCGCCAAGGTGGAATTGTTGAAGCTCCTGGGCCCAAAGCTCAGTCGGCCTCACGCCGACACGTTGAATGGGTCCAAGCATGCCAACATGAAGGAGCTTCGGGCCGACACGGCCAATAAGGTCATGCGCGTGGCTTTTGCGTTCGACCCTGACCGCGCCGCCATTTTGTTGGTCGCGGGTAACAAATCGGGGGTGAGCCAGAAGCGGTTTTACAAAACCCTCATCGCGAAAGCCGATGAACTGTTCGATGCCCATTTGGCGTCGGTGAAGGCGAGAAACAAAGGAAAGAGGCAATAAGATGGCAAAATCATTCGACGATTTGGTTGGGCGTACGACCTCGAAGAAAACGCAAGCCAAGGCAGCGAGCCGGACCCATGAGTTACTTCAGGAAATGCTCCTGAGCGAGATCCGCCAATTGGCGGGCAAGAACCAGCATGAAGTGGCCGAGATCCTTGGCATCAAGCAGCCAAGCTTGTCCAAGCTTGAGAAGCAGAGCGATATCCAGATTTCGACGCTGCGAAAGATCATTGAGGCTTTGGGTGGCGAATTGGAAATCCTCGCAAGGTTTCCAAAAGGGACGGTGAAGATTGACCAGTTCGAATCCACACGGCGTCAGTATCCTCGCGCCGAGCGTGGCGAATTGCAGTTGTTCTGAACGAGATTACTCGCCAAACCACGGCTACCGAATCACCACGACCTCAACGCCGACGTCGACGTTCGCCCAATCCCGGTCGCCGGTGAGAACGGGAAGATTCGCGATGGAGCCGGTGGCCAGGCATGCTCGATCCGCGAACGAAAAGTTCATCCCTCGCGTTGCCGGCCGCAATGAAGCCGCTACGCCGGCATGAAGTTGGTCGAACGGGATGATCGTCAAATTCAACGAGGTTAGCAGTTCGGCGATCGTTTCCTGAGGCACGGAGCGGTCGAGCGATTTGGCAATGGCTTCGGAATAGCAGACTGCCGAGACTAGGCCATTTTCTCCACGGGCCGTGGTAAAGTCCGCGCCTGGCTCGCCAAACAGCAGAGCCAACAGCGCAGAAGTATCGAGAACGAACCTATTCACCGTATTCTCGCTTGGCTTCTTCACGGCGTTCGCGAATCAGCTCATCGACGATGCTTTCCTTATTGGTCCAATAGGGGGCCAGTGCTTCCTGAGCTTCCTTGACCGCTTGTTTGAATGTTCGAAGACGAAGCCCGGAGCCATCGCTCGACAGAATGAGTTCGTGGCCAGGCTCGAATTCCATCTTCTCTCGGAACTCCGCCGGGATCAGCACCCGTCCGGCCGAGTCCATTCGAACACGCACCGGTTCTGAAAAGTGGTGAGTTTCCATGAAACCTCCAGGTTTGAATTGACGACGTGCTTCATCATGGACACTGACACGTTTCTTACAGGCTGTCAACAAACTTCTGTAATGGCATTTATTGCATACATTCCCAGGAAAACACGGATACATGCTTTGCGCTAAATAATGTCCTTTATTTGTCTTAAAGGAACAGGCCTCGAATCTGTGCCATGCCGTGGCCCATGGCATATCCAACGGAAAAAACCCCAACCATTCACTTGACACTACACTTCAGTTCATGCATCGTGCCCCGAGTTCACCATCAACCGCATGAATGCCTATGCCCGATGTCCGTGTGCGAAACCTTGAGTCGTGGGTGCTGGAGTCTTTGAAAGCCCAGGCCAAGAAACATGGCCGAACCCTGGAGTTGGAACTTCGCACGTTGCTGCACGACGAAGCGTTGCGGTCGAAACGTGAATTAGCCGACTCGTTTCGTGGCTTTCAGCAAGCAACCTCGGCAAACGGCCAGGCCTTTCGCGATTCGGCCGAATTGATCCGCGCCGCACGGCATCGGGCATGATCGTGATCGACGCCAGCGTGGCCGCGAAGGCTTACATCGCCGAGCCAGGCAGCGATCAGGCCATCGAGACCCTGACCGGCCCCCGAAAACTCTTCGCTCCCGAGATCCTTCGAACCGAAGTCGCCCTCGCGATTTGTGCTCGGGTGTCGTTGAACGAGCTGACCGCCGCCGAGGCGTTAGAACGCGTGGAGCACTTCGAACGCCAACTCGATGAGGATTGGATCCATCTGGTGCCAACGCGGGAATTACTGGCCTTGGCGTGTCGCCTGGCGACGACGCTGTTGCTTCCGGTGCCGGGCTGCTTGTATCTGGCACTCGCCCAGGCACGAGAGATTCCGCTCATCACCGCAGATCGGACCTTCTTTGACCAGGCGAAAACGGCTCACTCTTTGACGGAGTCGCTGGCCGGATGCAGCTGATTCCTTCCCTTCCGAATCCGCTGGCGACCGGCCACGATATGCCGCCCATTCTCGTCGAGGCCGGGCCTGCGGCCGACTTCGCCTGGAGCGAGTTTTTCTCGGGCAAGATCCGCAATCCGCACACGCGAAAAGCGTACCTGCGGTCCGTCACACGCTTCCTGAAATGGGCCGAGGCCAAAGGCGTGTCGCTGGAGAAAATCACGCCCGGCATGGTCGGCCTGTTTTTCGACCAGCACCCCGGCAGCATTCCCTCGAAGAAGCTCGACCTGGCGGCGCTCCGAGCGTTTTTCGATGCGTTGGTCACCCGCCACGTCATCATCCTGAACCCGGCCGCCTCGGTCCGCACTGAACGCTACAAGGCCGTCGAAGGCTCCACGCCGGAGATCACGAGCGAGCAAGCCCGCACGCTGCTCGACTCGATCGATACCAGCACCCTGATCGGTCTTCGCGACAAGGCGATCCTCGCCTGCCTGATCTTCACCGCTGCCCGAGCCGGAGCCGTCGCCAACCTGAAGCTCCGCCACCTCGAACACGACGGCACCCAATACGTACTGAAATTCGGCGAGAAGGGCGGAAAACAACGCGAAATACCGGTTCGCCACGACCTGCAAACGATGCTGCTCGACTACCTTCGAATCGGCGGCATCTCCGACGCGGGCAAGGATTCGCCGATCTTTCGCACGATCCCACGTCGGCAAGATTCGTTGACGGAAAACGCCATCACCGGCGTCGACATTTGCCGCATGGTGAAACGCCGCCTCCGCGACGCGGGCCTGCCGGGGCGGATTTCGCCGCACTCGTTTCGCGTCTGCACGGTGACGAATCTGCTAACGCAGGGCGTTGCTTTGGAGGCCGTTCAACACCTGGCTGGCCACGCGGACCCCAGAACTACGCGCCTGTACGACAGGCGCCAACGAAAGGTCACGCGGAACGTGGTGGAGCGGATTGCGGTTTAAAGAACACTCCAAAATGATTTCCAGGGTTAGGCATCTAGCCTTCCAGGTCTTCGCATGGGCATTCACCAGTCATGTTCATAGGATGCGAGCAACCAGAGCCGAAATCTCCGTCAGATAAAATCGGCCAAAAATCCCAAAAAAGAAATGGGGGGGGCACTATGAGTTTGGACAACGCATGTGAGGTATTGTTTCGTCAACATGAATACTGTATGCAGAGCATTCAGGTGTTCGACACAAAATCGGCTTCCCTCCTCGCAATTGGAGTTGGAGCGCTGTACGTCCTCACAACAGTAGTCGGAAAGCCATCTGCATGGAAGTATTTAGCAGATTTTGAGACGTTTCGCTATATTGTGAGCTTTACTGAAGGGTCGTCTTGGCTTTGTTTGATAGCCGGAATAATATCTGCCATCCTTGCCACTGGTTCGTGGTCAGACAGAGCAGACAAGGACGTCGTCGGTGGAGACATAACTATTCCTCAAAGAGTACTTAAGATTGCGCCATCTCCTGAAGAAATAGCGAAATATCAGAAAGACCATCCGGAAGACGCGAAAAAGTTAGACGAGTTCGGGTTGCCAATTGGCATAAGACAAGCTGTATTCACCGCTCGCATTGAAAAATGCGAAAAAGAAGAATTAGCCAAGCAGCTTGGCGCCTTGGTTTATTCACGATGTCAAATTCGTAGTTACAAATATGGTTATTCTTGGTGGGCAATATTGTTTCTCATTCTTGGTATCGGCCTACTGGCATTTCGAATTCTGTTTAATATCAGCTGTCCATGCTTTGATCAGCCTCCTCTGGTAACAGAAAAACAAAATGCAGAGTCGTTGGCGACGAAAACGCCTAAAGACCAGGCAACGAGCATCTCAGGAACCAATCTTGTTGACGAGAAACTACCAGAAAGCCTACCAGTTCTCTCCGATAAAAAATGAAAACTCCGAGTTCTCCCCGAGTTACCTGTTCTTATTTTGGCCTTTTTCCTGTATTAATAACTGAATGAATGCGCTGGGAGCAGTATCAAGTGCTCCCTTTTTTGCTAAGGCTTCAGCCTGGCGAATAGCCAAATCTTTTGCGAATGGCGGCATTCCATCAACATAGCGTTGCGGCTCGTTCTTTATCAACCATTCTTGCTTTTCAAATGGCCACATTGTTGTATAGTTCTTTGTTAGATCAGTAGGACCATGAATTGTCTCGTATTTCTTCCTATGATCATCAAGTAACTTGTCGCGGACAGGATCATCATAGTTAATGAGTAATTTGGTGACATTCATTTCGTTTGTCATGTTTTCAATCCTTCTTCTATCTGGCATGAGATCTGCTCGAAGCTTCATTACATTTCTTTAAGAATAACCATAAATAAGTATTCATGTAAGCTGACTTTAGTCAAATGTCAAACAGTTTTCGATGTCGTAGCAAATGGCGTATTGATTAGAATCCTACTTTGCAGCCTCCCAGGCCTTACTGATCTCTCGAGAAACGAAGGCCGGATCATGTAAATGCGGTGCATGACCAGCGTCAGGCAGAATTACCTTTTTGACCTTTCGGATTAGCATTTCATATTCGAAACAATGCGATTTTTCGATAAGATGATCTTTCTCGCCATACACAAGTAACGTATTGGGGAACGCGGAAAAATCCAGATTTTCTGCATTGAAGAATCGATTTCTTAACCAAATCCCCATTCTTTATCATGCTGACTGTCCTGATTTAGGCTTTCTAACACAATTCTGGCTTTAGAATCTCCTTTTCCAATCATGACACCGAGGCGTTCTCGCGCTTCATTTGGGTTGGATTCGAACAGGTCATTGAAAGGACTGCCGTTTGTTATTTTATCGAGTCCCTCTCCGGGTTTCATTTTGAATCCAGAAGCAATGATCACGAGTAATTTCGGACGCAGGATTTTCTTCTCGGCCAGCGCAACCGATATTCTTCCACCAAGACTCCACCCGATGACGACATCTGGACCCGGCGATGATTTGATTCTTTCAATGAGTCCGATAGTTCTGCGATAGACTTATGTTGATAATAGGGAACTCTGGTGATATTCCAGGTTTTCGGCACGATATTATCGAGTGAGGATGGCGATTGGCCCCATCCAGTGAAAATCATCGCTTTCGGTTGTTTTTCATCGGCCCTCACGTTGACTGGAGAAACCTCATATGACAGACACAAAGTGAAAGCGACAATACAAAATGAAGCTGTACCCGTTGAGCTCATGAAATAGCTCCAGGCCCAATAGACTGATATCGCATCGACTCGACGCCCATCTGATTTCTTAGTCGTAAATCCCGTATTCGTCGATGTGTTTTTGCTCAACAGGACTTTGTGACTTTGTGGGAGCCCTTGAAATAATGCTCGTTTCGAACCGTTGGATGGAATAGTCACCTTCGGTGAGAAATCAGAAGGCCTGTGCCTACTTTGCGTTCACGGTGGATGGCACGAGTTATTCCATCTAAAACTCCCAGGTATTAGAGGTCGGAACTATCAGATCTCACCAAGGCATTTCTCGACGGTGGTCAACTCAACCCTGTCGATGATTGAATAGATTTCCTCCATTCGAACGGGAATTTGCCGCTGGGATTCCCCCACCCACGTCACCCGATGCCTAAGGATTCCGCGTTCGTACAGGCTCACTCCGTCCGTCACCTGATTCAGATTCCGGCCACGAATCGTGACCAAATACGTCTCCGGCCCCACGAACAGCAGTTGGATGCCGATTGACGGATGGTATCGAGTTGGCCCGAGCCAGCTGTAGGGGAACGAGATCGAATCGCCCTCCACGCTTCGGCGAAACTCGATTTCCAGGGCTCGGTCGCGGACGCCTCGAAGGTAGCCGAAACAGGCGGTTGAGGCTTCGTCCTCGTTGGCTTCCGCCGGTTGTGAATTCGCCTCGCGGGCTTGGGCGGCTCGGCGCAGCATCTCGATTCCTTGGCTACTCACGGCTCATCTCCCTCCCGTTTCGGGTTCGTTCCCTCAATGGCGTTTGGACTTTAGCATGGTGCTGCTCGAACGTGATCGCTCGGCGAAGCGTGGCCAGGTGGCTTCGCAGGCGGTTGCGGCGGTGTTGGCGTTTGGCTTCGATCAGGTCCACGGCCAGGCCCCTTGGGTCGCTTCGCTGGATGGCGGCACGCAGGTCTTGTTTGTTGTCGGTAAACACCGTGGCCGATTGTTTGGCCCGGCTCGTGGACACATAGAACTGCTCCCGCGATGAGGCCGGGAACGATTGGCTCGATTGGGCGATCAGCACGCGGTCGACCGTTTTGCCTTGGCTCGCATGACTTGTCACCACGTAACCATGGGCGAGGTGGCCGAAGTCGCGGCCGATCACCCAGCCGTGGTCCACGATCAGGTCGCCGGCCCGCGTGAAGCCTTGCACTGTCAGCAGCGAACCGTTGTTCAAACGATGGTTGCCATCCTTCGTCTTGCCGTTGGCCGTCACGCGAAGGCGATCCCCCTCGGCGATCTGGAGTTGGCCGGGGCGATAATGCTGGAACCGCTCCGCATGGTCGAGCGGCAACGGCGTCGCGTCCGCCACGATGAGCCGGGTGCCGCTCTTGTGCCCGGGGGCGTGCTGGTGGAACTGAAGCATGTCGCCGGCCGCGATGTTCCGGGCGTCGGCCCGCTCGGCCTCGGTCAGGTTCGAAGGCGTCCACACGCTGAAGGTCCGTTCGTCCTTCAGCTTCTTCTTCGCGAACAGGCGATCCCGAATGGCGGCGGTGATGCGGTCCCCCTCGGCATGCGTGGGTGACACGACCAACGCCGACGTCGGCTTCTTGCCCGAGGTCACCTTCACGTACTCGGCTGCCAGGGTCTGCTCCCGTTCCTCGCGTGGCAGTTCCTTCACCCAGCCGAGTTGGTCCAACTGGTCGAACCCGTCCAGCACCCGACCCTCGCTCAACGCCTGTACCGCCTCGCGGTACTTGCCCTTTTGTCGGCGAATGTCGGTGATCTCGACCACCGGCACGGCCGCGTGCTCCTGGAGCAGCCGAAACGCCGAGCCCCGTTCGACGGCCCGGTGCTGCCGATCATCGCCGACGAGGATCACGCGGCTGTCCATCTTTTCCGCCACGTCAAAAAGTTGGGCCATCGTTCGCGTGCCGAGGAGCGATGCCTCGTCGACCAGAATCACGCCGTGTTCCGCGTTCGTTTGCATGGCCGAATCTTGCAAGAAGCGGGCCACGGTTTCGGCATCCTTGAAGCCTGCTTCGCGAAGCACGCCCCGACTAGCCTGAGCACTCGGGGCCACCACGGTCACGCGATGGCCAGCAGCTTCGATTCCAGCGACTGCCTCTTGCAGCAGAGTCGTTTTCCCAGTACCCGCCGCCCCTCGCACGAGCATCACGCGGTCGGGCGATTCCCACAGGTGTCGAACCGCGCGTTGCTGTTCGGGGTTCAGCCAATCCTTTTGCATTTGGCGATCAAAGCCCCCAAGCGGCGCGAACTGCCCCCTCCCCTTGCGGGCAAACGCCACGATCCGCTGCTCTTCGTTCACCACCTCGGACAACGTCACGATGCGTTGGCCATTGACTTCGTGCGTGATCAGCTTTCGCCCGGCCAATTCCTTGGTGAGTTTGGGAACCTCGACCTCGCCCAGGCCGAATTTCAGGGCCTCTGTCAGAATCGCTCGTTCCGGCACCACCGAGTTGCGTTCGAACAGATGCCGAAGGGAATGGTCGACCGCCTCCGGCTCCCGGGAGGGCTGCACGAGTTCGCGGCGATGGCGAAACGCTTTCGCCATCGCCGCGAACTCGTCCCCCGTTAACCTTTCGCGCCAGTTTTCCTGCAGTTCAGGCCAAGTCATGCTAGCGTTCTTGCCTTCGCGGGTCTTCGCCCCCAGCTCGGCCTTCTGGTCCGGATCGGTGATGCCCTTTTCCTTGGCCAGTTCCTCAATGGTGGCCGTTCGCCGGGAAAACTTCGCGAGCGTTTCCCGGCCGATGCCCGCGATCTCGAAATCGTCCTTCGACCGTTCGAGGCCGAAGCCGAGTTCTTGCAAATGCCGAGCGAGCCGATTCCGCATCGACGCCTGCCAAAACGGAGCGTCCCTCTTCAGATCGCGAAATTGGCCGGCTTTCCAACGCTGTTCTTCGGAATCCCAGGTGGTGTTGAAGACGAAGCAGTGGGCATGGAGCTGCGGATCGGGCACGTTGTCGACGGGCCGAGACGTGAAATGGTAGAACGACGCCCACACGGCATTGCCGGTTCGGCGATCCGCGTCGGTCTTACCCTTGCGGACGCGGGTTTGCATCTCGGCTTCGATGTCGAGCATCGTCTCGTCGACGGCCCGCGTGAAGGCATCGAGAAGGCGTTCGTCCTTGGTCAGGCCATAGAGCAGCGACACGCTCTTCGGCACCGACCAGGTGAAATCGTAGCCAACGGTGCGATTGCCTTTGGTGCGAGGTGTGAGGCGCGAGCCGGTGTCGGGGTGCAGGTTGTCGCAGCGCCGATCAAAGCGAGGCTTATCGACTTGGCCCTCGAGCCCAAGCATGGCCGCCGCCTTACCGCCCCAATGGCCAACAAGTTCCTGCCCCTCCGTGTAATAATCGGAGGCGGCGTAGTACGACTTGGCAGCAGCGGCGTGCGATTGCTGAGTGACGCGAAGCATGCGCCATTCTACGCGGCGCGTTGGAGGGGGGAATCTGGATTCGGGGGAAATGGAACGCTCGCTCGCCGATTTCCCGAAATACGGCCACCCAGAAGCTGCGACCCCGTTGATCTCCGTCCAGGAATCGGCTAGGATTCGAATGGGAAAGGAGCCCTCTTCAATCGTTATTCACCAGCACTTCCATTCACTGACGACAGCTCTTCCAAGGGGAGCATCCAGTATGACAACGCGTGATTCCCAACTCACCGAACACCTCAACCAGTACGTTGACGCCAGCGTGGCCACGGGACATTATGGCGACGCAAGCGAAATGCTGCGTGAGGCCCTTCGGCTGTTGCTGCAGAAGGACCAGGAACATCAAGCCAAGGTGGATTTATTGCGGAGCGCCGTGCAAAAAGGCGTCGACCAGATCAACCAAGGCGAGGGCATCGTTCTCAACGGGCAAGCCGAGCGATCCCAATATTTCGATGAACTTGAGCAACGCGTGGCAGCGAAGACCAGCAAGAGGAACGCACATCGTACGCGCCAATAATAGATCCTTCGGAGATGCGTCGAGACCGTTTGCTTCCGTCTCCGCTCGGCGCTAACGTTCGCGCCATTTTCAAATGAATGCTTTTCCGATGACCCCTCCCCCGATCAACAACCTCCGCGATTTTGGCGAGCGGGCTCAGGAGATGGCCGAGCGTTGCTAGAATGAACGCTTGGCCATGACCATGCAGTACGTGGCCCTCGGCTCGATGATCCTCATGGGCCTGGCCTCCGCCGTTCACGCCTACAAGGATCTGGTGCGAATCAACGACCACTCCGCACATTCACGGTAATCGAAACCGGCAGGCCAAGCTCACCTCACAACGATATGGCCGACTTCCTTGGTCTCGGATTTTCGGCTGATCCGCCGGGTGACGATTTCGACGTCTCGGCCTAGGGCGGCGATGAATTCCATCAAGCGATACACCGAAAAACCACGAAAATGGCCGTTCAGAATGGCGGACACCTTCGGTTGGCGGATGCCCAGCACGGCTGCGGCGTCTGCTTGGGTCATTTGCCGTTCGTCCAGTATCTCGGCAATCTGGCTCGCCAGGCGTGCTTTGGCCTGGTGCTCCTCCGCGTTGGCATAGCCGAGGTCAGCGAATACGTTCCCTGTGCCGCGCGTGACCGTAGGTTTCTTTTTCATGGCTTCTTGCTCCGATAGTGTTCCGCGTAGTCGTCCGCCGCTGCTTTCAGTCGACGGTGGATGAGGTCAAGGTCGCGAGCAGGCGTTGCGATCCCCTTCTTCGATTTCTTCTGGAAAACGTGCAAGACGTAAACCGCGAGGGCGAACTTCACGGTGTAAACCGCTCGATAGGCATTTCCGTCGAACGATTCGACGATTTCCAAAACGCCCGCCCCGCTGAATCCCTTCAGTGGCTTCGAATTCTCGGGATGATGCCCCTCTTGCACACGTTGCAGGGCATACCCGAACGCATCCTTCACGGCCTCCGGCAATTCGCGAAGATCGTCCAGCGAGGACGCGATCCAATGCAGCGGTTTGAGAGTTCCTTCCATCACGGCATTATTCCCATATTGGGGATAGCCTGTCAAGTGATCCGTGCGATGCCATTGCCAGCAGCAGATCACTTCAAATGCCCTCGCCGAAAGTATGGGCCAGGCTCCGGGCCGTTGGTGTGCCATCGCATGGTGACGAGGAAGCGGGCTCGTTTCCTTCATTGAAATCAACGGCTCCTTCAGGTAATATCCCCTTCAAGAGGATGACGCTATGAACATTCAGTTGACGCCCGAGACCGAAGCTATCGTCGCTCAGGCGATGCAGTTTGGCCATTTCGACGATGCCAACGAAGCCGTCCGCGAAGGGATGCGGCTCCTTCTCGAACAGTCGCCCGATTATCGCCAGAAGCTGGAAGCCCTTCGTGGCGACCTCGACGTGGGAATTCGCCAACTGGACGCGGGCCAAGGAATGCCGTTCGACGAGACGGCCGTAAACGAGATCATTCGCGAAGGTCGGGCTCGTCTTCAGCAGAGAAATGGAACCCCCACGCCATGACCGAGCCAATTTTCTCGCCGGAAGCAAGGCGGGATTTGGTCGACGCTTTCGAGTATGTTGGCGAAAAGAGCCAAGCCGCCGCCGAGAACCTGATTCGCAAGGTGCGGGAAATCGCTCTGAAGTACGTCGCTCTGCCCCAGATGGGTCGGCCCCGTGAGGATCTTCGGCCCGGCCCGCGAAGCTTTGTCGTGAAGCCGTACGTTGTGTTCTACCGTCCGCTCGACGACACCATTGAAATCGTCCGCGTGCTGCACGGCCGACGCGACATCGAGTCGATTTTCCACGACGACACGAACTGAACGGCCGGTGTCCCCTCACCTCTCGTGTTGGCCCATTCATTATCCGTCCTGATCCCTTCCCTCTCGGATTCTTCCCGCACACCCATGCGACCTTTCTGATGGGCACTGGTAAAGCCGCCGCCGGGCTGGGCAAGCGGAAAATCGGTTCCCCCTGAAGGTCGCCCCCAATTTTCCGCTTGCCCAGGCGCTCCGTAAACTCCGCTCCCGGCTCGGGCGGCTTTTCTTGGCGTGCCATCAGGCCGCGATGGGCGTGGCCTTCCAAACCAAGAAAGGAAAACGATCATGACCGACACTTCCACCAACACCTCCTCGAAAGCTCCGAGCCATGTGGCCTACCAGGTCCGCGAACGCGAAGGCAAATCCAGCATCTGGACTCGCATCGGCTCGGCCTGGGCTCACAAAGACGGCTCCGGCTTCAACATCCAGCTCGAAGTCGTACCGCTCGATGGCCGAATCACCCTCCGCGTCGCTTCCGACAAGAAGGACTGACCACCTCTCATCTCGGGCGGGCCGATCACGGTCCGCCCACTTTCAACCGCAAGGAGGCACACTATGACCAAGAACACCAACTCCCCATCCTCGGCCAACCGAACATTTCGGCTGGGTCAAATCGTCATCACTCGCAATGCATTGGACGCACTCCATCCTAATGAGATTCGGCGGGGGCTCGCTCGGCACGCTCGGTGTGATTGGGGCGACATCGATCCCTCGGATTGGCAACTCAACGAAGACGCCCTCATTCACGGCGACCGACTCTTCTCGGCCTACGGTAAGAAGGCCCGTCGCTATTGGATCATCACCGAATGGGATCGATCCG
>WBZS01001058.1_pt1 | contig 24891 bp, 21 predicted proteins | sample 5204201 | NCBI WGS metagenome assembly WBZS01 (sample SAMN12344357, study PRJNA552823) | activated sludge metagenome | biome: Activated sludge suspended growth; feature: Nitrification reactor; material: Wastewater; isolation source: activated sludge from nitrification reactor of wastewater... | reverse complement strand
CCAGGATGTGTCGTGACCAATTTGATGCAATTCCCGCAGTGCGGCAGCTCTTTGCCGATTCATCGAAAATCTTGGGCTACGATTTGGCCCAAGTATGTTTCGAAGGTCCCGCTGAAAAGTTGGATAGCACGGTTTACAGCCAACCAGCATTGTTTGTTTGCAGTTTAGCTGCAATTGAAAAACTTAAGGCTGACCAGCCAGCCGTCATTGACGGATGTGGTGCCGCGGCAGGCTTGAGTCTCGGGGAGTACACGGCGTTAGTTTTTGCTGGAGCGCTGAGTTTCGACGATGGACTAAAGGTTGTTCAGCAACGTGGCAAGGCGATGCAGGCGGCGGCCGATGCGACCCCCAGTACCATGTTGAGCGTGCTCGGAATGGAGCGAGCGAAAATAGAACAGCTGTGCGAGGAAGTGAAAAAGCCTGGCGAAATCTTGCAAATCGCTAACATCCTTTGTCCGGGTAACATCGTCGTATCAGGGGATTTGGCCGCTTGCGAGCGCCTTGTACCCGTCGCGGAATCCTCAGGCGCTATGCGCACCATCCGACTCTCGGTTGCCGGAGCGTTTCATACGCCGATCATGCAGCCGGCGGTTGATCGACTCGCGAAAGTTCTGGAGCAGGTCAATTTGCAATCACCGCGCATTCCGGTTTACTCCAACGTCGATGCCAAATCACATTGTGAACCGAATGAGATTCGCAAACTGCTCATCCGTCAGGTTTGTTCACCCGTACTTTGGGAAGAATCCATGTTGGCCATGTTGGGGGACGGGGTCGATCACTTTTACGAAATCGGGCCTGGACGGGTTCTGCGCGGATTGATGAAACGAATCTCGCGGAAAATTCCCTGCGAAGGTGTGATTGACCTTTAAAGAATTCAATACAGTACAGAGTATTATTCGCTCACGAAGAAATTCTTAACGAAAGTAGAAAATGAGCCTGGAATCATTAAAAGTTGATTTGTCGGGACAAACGGCAATTGTCACTGGAGCATCGCAAGGCCTAGGTCGGTCGATCGCGATCGCGCTGGGCGCCTCGAAAGCCCGTGTGGCTTGTGTGGCTCGAAACGCAGCCAAACTGGCTGACACGGTCGCCGCCATTAAAGCTGTTGGCGGCGACGCGGAGGCATTCAGCTGCGACGTCGGTCAACGCGAGAGCGTTGAGAATGTCATCAACACCGTTGCGGACAATTGGGGGCGGCTCGATATCCTGGTGAACAATGCAGGAATTACACGCGACACGCTGTTGCCGGCAATGAGCGACGAGCAATGGGACGATGTCATCAATACGAATTTGCGCGGTGCGTTTTTGTTTTGCCGCGCGGCAAGTCAACGAATGATGCGCGCCCGATACGGACGGATTATTAACATTTCCAGCGTTTCCGGATTGATCGGTAATGCAGGGCAAACGAATTACTCGGCTTCCAAGGCCGGCTTGATTGGATTGACGCGAAGCTTGGCGAAGGAATTGGCCAAGCGAAAAGTCACCGTTAATGCCGTGGCTCCAGGGTTTATCGAAAGCGAAATGACTCAAGCCTTAGGCGACGCGGTTTTGGCAGAAGTCAAGAAACGAATTCCGGCCCAGAGAATGGGAACTGGAGACGACGTTTCCGCCTGTGTTTTGTTCCTCGCCAGCCCCGCCGCCGGTTACGTAACGGGCCAAACCTTGACGGTCGACGGAGGTATGATCTGCTAGGCTTGGCCTTTTTCCGCTTTTTTAGCGCTTTTTAGCCACATGCCTTGACCCTGTTTGTGGATATTGTCTATCTTTATTCGCAATCGATCACGATTCAAAGAGCCAGTTTTGAGTCTTCGGAACCAAAACCGGCTTTCGTTGTTTGTTGAAAAGACACACCAAGAAAAAAAAGGAGGCCGATTTTATGCCATCGGTCGAATCAAGAGTAGTTGACATTGTCGCCGAACAGCTGGGTGTTGAGCGAGAAAAGATCAAACGCGAGTCAAACTTTGTAAACGACTTGGGCGCTGACTCGCTGGACACAGTTGAATTGGTGATGGAACTCGAAGAAGAGTTCGATATTAAGATTCCCGACGAGGCCGCGGAGAAAATCCAAACGGTAGGTCAGGCGATTGCGCACATTGAAGAACAATCGGTTGACAAATAGTTTCTGTACTCGACTCCTAATCTTAACGAAGTGCTTTAGTAATGAAGCGACGAGTTGTCGTCACCGGTTACGGAATTGTCAGTCCTTTGGGCTGCAGGGTTGATGAATGCTGGCGAAGAATTCTGGCAGGCGAGTCAGGAATCCATCGACTCACAGTCATTGACCTGACAGATCTCAAGGTCACAATCGGGGGCGATGTCACTGATTGGAACTGCAACGATTATCTGGACCAGCATGCAATTAACCGCATCGATCGGTTCGCGCAATTCGCAATTGCGGCAGGTACCGATGCAATACGGGATGCGAAGCTTGATACGTCTGGCGACACCAGTCGAATCGGTGTCGTGCTCGGATCAGGGATTGGTGGGTTGCCAACGATCGAAGAACAAGTGGGTCGACTCGTACAGAAGGGGCCGGGGCGGGTCTCGCCGTTAACGATTCCCAAACTTATGCTTAACGCGGGAGGTGGGAATTTGGCGATCCACTTTGGCTTGCGCGGCATTAACTATTCTGTCGCGACTGCTTGCGCCAGCGCGGCAAATGCGATGGGCAATGCCTTCATGCATATTCGCGATGGTCTCTGCGATGCGATTGTGACGGGAGGAGCAGAGGCTGCTATCACGCGCATTGGCGTCAGTGCCTTTCAGAATATGCGAGCTTTGTCGACCCACGCTGGAGACCCAGCCTTGGCGAGCCGTCCCTTTGATTCCCAAAGAGACGGTTTCGTGTTCGCGGAGGGAGCCGGGTTACTCATTTTTGAGGAGCTGGAATTCGCGAAAAAACGGGGGGCCAACATCTTAGCAGAGGTCGTTGGTTTCGGTTCAACTTGCGATGCCGGCCATATCACCGCCCCCGATGAGACCGGCAGCGGTGCTGCAGCAGCGATGGCCGCGGCACTTTTGGATGCAAAAATTCAACCCTCAGCCATCGATTACGTCAACGCTCACGGAACCAGCACGCCGCAAGGCGACAAAGCGGAAACGCTGGCTATCAAATCCGTTTTCGGGAAATCGGCTTACGACCTGTCGCTCAGCAGCACCAAGAGCCAATTGGGACATTCGCTCGGTGCCAGTGGGGGTCTGGAATTGATTCTGTCGATCAAGGCCATTTTGCATTCGCAAGTTCCACCGACGATCAATTTGACGAATCCCGATCCCGATTGCGATCTCGATTACACGCCGATCAAACCCAAATCGCGTGAGCTCAATTATGCCATGAGCAATAGTTTTGGCTTCGGCGGACACAACGCATCGATCATTGTGAAGAGATTTTCCGAGTGATTTTCGTGCCTATCGCTCAGTTCTTACCCCTGCCCGGCTGATCGGTCTCGAAATTGCCTCGCCAAGAATTTAGCCCTCACTCCATGAGTCTGGACTCACCGTTCGTTTTAGTTGCTGCACCAACTCGAATTGGGCTGGAGTCAAGGCAATCAATAGCGAATCTGGAAGAACGGTATTGTCATCAATTGTGGCTGCTAAATTATCTTCGCCAAACGATGCTCCAATCAACGATGCCCCAGAAAAGTCAGCTCCGTGTAATCTTGCGCCTGCCAGATTAGCACCTTCTAAATCTGCTTCGACAAATTTTACTTTTGTTAGATTTGCTCCTTGAAAGTGGGCATTCGACAAATTGGCGCCGGAAAAGTCAGCGGCGGTCAGATTTGCGTGGCGGAATTTTCCATCACGCAACAACGCTCCAGTGGCTCTTAATCCAACCAACTCGCGCTGATCGCAGTCGATGCTTCGAAGGTCTTTTCCCGAGAAGTCGCGTCGTTCAATCAGTTGTCCCGCAGTCCGACGATCCAGGGTAGGAGCCATGTATCGCTCTTCCGCCCATGGATCGGCATTGTTGTGGTACCCCGACTCCGCCTCCCAAAAGCCCAACTGATCTTGTTCCGACAGTTGAATTTCAGTTAGCCATTTGACGCTTTTGTAAAAGTAGCGGCCGGGAACGATGTTCCGAAGTGGGCCACCATGCTCAACTTCCAATGGGCTTCCCGCAACATGGGTGGCAACGATGGTTTTTGAATCCAACGCCGTTGAAATCGACAAAGAGCTGCTGTGGTTTCGCGTTGAACGAGAAATGAACGACACGAACCTGGCGCCTTCTGCGACCTCCACGGCTTTTAACAAATCACTCAGCAAAATCCCGGAAACCGGCACATCCAATTTCGACCAGCGAGTGACGCAGTGTATGTCGACATTGAGATTTGTGCGGGGAAAACGGACTAAATCGTCCAGCGAAAAAGTAAACGATTGGCTAATCGCCCCAGTAAGTCTCAATGTCCAAGGATCCGAGGAGTGAGCTGGTTTCTGTTCCCCGATCACAGGCCATTTGCCCGGCGCCACGAGTTGTTGCCCTGGTGGCAATTTCGATTTATTCGTTTCGTTCATGTTGTCATCGTTTTGATAGCTAATCTGTCTAAAAAGGGATACGAATCGATTGTGTCAAACGTTGGAAGAAGCGCAGATATCCACTTTTTTTGGCCTTAGCGTAGCGATTCAAAAATTGGCACGCAACCTGCACGGAACTACCGATAGATTAACAATTCGATGCGTCGAATGCGACCGCATCGAGTCGAGACAAGTCCCCCCTTTGCTTCTAGGAGCTACACAAATGATTCGGTTAGGTTCGTTCTTTATTGCTATGTGTTTCTTTGCCATTTCGGCAAACACCGCGTCCGCTCAGCACGGGCATCACCACCACCATGGCGGTGGATCCAATACTGCGATTAGCGTCGGGTTTGGAAACGGTGGTGGGTTCAGCTATGGACGAGGATTCTATGGCGGTGGCTATGGGTACGGAGTTCCAGTTGCACCGGTTTACAACTACGGTTACGGCTATCCTGCTTATGGTGGCGGATACGGATACGGATACGGCTATTCCGTTCCAGCACCCGTCTATCGTCCGGTTTATCCAGCTTATGGTTACGGTGGCAGATGTGGCGGCGGTGGCATCATTATCGGTTGGTAGTTCGAAAACGATTTCGTCTATCTTTGAAACGCGATGAGCCGGGGTTCATCGCGTTTTTTATTGAAGCATCCGAGTGATTTTTCTCTTGTGTTCGGCCGCGTCACAAGCACAACAAAAAAAACCCGCCGAGAACGACAGGTTTAGAGAATACGAATAAGGTGAGCCGGAATATCGGCCGCTTCACGCTAGGGGTCGTCGCTATCCATATTGATCGCTTCCATGACTTTGGTGTTTCTTTCAATTGCCAATACCGTCGTGCGTTGTTGAGAGCCATCCCGGCTACAGGCCACCACTGGCAAGACTTGGCGCTTATCCGGAAACTCCATGCGAATCGAGAAGTTACCATCCGAATCAACCTTTACAGGTTCACCTGCCAAGGTAACACTCGCGCCCGGGCTGGCAATACCGTAAATGACCATTTGTGCATCGACTTCGAAAGGGAATTCAAGGTGATGATCGAGCAGAGCCGCGTGATTCGGGCCAATAGCCAGCATCGGCCGTTTGAGCTTTTCTTCAAACACCTCTTTGAGGTCGTTGTTCTCTGATAGCGAATCATAACCGCCGCTCATTGCAAAGAAATTCTCGCAGTCGGCGGCAATGTCAGCCCAATGGCTCGCAGGAGATTTGGCGTTCGGCGACGGAGTTGAAACTCGGTTGCTTTTGCAGAGCGAAAAGAATTTGCCGTTGGCAAACACGTAACCGATCGAAGCGCGATAGGTTTTCGGGGGCGAGACGGTATCGATGTACCAAGTATCAACGCCGCCATGAATTGGTATCTCGCGAACGACTCGTTCGACCATCGCATCGTTTTCTTCGACAATTTCTGACAAACGCAAAACAGGCTTAGCGCCTCGCCAATTTTTCTCCAACGAGGATTTCGCGCGGCGAATCGTGGCAGGAGTAATTTCCCAGCAGGCCTGCAGCCAAAATGAATCACGGACGATGAGAACCAATCGATCTTTGACGACCAGCTTTTGATCCTTCTTGATGGAGGCCGCCAACGCCAAGTCTTTGAGCCGTTCACGTTCTGAAGACTCTCGTTCGATCTTCGCAGCGATCGCGGATCGTTCTATTTCCAAGTTCTTATTTGGCTTGGCCGCAGGTTTAGCGGCGACAACTTCAGCACGAATTGAGTTGCTTTTGGTGGCCGCAGCTTTTCCGAAGACTTTTTTGGGGGCAGCAGCGGACTTTTCTCGTTTTTTGAGTGTTTTCATAATCGCCTTCACGAGTTGTTCTTTCCGCATCGAACTCCAGCCGGACACGCCATTATTGCGGGCCAATTGGGCTAGGTCTTTCGACGATTGTGAGCGTAGGTTTGTTAAAGTAACCAAAGCAAAATCTCCCAAATAGATTGGCAAACGCCAAATCTCTACTTACCGATTCGGTCCCTCGAAAGCAGTATTTCTCTCTCTTCTTGCTCGCCTCCCAAGCAAGCGAATTTGGTGCCGTTTCCAGCGCTAAACAACACCCCGATCATTTGGAAATGGCACTCCCAACCACTCCCGATAGTTACCTTACGAACAAAGAACCAGTTTTGATCGGACCGTATTATAACGGGTGATTTTGGAACTCAAAACGATCAAGACACGCATTGAGGCAGAATAGGCACCCGTAAGCAGGCAATGGTGCTTTTTTTTCGCGTGTGAATCTAAGATAACGGTATTTTTAGACTTTTTTGTACCAGGCCCCCCAAGTTCAATACATGCTTTTTTTGCGATTTCTCAGCCTAGAAATGGTTGGAAAAAAGGTTAGGCTGATCAGCCTTGACCAAAACGGAGAGTCAACCGGTCGTTCTTGTGCCTTTTCGAGGAGCTTTCGCCTGTAAGCCAATTGCCAAGTCACATCGTTTGTTGGAAGCCGGATTGTGAACCCTTTAAAAAGATTTAAGGCGTCATGAATCAAGAGAAAAATGGGGGGGCTAAGGACGAAAACGGTTCCATTGATGACCGATCGGCGATGGCCAAGGCGATGGACAAGGTTTCGTTGATCATTTCAGCGTGTTTGATGTTGGTTGCCCCAGCCCTGCTCGGCTATTTCGTCGATCAATGGATCCAAACGGGAATTGCCTTCACATTGGTCGGGTTTTTCGTCGGAATCGCTGCCGGATTTTGGCAGTTGTACAAACTGGTTTCCAAATCGGAAACTTAGAGGCCGAGGATACGCAGCAAAAGGATGGCTTGGTAGAAATTGGCCAAAAAAATTGTCTTGTTTTGAAAATTGAGTAATTGAATTGAGCGTCTTTTTTTTTGTCGCCGTATTGTTGGTATTCGCCGGATGTCATTTCGTCCCGATTGCGTTTGAAAAGTTTTTGACAGCGCCAGAGTATGCGTTGCCGCAGCTTGGTTTGGCGGCAATTTGTCGCACAATTCTGCCCCTCGGCATTTTGCTTTTATTGGAATACACTACGGCCTTCTCGATTCGCGATTATCTGATTCCAATTGCTTTGGGCTACATCGCTTCGGTTGGTCTTGCCATTTACCATGGGATCAACCTCGCCAGCTAATCAGATCTCGAGGAGCGATTTGTCTTGACGTCAAAATAAGAATCCCCCAAACAAAAAACGGGTGTTGACCGTGTTTCTTGTTGATGAAAATCATGCGGCCGTGAACGAATCACTTTCGTTGGGTGATCAGATTCAGCGCGGGATGGCTCACTATTTGAGTCCCGAGCATTTGTTTGAGCATGTTCAAGATGCCACGTATTTCGAAGTTCCCCAAGCATTGGGGGGCAAGTGGTACATTCCCAATTTTGTTGAAAACGGCCTATTGCTTGCGGGCAATGGTACTCCGATCATTCGTGGTCAAATCACCAAGTTTATGGTCCTCGAGTTGCTGGGGGCTCTGTTGCTTCTGATTGGTTTTTCTTGGTTGACTCGCCGCGCGGTGACTGGTGAAAGGCCAACAGGAAAACTGTGGAATTTGCTCGAGTCGTTTGTCGTTTTCATTCGCGATGAGGTTGCGAGGCCTGCAATTGGCTCCCACGACGCTCATCGATTTTTGCCTTTTCTGCTAACCCTTTTCTTTTTCATTCTGGTTTTGAATCTGTTTGGCATGATTCCTTTTTTAGGAAGTGCGACGGGAGCAATTTCAGTGACGGCTGCGTTTGCCTTGATCACGTTTTTAGTTGTGGTCGGTTCGGGAATGAAAAAAATGGGTGTGGTTGGGTTCCTCAAGGCCCAAGTGCCGCACATGGACCTGCCATTCGCATTGGCGATTTTCTTAGTTCCGGGCATTTGGTTGATTGAAATTTTCGGCCTGTTCATCAAGCACTTTGTGTTGGCGGTTCGGTTGTTTGCCAACATGTTCGCGGGCCATTTGGTTTTGGCTGCGTTCATTGGACTTATCGGTGCGGTTTCGGCGACATACTTGTTATGGGGTGTGGCCCCGGTGGTGGTCGTGGCGTCAATTGCATTGAGTATTTTGGAATTGTTCGTAGCCTTTTTGCAGGCATACGTTTTTACTTTTTTAGCGGCGTTGTTCATCGGTTCTGCACAACACGCTCACTAATGGTTCACTAAACTATCGTTCAAATTTTTTGTCGGAGATTGATAAATGTCGAAGTGTTTGTTGGCCTCTATGTTCGTTTCGGTTTGCGCCGTTTGTTCGCCAGTCTTGGCTCAAGGTTCGGTAATGCCAAGTCTTGCGGCGGTTGGTGCTGGTTTGGCTGTATTGGGTGCCGGATTGGGCATCGGTCGAATCGGCGGTTCTGCGTGTGAGGCGATTGCACGGCAGCCGGAGATGGCTGGCAAGGTTCAAACCGCGATGATCATTTCTGCTGCTCTTATCGAAGGTGCGGCGTTCTTTGCGATCTTGATTGCACTGATTCACGGCGTTTCGGCCAAGTAGTCGCTTTTTTTGGAGAAGCGTGATGTTGAATCCGGGAAGTTTTGGCTTGCTGCTGGCTCGTGCATCCGAAGAGTCGCATAAGGCGGACGCATTTAACTTTAACCTTGATCTGACGATTTTCACGATTGTGATTTTCCTTGGGTTGTTGGCGCTGTTGACCAAGTTCGCTTGGAAGCCTTTGCTCGAGGCCCTGGAACATCGCGAGAAGGCGATCGCCGACAATATTGAGGCTGCCAAAAAAGCGAACGAAGACGCCCAGGCGAATCTCAAGCTCTATGAGAAGAAGCTGGCTGAAGTTGCTGAGCAAGCGAATTCAATCGTAGCGGAAGCCAAAAAAGACGCCTTGACTGCAAAAGAGAAGATCGTGGCCGAAACCAATCATGCGGTTCAAGCACAACGTGAGCGGGCGGTTGCCGAAATCAAGGCTGCCAAGGATGCCGCAGTGCGTGAATTGGCTGAAAAGAGCGCGGAAACCGCAGTGTCTCTCGCAGGTTCCATCGTTGGTCGTTCTTTGAACAAAGACGACCACAGAAAACTGATTGACGAATCGATTAGTGGTTTTATCAAGCGTGTCTAGGTTGTCGATGGCGATTTGTGTCTTGGCAAAATGCACTTGGGTGGTTGTTTGAGAAATCTGAATGACTGAAGTCGAAAAAATTCCGACGGTGACAAATGCCTCAATGGTTCAGGTAGGCGAGGTCTATGCTCGCGCCCTCTTGGCCGAAGGACAAAAGCACTCCCAGGTGGATCGGCTGGTCGATGAGCTTTCCCAATTTGGCAAAGTTCTGAATGAACTTCCCAAACTGCGAATGGCATTGGAGTCCCCAAAGTTTCCTTATGAAAATAAGGTTGCGTTGATTGAAAAGAGCCTGCAAGGTCGAGCTAACAAAAGTTTGATTGACTTTCTTAAGATTCTTGCTAAACGCGGTCGCTTTGACTGCTTTCCTGCCGTAGAACGAGCGGCACGAGGAATTCAAGACGAGATGACTGGTCGCGTACGGGCTGTTATTACTTCGGCCACCGAATTGAGCGATGAGCTAAAGGATCGTTTGGAAAAGCAATTCTCGACAATGCTAGGAAAAAAAGTTTTGGCATCCGTAAAAATCGACCCCTCCATAATTGGTGGGGTTGTGGTGCGGATCGGCGATACCGTTTACGACATCAGCGTGGCCAACAAACTGAAACAGATCAAATCGAAGGCGATCAAAGGAGTCTCGGACTCTATTCGCCAATCGATCGAGCGATTCGCGACTGAGGTTTAGACCTTCACGGCGTTCGCCAAGATTTTATTAATTGAATTATTCGTACGTTCGCCTGATTCGGCGACGCAAATCATCAACGAGGTTGGAATGAAGATTAGTGCTGACGAAATTTCATCGGTGATTCAAAAAGAGATCGCCAACTTTGAAAGCCAAATTGATGTTCGTGAAGTAGGAACGGTTTTGGAGGTCGGGGATGGTATTGCCCGCGTCCACGGTTTGACTGGCGTCGCGGCTGGGGAAATGGTGGAGTTTCCCGGAGGGATCATCGGCTTGGCGTTTAACCTGGAAGAGAGTTCTGTCGGGGTGATTATTCTCGGCGACTACCTTGCCATTAATGAAGGCGACGAAGTCAAAGCCCTCGGTACATTGCTGTCCGTTCCTGTGGGTGAGGCAGTGATGGGTCGCGTCATCGATCCGCTTGGAAATCCGCTAGACGGAAAAGGCCCCATTAACGCCAAAGAAACGCGTCCAGTTGAGGTTATCGCTCCAGGAGTTGCCGAGCGAAAACCAGTACATGAGCCAATGCAAACAGGCATCAAAGCAGTTGATGCCATGACGCCTGTGGGACGCGGTCAACGCGAGTTGATCATCGGTGACCGAAAAACCGGTAAGACTGCCATCGCGATCGATGCGATCATCAATCAAAAAGACAGCGGTGTGAGATGTTTTTATGTGGCGATCGGCCAAAAAGACAGTTCGATCGCCAGCGTCGTTCGGGAATTGACCGAACGAGGAGCAATGGGCTACACGACCGTGGTGGTTTCCGGGGCGAGCACCCCTGCCCCGCTGCAGTACATCGCGCCCTATGCAGGAACCGCGATGGCAGAATATTTCATGTGGAAAGGTGAGCATTGCCTGATCGTCTATGATGACTTGTCGAAACAAGCGGTCGCCTACCGCGAATTGTCATTGCTGATGCGGCGTCCGCCAGGCCGCGAGGCTTATCCGGGTGACGTGTTCTATTGCCATAGCCGACTTCTGGAACGCTCAGCGAAGTTGAGTGACGCGTTAGGCGCTGGTTCGATTACATCGCTGCCGATCATTGAGACGCTTGAAGGGGAAGTTTCCGCCTATATTCCGACGAACGTAATTTCGATCACGGACGGTCAGATCTACCTGCAGCCGGACTTGTTTTTCTCTGGGGTTCGACCTGCGATGAACGCCGGGATTTCGGTTTCACGCGTGGGAGGTGCCGCTCAAGTGAAGGCGATGAAGAACGTCGCCGGTAGCTTGCGTTTGGACCTCGCCGCTTTCCGCGAGCTTGAGGCTTTTGCTCAACTCGGAACTGACCTCGACGCAGTGACTCAATCGCGACTCGATCGCGGTTACCGCATGGTGGAATTGCTCAAGCAAAACCAGTACCGTCCGCTCAACGTGGTTGACCAAATCATGGTGATTTATGCCGGTACCAAGGGTTTCCTAGATAAAGTTCCTGTTATTTCCGTTCGCAAATGGGAAGAAGGTTTTCTGGAATTTGTACATTCCAAGAAGCAAGACGTTTGGAATTTGCTTGACAAGCACAAGAACGATGGCGATGCGATGAAAAAAGCTGACCATGCTGCTACCGTAGCAGTGATTGGTGTACTCGAAGAATACAATCGTTCGTTCCGCGCTTAGTTGTTTAAACCCTATTCGTTTTAATCCGCAAGAATTATGGCCAACGCCCGGAAACTCGATAAACGCCGAAAGTCGATTCGCAATATCCGCAAGATTACGCGAACGATGGAATTGATTGCTACTGCTCGCTTCAAAAAAGCGATGGAGCGAGCGGCGGCAGCGACGGACTACACGAAGCGAATCACCCAGATCGTGGGAGACCTTGCGGCTGCTGGCTTGGAAGTGAGTCATCCGTTGTTGGAACCGCGGGCCGAGACTAAAAACGCGGCCTTGTTGGTCCTAACTGCCAATCGCGGATTATGCGGCGGTTACAACGGCAACGCCCTTCGCCTGGCGACGAACCGACTCCACGAATTGGTTGAAAAGAACCATCTAAAAACGACCGTGGACGTTTCAGGGAAGCGTGGTATCTCAGGTCTAAAGTTTCGAAAGATCGACATCGTGCAAGGCTTCACCCAGTTCGATGACCAGCCGAAGTATACGCAAGTAGAACCGATCGCGAATGCTTACCTTGAGAAATTTATTGCCGGAGAAATCGACCGGCTCGACGTCGTCTACACACGCTTTATCAGCGTCTCCAAACAAGAGGCGGTGGTTGAAACTCTGCTGCCGTTGGGCAAGCTGGAGGGGGCGAACGATTCCGCGAAGCCGACCGATGGCTCCCAATCCGTGTACGAATTCGTGCCTTCTGCGAAGAGTATTTTGGATGAAGTCGTTCCAACAAGTTTCAAAGTCAAACTATTCAAGTGTTTCCTTGATTCGGCGGTAAGCGAACAGATTTCTCGAATGGTGGCAATGAAAAATGCGACCAAGAGCGCATCGGACATGATCAAATCACTGAGCCTGACTTACAACCGCGCCCGCCAATCACAGATTACTGGCGAAATCATGGAGGTCATCGGCGGTGTCGAGGCCCTCAAGTCGTAAAATTCAAAAAACCTTAAGCTAAACACAAACAGATAATTCACGGAATACTGCGATGTCGAATGCTACTACTAATATCGGGAAAATCACCCAAGTCATCGGTTCGACCTTTGATGCCGAATTCAATGAAGTCAACATGCCGTCGATCTACAACGCGGTGAAAGTGGAAGTGAAGGACGCGGCTGGCAAACCAAAAACGCTTGTCGGTGAAATTTCGAAACATCTTGGCGGTGGCCGAGTTCGTTGCGTCGCACTCGGTAGCACGGACGGTATGCGTCGCGGTCAAGACTGTATTGATACGGGTGGACCAGTTTCGGTTCCCGTTGGCGAGGCAACATTGGGTCGCGTATTCAACATGGTCGGCGAGCCGGTCGACGGTCGCGGTCCCGTGAATGCTTCAGAATATCGTTCGATCCATCGCTCGGCTCCCAAACTGGAAGAACTGTCGACGAACACTGAGTTGTTCGAGACGGGAATCAAAGTGGTCGACTTGCTCACACCATTTGTTCGTGGTGGAAAAGCCGGATTGTTCGGTGGTGCCGGTCTGGGCAAAACCGTTATCTTGACGGAACTCATCGCTCGTATCGCCAGCGCGCACGGTGGTTACTCAGTGTTTGCGGGGGTCGGTGAACGAACTCGCGAAGGGACTGACTTGTGGCTCGAAATGCAGGAAACTGAAATCGGCAAGACCGGTCGCAAGGTCATTGAACAAACGTGCATGGTGTTCGGTCAAATGAACGAGCCACCTGGATCTCGTTTGCGTGTCGCTTTGTCGGCATTGACAATGGCCGAATATTTCCGGGACATGACCGGGAAAGACACGCTGTTGTTTGTTGACAATATTTTCCGATTCTCGCAAGCTGGTTCGGAAGTGTCCGCTTTGCTCGGACGTATGCCGTCAGCCGTGGGTTATCAGCCGACTCTGGCAACGGAAATGGGTGCTTTGCAGGAACGAATCGCCTCGACTCGTAAGGGTGCGATCACGTCGGTTCAAGCCGTTTATGTTCCAGCCGACGACCCTACTGACCCGGCTCCTGCTACCGCTTTCGGTCAGCTCGACGCGTTCTTGTACTTGGAACGTTCGATTTCGGAAAAAGGTATTTATCCCGCGGTGGACCCGCTGGCGTCCTCCTCTCGAATCTTGGACCCGCAATACGTGGGTGAGCGTCATTACCGAATCGCCCGCAGGGTTCAAACGACGTTGCAACGATACCGTGAATTGCAGGACATCATCGCCATCCTCGGTCTGGACGAGTTGAGCGAGCAGGACAAGTTGATTGTGCACCGAGCTCGCCGTATCGAACGATTCCTTTCGCAACCGTTCCTTGTCGCGGAAGTTTTCACCGGCAAACCGGGTGAGATTACACCTTTGGCCGATACGATTCGCAGCTTCGAAGAAATTTGCGATGGCAAATGGGATCACCTCCCCGAAGAAGCATTCATGTATGTCGGCGCGATCGAACAAGCGGAAGCACAAGCCAAACGTTTGGCTTCCAAGGCCTAAAAGTCTGCGATTGTTTTGAACATAACCAATTTTTGGCGGCGATTAATTCGACGAGAATTTGATTGGGCTTTCGCCGTGAACCGGCTGGAAGCCATGGCTTTGGATTAATTTGGACAAAAAGAACAATGAGCAAACTGCACGTTTCGATCGTTACTCCTGAATCCACGACATTTGATCGTGACGTGGAATCATTGGTCGTGCCTTTGTTTGATGGTGAAGCGGGGATTCTCGTTGGACATGCACCGATGATTGGTCGGTTGGCTCCTGGCGAACTTCGAGTTTCCGCTGGAAATGAGAATTTCCGTTTTTATGTCGATGGCGGATTTGTTCAGGTGTTGAACAACAACGTCTCGGTCATTACAGGAAAATCGATCGACGCGAAAAAGATTGATGTGGCGGCCGCGCAAAAGACTTTGGACGAAGTCAAAATTGATGCTGACGACAAGTTTGACCTCGTCGAAGCGAAAAACAGAACATTGGCCCAAGCTCGGGCTCAGATTCGCATCGCACAAAACAGCTAGTCTTAGGCTGTTCATTAGGGTTGGTTACGGAACACCGAGAGCCGGCGCCGCTTGTTCTTTCCGTTGTTGAAATGTAATCGTCTATTTCAACAACGTGGCTCCAATGATGTTTGAAAGGCAATGGCGGTAATGTCAGTGAACCTCCAACAAAAAATCATCGACTTGGAAACGTCATTGGGTCTTTTGCAGCACGACTTTGATAAGCAAAACGAAATGCTACTGATCACCCAGCGGCGTGTCGACGTTCTCGAAAACGCAGTCGCCCGCCTCACCTCTTTCGTCGAGTCCGTACGTCTCGACCCCGCCCGCACTCCCGCCGACGACAAACCGCCCCACTATTAGCCACAGAGGCTCGCGCAGCGTAGGGCCACAGAGGCTCGTGCAGCGTAGGGCATGCAAGTAATCCAATCCGCCACGTCAACGAATACTGTCTTCTGCCGTATTATCGACCGCCGCCTCTTGGGCTTTCTTTCGATAATTGATTTCGATTTCCTTCAACACTTGATTCCTGTGGTTTTGGAAATGTTGAGGCACCCAAATCGGATCGTCATGTGGAACGCGGCAATTGCGACCACCTCGCCCCCCCGGCTAGAATTGCGCAAGTTGCGAACTCCAAAAAAAAGCTAAGATGAATCAATCGGTTCGCTTAATTTCTTGCTGGTCTATTTGTTGAGCATACGATCTGGTCATTCTTTTTTTTGAAAGAGGATCCAATGAAGTCGCTTCGAGCAAGTCTTGTGATCGTTTTGGCCATTGCAACGTCAGTATCCTGTTGGGCTCAGGATCGTGAGACATTTCTTGATGACATTCCTTTGGCCCCTTGCCGGTTGACAAAAATCGAACTCAAAGGCGGATTCACAGACCCGGGCGTTGACAATTACGACGATGTGGTGGCGATCCTTCATCGTCCGCCTCGTATCGATGAGATTTCTCTGTTGAATAAGAAATGGGTACAAGACGAATTGGCGTTGACGCCTACGGAGACCGGGCACTTTCGGGACGAACATAAACGGCTTATCGAGAATCGCGCGCCCGTTCCATCCAATCTGACTAAGTCGTTGGACTCCAAGAAGGTAGAAAAGCTCTTGGACATCCGTATCCGGTGTCGAATTCGTGCGATGGGTATTGTGGAGTTCTTCAACCTGCCGCAGTTGGAGCTATCGAATGACGAATTGAAAGCTGTTCGCAATCTGGTCGAGGAGTTGGAGCCCATCTACGCCAAGCGTGCAGCAGACTTACGTGACAAAACGCTGCAGAAAATTCGAGATGTATTGACCAAAGAACAGCAGGAGCAAATTGATGAGTTGTCCAGTGGTTTCCTGGAATCGCGTCTGCCGTCCTTGGACCTGCTTATATGGCAATTGAGAAACATCGACTGTTTCGAGGAAACAATAGCCGATCGGACGATGCCTGAGTTCCGAGGGTTGGTGATGAGTACAATTTTTTGTGTTGACTATGACGGTACTATTGAAGAGGACAAGCGTTTATTTTCAGGCGCAACGGACAATTTCAAAAAGAAACTCAGTGATCGGGAACAAAAGGTGAAAGAAGATCTCGCAAGCGAGTCATTCTTTACAAGTCTGAATCTTATATTTACCGACCAGTCGATGTCTGCAGAACTTCAGTTCACCGACGAACAAGTCCAAGCCGCCGACAACGTCAGGAGAAAACTCGGCTCGTTTGAGTCTGAATGGCATGAAACAATCTTCCGAATAAGGAGAGCGGGCGAGCAAGATCGAAGCGAAATTTACGCCAAATTTGAACGACTAAAAGCCGATTTGGTCGCCGAAGGAATTCGGGACCTTGAAACTATCATGTTACCCCACCAACGCAAAATTTTAGAAACGATGAGCATTCTTCTGGAAGGGCTCAAGGGCGGCTTCCCTGGTGCATTGGTTTCAGGTCAAACGGGAAAGACTTTGAGATTGACAGCCAATCAAAAAAGCGAAATTGTGCAAATTTGCGAAAAATCTCTTTCAGAAATCGAATCTCAAACTCGCCGTTGGGAACAGGAAATTTTTGCGAGGTTGAAAGATACATTTGGTGATAAAAGGAAACAGGACCTTACATTTCTATTCAGGTCTCCAATTTCGCACGGAACGGTAAACATTTATCTGCTGCTAAAGGGAGGTCTGTGAAAAAGCGAGATAGAGTTGGTTGGTTGGTTGGTTGGTTGCTTTGGTCGTTCTTGGTTTATTAGTTGATGGCACAAAAGGTGCCGCCCACTGATTTGCTCCCCCACTGATTAGCTCCGCTTCGAATTCCGGGTCCAGGGACGAACTGTCGGTTGCTGGAGCCAATTCCTTTTGCATCCACGTCCCGTAGGGACGAACTGTCGGTAGCAGAAGCGAATTCTTTTTGCATCCACATCCCGTAGGGACGAACTGTCGGTAGCAGAAGCGAATTCTTTTTGCATCCACGTCCCGTAGGGACGAACTGTCGGTAGCAGAAGCGAACATTGGGCCGGATTGTTTTTAACGCTCGTTGCTCAATTTGCCCGGTTGTTCATGAGACGATTCCAAGAAAACCAACAGCGCGTCCCGATGGGACGCTAAAAAGGTTTTGGTACTCCTTGCTACCAACAGATTGTCCCTACGGGACACAAGTCGCAATCGAAGAAGGCACAAAAGGTGCCGCCCACTGATCAGCTCCCTGCACGCAGCGCATGTCTTGATGTTGCGCTAATACGTCAACACCTGCACGCAGCGCTAGCAAGTGAGTTTTGTAAGCAAAAACAGGACTCACTCGCGGGCGCTTCGTGCTTGTATTGCCGTGCATCGACTAGTCGAACATCTCCGATTTTACTCAGCCACTGCACAAAAGGCACAAAAGGCACAAAAGGTGCCGCCTACAATAGGTGCCTACAATAGGTGCCGCCCGCGAATAGCCCGCGAATGGCCCGCGAATGGCACTGTCCCACGAATGGCACTGTCGGCGGTTTTTTATTTTTCGAAGCCGTTATCGGCGTGGTAAAGTCGTTGGCGAAGTTCGTTCTTTAGTTGCATCATCAGGCGGTAGCGAGCTCTTCGTTTCTTTAACACTCGTGGCTCAACCAACGCGTATTAGGAATTGCCCCATCAACGATACTCGAGAATTGACCGCGTAGGAGGGATCGCTAACAAGAAACCCCATGCCGCTGTGCAGCAGCATGGGGTGGTGAAATTTGTCGGGTTTGGCTTTTTCCAGTGCGGTCGACGCTATTTCAACTTAGCTGAGACCCACTAGCAACCAATTGAGCATCAAGAATTCAATCGCATCTTCCCGAATTTCCTTCCATCAAAAAAAGCTCAATTAGCAATCTGACGCCTCGACGTAACTGGAATAGGCGGCTTAGTTTTCCGGCAAGGCGTTGGCTTTGGACGCCAGCTTCTTGGCAATCGTCGTGTCTTCCCAAGTGAATTCAGGTTCGCTTCGTCCGAAGTGTCCTCCCGCGGCCGTCTTTCGAAAGATTGGCCGACGAAGGTTAAGCGTCTCGATAATTCCCTTTGGTGTCAAATCAAAGTTCTCACGGATCAATTTCACGAGTCCCGATTCCGAAACCTTCGCGGTACCTTCCGTGCCCACCCAGATATTCAGCGGATCGGGGTAGCCGATCGCATAGCTCAATTGAACTTCACATCGTTTAGCGAGTCCGGCAGCGACAATGTTCTTGGCAATGTAACGGCACATGTAGGCCGCCGAACGGTCAACTTTGGTTGGGTCTTTACCACTAAACGCACCGCCGCCGTGTCTTCCGCGACCGCCATACGTGTCGACGATAATCTTACGACCAGTTAGACCGCAGTCACCGTGTGGTCCACCCACCAGGAAGCAACCCGTTGGGTTGATGTGACAGGCAATGTCGTCACCCTTCAGTTTGACTTTCTTGCCCGGCAGAACCATCACAAGGTCGCCCTTGATTAAGTCCTTTCGTTCCTTTTCCAAGACAGGCCGAATAATCTTGGCAATGATTTCCTCGCGAGCTTCGTCGGTGAAGTAATCCTGACCTTTGATTTTTTTCATCACCGAACTATCGTGCTGTGTGCTCAAGACGACTGTGTGAACTCGATCGGGTGAACCGTCGGCATTGTATTCCACAGTCACTTGACTCTTGGCATCGGGACGAAGCCAAGCGATCTTCTTTGACTTTCGCAGGTTCGCGTGTTGTTCCACGAGTCGATGCGAGAGGTGGATCGGCAACGGCATCAAGCTTTTGGTTTCATCGCAGGCAAAACCAAACATCATGCCTTGGTCGCCAGCACCACCGGTATCAACGCCTTGGCTGATATGCGGAGATTGAGAATGGAATACGCAATTGACTTGGACCTTGTCTGCAGTGAAGCCGATTTCTTCCTTCTCTTTATCGTCTCGGCCAACGTAGCCAATGTCGGTGATGACATCGCGAACGATTTTGTCGACGGCTTGTCGAGTCAATGGTGCTTTGGTCGTAATTTCGCCGGCGACTACCGCCAAATCGGTCGTGACAAGCGTTTCGCAAGCAACACGGCTCATCGGGTCATGCTTCAAGCAAAAATCAAGGACAGCGTCGCTGATTTGGTCACTGACTTTGTCAGGGTGACCCATACTGACCGATTCGCTGGTAAACAAATAGTTGCCGCTAGACACTACATTCTCCTATAGAAAAACTTATCAGATTCTTTTGCGCCTTCGTCCGCTTCCAAAAAGGTGCAGCGCATTGCTGGACGAGATCAGAGCAATAACCGCAAGAAAGCGACAGCCTAAAAGCGGTTCAAAACGAGTCACCATAATAGTCAAAGTTGGCTTGGTTGCTCAAGCTATAGCACAAAAAGCCGCACTTTTTCAGCGAAGTTGACCTCGATCTGTCCGCCAAGAGCTCGGGAAACCGCACTCTCCCTTCGCTGCACCCGCCAAGGTGAAACGTCTGCCAAAACGCCTGATAGTTAGGCGGCCTTTTGAAAGAGGAATTTGAAGTCCTGCGAACGGTCCCAAGCATCGCTTGTTGGACCATCAAAGATGATTTTGCCGGCGTCCATTATTAACACCCGCTCAGTCAGCTTGAGAGAACTGACGCGGTGAGTTACCACAAAGGTCGTCCGCATTTTCATGAAATTGGCGAGTCCCTCGTGCAAGATCGTTTCCGTTCTGCCGTCGATTTGGCTAGTGGCCTCGTCCAAGATCAAGATCCGAGGATTGCAGAGAATTGCACGGGCCAAGGCAACCCGTTGTCGTTGACCGGCCGAGAGCAGCCGGCCGTCATCACCGACCCGCGTTTCGAAGCCATCCGGCATCGTTTTGACAAAGTCGCTCACCATCGCGAGGTTCGCAGCAGCCAAAATTTCCTCGCGCGTTGCATTCAACGAGCCGTAAGCAATGTTTTGCCAGATCGTGCCTTTGAATAACGATCCTTCTTGAGTGACCCAGGCAATCTGATGACGCAGCCTTCGCGGGCTAACGTCACGAATGTCAACGCCGTCGATCAGGATTGAGCCTTGTTGTGGATCATAAAACCTCGCGAGCAAGTTCATCAATGTTGACTTGCCACATCCGTTTCCTCCCACGATCGCAATCGCCTGGCCGAACGGAACGGAAAACGAAACATTTTTGACAACGAGTTGGTGCGGTCGATAGCCGAAGGCAATTTGGCGGAATTCTATCGATTCTTTGTGCATCGGTAATACAAACCCTGGCTTCGCCGCCACGACTTCGGGCTCGACTTCAAAAGTCTTCATCAGGTTCTCAGCAACCATACCGCCGCGTATCAACTGGTTGATCACTTCACTCATTTTCCGTGCTGGATCACTGGCACCTGCAAGCATGGTGAAAAACAACAGGAGTTGACCGGGCGATAACGGTCGATCGCAGATCTTCAAGTTAAACAAGTGGGTTTCCTGATTCAACACCAAATAGGCGCCCGCCAATATCGAAAGCGCTACGGCGATAATTCCCAGCATTTCGGTGATTGGACGGAGCAAAGAATCATAAAAAGAGATCTTCAGTGAAATGCGATAAAGACTTTCCGAGTTGCTCTTGAATCGTTTGCGTTCGGAAGGCTCGCGGTTGAAAATTCTTACGGTCTTGATTGCCCCAAAAGTCTCAATCAGCGTTTGGAAGACATGAGACATCCCTTCCATTTCCCGTTGCGTCGAGCGTTTCATTCGCTTCGATAACGAACGAATCACCGCAGCACCTGCTGGAACGGTGGCGAGAGAGATCAGCAGCAGCGGAAACGAAATCCAGGCCGCCCACGTCAGGCAGGCAATCATTTTTAAGGGCTCGCGGATCATCCGTCCGTAAAAAGCCTGCAAGCCGGCACTAATCATCATCATGTTGTGTGAAAGATGAGTCATCATGTTCGACGTGCCCAACGTGTCAATCCTTCGCTGATCCATTTCTAAGGCCTTGCGATAATAGATTCGGCGCAGGTCGGAAACGGTTCGGTTCGAAACTCGAGCGACCAACAAAGTGCTGATCACTAACAGGACTCCCTTCAACATCGACGTCACCAACAGCCACCCCAAAGCAATCAACAGCGTTTGGAATGGTGATGTCGGAGCATAACGATTGATCCACGGTTCGGCCCATTCGTACCAGGCAAGGGCATGATGTTCCGCCTCGATCCGCAAGTGATTGCGGTCGATTCGTGTTTGCAAACTAACACGGTCTCGCCCAATCGCGACGGATTTGTCCGTTTCGAGCGCGGCAATATCGTTCGACATCGCTGTCAGCGTCGCTTTGGATTTGGAGATTTCTTCAGCAATCCAGCTTTGGCCAGTCTTTCCATCCAGCACAATTTCGACTACTGGGTAGACGGTTCCAATGCTGGCGCCCCACAGGACGGCGATTAGCATCGATGCTAGCACCGCGCCTGCAACTGACCACTTGTATCGCAGGGCAAACCAAACAACTTTCAGAAACGGCTTCATTGATTCTCTCTGTGGAAACGCGAACGGGGATGTTCGCGGAAGGTCAGGCTACTGTCAATATCGACCGGAGCAGTCGCAGCCTCGAATCACATAACAGGCCATCAACTGGCAGGCGTAATCGCCCGAAAATGAAATTCGTCGGTGGCAAAGCTCACGCGACTGCCATCGTCCGGATTCATCCCGACAAGTTGCCCAGCGACTTCCATTTCGATTTCCGTAAAAGGGACGGAATCCAGAATCGCCGATTCGGGTATTTCAATAGTTACTCGGTATTGGCGCGGGGCGCCCTCTTCTTGCTCAAGTTGCTCATAGAACACTTTCAAGGGAGTGCCGTTGGCCGTTGCTGAAAACGTTTGGATGAAACGGTAGTCGGCCAAATATCTGATAATGAAATCGAGTTGGTAATGGTTGCCCAGAAGCAAGGGCAAAAAGATCGAACATTTATTCTCCGGACCTGCCCAACGGATCTTGCGCCCAATTTTGGAGCCTGAACGCGGATACCATCCGCTTTGAAAGACAAGTTGGGAGAATTCCAAAGTTCCTCTCACAAATCGTGGCGAATTCAAATGACTTGCTTGAAAATGATTATTGATGACTCGTTGAATTTGGCCCTGGACGGGCTTGTCTCCATACGCGCTGACTATGGAACTCATGTCGTCCCGATAGTCCAACCCCGTCTCCGTTCGCCAGAATTCTGTGAAGCGTGAAGCGAAGAGTTTTCGGCCAAACCGATACAACTCATTGTCGTATTTTTCCGAAGCTTCAATCACGGTGAGGTCCTGTGGACTTAACGACTTGCTTTCGCATTGCTGTTGATCGGTGGCTCGATTGAATTGGACGTTTAGTATTCGGCGAGGAATTGCCATCTTGTAACACAGGAGATCAGTCGCCTGGGCCATCCATTCGCAAATGCCAAAAAAGTACATGTTTTCCAGATTTTGCTTAGCACGCTGCAAAATCGCATCGTCGATCAAAATCGACGCATTGGCTGGAAACACCCCTGACAAATATCGTGTTTGCAAGTTGTCCGAATAACCGACATAGCGCTCATCCTGAACGATTTCGGCAAGTGAAGCGTCACGGCAGAGATCATAAAATTCAACCCAATCCGGCCGCCCGTTGTCGATTGCAATTTTTGTTAGATAGTCATAGTTGTTGCGATTGAAGTAAAAATTTGAGATCGCTCGTTTGACAGGGTTGCGTAACCACGTGACGGCTTGCAACGGGCGATCGACGTAATCCAATATTTTCCAACCGAAATGGCCGCTGATAAATGGATAGCTTCCAATTGTTTCAAGGTTTAGGCGATCCACCTCTTCCAAAACATTGCAGGGCAGCCAATCGCTTTCTTTAAACAGGTCATGCAGCCAATAGCGCAGACTCGTACCCGCCGTTTTGGGGATATGCAAGAAGTACAGCGGACCATTCAATCCACCCACCAGTTGGGTGCTGCGATCGTCAATTTTATTTTGCTTGATGATCATGGCTAGGGGTTTTGCGAGAGAAATTTGGTGCGAGTGAAAACTTAAGCAGCCTTACGAGTTGCAATTAACTCACGCCGTAGGAACACTGAGTCTTTTTGTTCCAAGCGACCAGTCACAGGATCGCGCCAACCCTCCATTTCATCGACAACATCGAACCCCAGTTGGTTCATAAAATCCAGCATTTCGCGATAGGTTTTGGCTTGCGGATGCTCTCGCTCGAGCGTCAGTTCCAATATCACCGCGTCGACATAATTACGAATGAATTCAAGGCCGCCATTTAGCACCAGATGTTCTGCATATTGCACATCGACCTTCAATAGCGTGCGACCCTGTAGATTTTTACGACGTGCCAACTCGTCTAGCGTCAAGACGTTTACTTTTGCAGCGTCGGCCTTACGAGTCTTTTCATCGACCTTCAATAACGATGAGCCATAGAGGTCGTTGGAAACCAGAATTTCGGTTTCTCCGCATTTATCGCTGAGGGCGGCTTCGACTAACTCAAATGACTTGAACGAGCGTTGGTAGTAATCGCGAGCCTGTTGATTGTAACGCGACATCATCGGGTCAACGAGAACAAATTTCGCGCCCGGATAAATCGTTGCGGCTGTCCAAGACCACACACCCGTCGAGGCTCCGACATCGACGATGACCTCCGGCGTAAATCCTTGTGTCTTGATGCGGTTGAGCAACTGCCAGGTATCGCGGAAGGACCAATGAATGTTTTTGGGTGGCTCCGGGTCAAAGAAGCAGCTGAATTCGCCTGGCTTGGCAGGAAACAACCGCTCAAAACGATCGTCGACAGGTTCACCCTTATCCAGGGATGACCAAGTCCACGTTTCAACGGATTCCGCGGCGAACGAAGGAGCGATGTCACAAGCACTGCGGCGAATTGAAACTTGATTTGCGGTTTCGCTGATCCAATTGACCGCTTCACAAAGTTCTTGCCCATTGTAGCCAACCGTTTTCCCCAAACCGAAGCGGGAAATGAATTTGGAAGCAGCGGTTTGGTCGCTGCCCAAGGCAATCATCGGCAATTGGGAAGTTGCGATGATAAAGGGAATTCGACTGGGCAAGCTCAAACGAGCGATGCTCTCTTTCTCCCCTTTGCCGTCCAGCTCACTGGATGGCATGATCGCAAATGGGCGACGTCGGAGCTCGTCCACCAAGTCTTGACCCCACAAGGGATCGTGCAGGAAAATCCCGTCGCTTGCCAAGCCTTTCAAGGATTCCTTCAGCCATACCGCTTCAGGGTTGTTGCTATACCAGTCGACCTTGAGTCCGCTCTCTCGAATTGTTGTTCGCAAACGATCCAACCAGTTTTTATCCCAAACGTTGCCGATCAGAATTCCGCGGACCGATTCCTTCCAATTTGTACCAACAGCACCAATTCCCGCGTATTTACGGACAAGCGAATTTACTTTGCTGATCCAGGTAGATTTGGGCTGCTGCGAGGGAAGTAGCGGAGCGATCGGATCAGATGCAATCAAGTGATCAGGAACGATTGGCGGCAACAACCAAATCCTTTTGCCGAAACGCTGTTCGTAAGCCTGCTTCATCTCGGTAGAAATGGCCAAAACCAAACTGGATTTCTCAATCGCTTCTGCTGCAACATCGAGTGGGATTGAATTGCTGAACAGGCAGTTGTCGTCCATCACATGCAGACAAATCTTAGTCTTGAATAAATCATTGAGCGCCAACGCAATCAACATGTCGCTGGCGAAATACGGAACGACGTAGGCCTCTTTAGGCGGCGAGCTG
>WBZS01000227.1_pt2 | contig 24896 bp, 20 predicted proteins | sample 5204201 | NCBI WGS metagenome assembly WBZS01 (sample SAMN12344357, study PRJNA552823) | activated sludge metagenome | biome: Activated sludge suspended growth; feature: Nitrification reactor; material: Wastewater; isolation source: activated sludge from nitrification reactor of wastewater... | reverse complement strand
CCCCATCCTCGTTTTTGCCCAACTCCGTTTGAGGAGGCGGAACAATGAGCGAAACGATGCGTAGTTACGATCCCGCCTCGGTGCGCTACCTTTCCTGATATCGGCCCCACAGGGTGTCGGAGGAGAAGCCGTGGACGACCTACTGACTCAGGCCATGACCGACCTGGACGAGGAAACCGCGCTCAATCTGGTGCGCGATCGACTGGCCGCGCATGAAGATCCTCTGGCGATCCTGGCGGCCTGCCGCGAAGGGCTGACCCAGGTAGGGCAGCGCTACGAGCGCGGCGAGTATTTCGTCTCGGAATTGATCATGGCCGGCGAGGTGTTCAAGCAGGTGATGGTCGAGCTCGGGCCGCTGTCCGCTGCCTCGCCCGAGGACGCGCGCGGGAGCATCGTGTTTGGCACCGTCAAGAGCGACATCCACGACATCGGCAAGGACCTGGTGATCGGCCTGTTGCGGGCCGCCGGGTTCGCCGTCATCGACCTGGGGATCGACGTGCCGGCTGAGCGGTTTGTTGAGGCGGTTCAGGCCAGCGGTGCGAAGGTCGTCGGACTCTCCGGCCTGTTGACCACGGCCTTCGATTCGATGAAGGCGACGGTGAGCGCTCTGCAAGTTGCGGGGCTGCGCCCGGGCGTGAAGGTGATGATCGGCGGCGGCCTGGTCAACGAGATTGTCATGGCCTACGCGGGCGCCGATGCGTTCGGGACGGATCCCCAACAGGCCGTCGAGTTGGCGGGCCGCTGGTGCGCGGAGGCTCAGCCATGAGAGAGATGTCGCCGTACGAGCGGCTCCGGGCGGCGATCGCGCTCGAGCCCGTCGACCGCTGCCCGATCGCCCCGAAGTTCGACACCTCGTTCGGGGCCCGGTCGCACGGGATCCCGCTGGCCGAGGTGGTCCGGGATGCCGGGCGCGGCCAGGTGGCCCTCAATCTCACCTTCGACGAGCTCGGCGGCGTCGACTGCGCGCCCGAGGCAGGTATGAACGACCTCGGGCTGTCGACGCTCGGCATTGTCACCCGATTGCCGGGATATCACCTCGACGACGACTCCATGTGGCAGCTCGAGGAACAGGAGATCATGGGCGTGGACGACTACGACTTCGTCGTCCAGAACGGCTGGTTCGCCTACATCGCAGCCGCCTATCCCCGCCTCGTCGCCAAGGGGATGCCGGTGCCGCCGGAGCGGTTCTTCGAGCGTCTCAAGGAAACCGACGCTCAGGAGATGCGCAACATGGCGGCCTGGGAGGCCCGCGGCGTCCCAACCCTCTTCGGGTTCGGCCCCTTCGTCCCCCTTGAAGGCTTTCGCTTCACGCGCTCGCTCAAGGCCATTGTCGGCGACCTGTTCCGGCGGCCCGACAGGTTTATGGCTGCGGCGGAGGCGTGCCTCGAGGAGCAGATCCCGGCCGGGATCGCGAAGTTCAAGGCTGTCCAATCCGCGCACATCTGGGGCTACCTGAGCTGTCAGATCGGCCAGACGACGGGCACGATGCTCTCGCCGCGCCAGTTCGACAGGTTCTTCTGGCCGCACGAGAAGCGCATCATCGAGGCTCTGGTCGCGGCCGGCATCACGCCCTGGCTGCACTGCGACTCGAACTGGACGCCCTTCCTCGAGCGTTTCCTGGAGTTGCCCAGGGGCAAGGTAGTCCTCGACCTGGACGGCATGACCGATATCCTCAAAGCGAAGCAGATCCTGCGCGGGCACATGTGCATCTCAGGCGACGTGCCTGCGACGTTGCTCAAGCTCGGCACGCCCGATGAAGTGGGAGCCTATTGCCGAAAGCTCATCGACCTCGTCGGGGAAGGGGGCGGATTCGTGCTCAGCTCAGGCTGCTCGGTGCCCGTCGATGCGAAAATCGAGAACGTCAGGGCCATGGTCGATACGGCCAGGAACTACAATCCTCACAGCGCCGCGTGGCTGCAGGTTTAGTCCCACACAATGTTCGCGAAAGACGGGTGAGCCGCTGCTCGGGGCGGAGCCCCGAGCAGCGGCTCACCCGTCTTTCGCTTGTGATGTCTATCTATGCCTTCTCTCTCCCAACCCATGCACTTCACCAATCCGATCCTGCCCGGGTTCTACCCAGACCCGAGCATCTGCCGCGTCGGCGGTGATTACTTCCTGGTCAACAGCTCGTTCGAATACTTCCCCGGCGTGCCGATCTTCCACAGCCGCGATCTGCGGCATTGGCGCCAGATCGGGCATTGCCTGACGCGCCCGAGCCAGTTGCCGCTGCAGGGCGTCGGCGCGTCGGGCGGCATCTTCGCGCCGACGATCCGTCATCACGACGGCGTGTTCTACATGATCACCACCAACGTGAGCGCCGGCGGAAACTTCATCGTATCCACGCGCGATCCGTTCGGCGACTGGTCCGAGCCGATCTGGGTCGCGCAGGGCGGCATCGACCCGTCACTGTGCTTCGACGACGGCCACGTCTATCTGACCTCGACCGGGCAGGGGCCGGATCCGCAGGATCCGTCTCGGATCGTCTCCGGCATCCAACAGAGCGAGATCGACGTGGCGACGGGGCGGCTGCTCACCGAGCCGCGCCTGATCTGGGCCGGCACCGGCGGGTCGTACCCCGAAGGCCCGCACCTGTATCGCATCGGTGACTGGTATGCCCTGATGATTGCCGAGGGCGGCACCGAGTTCGGGCACACCGAAGTCGTGGCCCGGAGCCGATCCCCATGGGGCCCGTGGGAGCCGTGCCCGCACAACCCGATCCTGACCCATCGGAGCACCGGCGAGCCGATCCAGGCCACGGGCCACGCCGACCTGGTCGAGGCGGCCGATGGCACGTGGTGGATGGTCTGTCTGGGCTTCCGCCCGGTCGGCCTGACCCGCACCCATCATCTCGGCCGCGAGACGTTCCTGGCCCCCGTGGTCTGGGACGACGACGGGTGGCCGCGTGTGGGCGATGGCGGCCGGGTCGCGCTCGAGATGGAGGCCCCGCGCCTGACGTCCGTGACCTGGGAGGCCGAGCCCCACCGCGACGATTTCGACTCGCTTGAATTGCGACCGACCTGGAACTTCATGGGCAACCCGGCGCCGGCCGACTGGTCGCTTTCCGAGCGCGCGGGCTCCCTCACGCTGCACGGCAACGCCGCGACGCTCGACTACGGCCCCGGCGTCGCATTCCTGGGCCGTCGGCAGCAGCACTTCAAATGCGACGTCGCGACCGAGTTGGATTTCGCCCCGGATCACCCGGGACAGGAGGCCGGGCTGACGGTCTGGATGAACGCGCGCCATCACGCGGCGCTCCGTCTGTCGCGGGTCGATGGGCAACGTGTGCTCAGCGTCCGTCGACGGGTCGGCACGCTCGCGACCGTGATCGGGCAACGCCCGGCGCCGGCCGGCCCGATTCGCCTGATCGCTCGTGCCCAGCGGTCACTGATCGAACTTGGTTTCTTGACACACGAAGGTGAACCGATCATCCTGGATGCATTCGAGACCCGCTATCTCTCGTCCGAAGTGGCGGGCGGGTTCACGGGCGTCTATTTCGCGCTTTACGCCAGCAACGGCGGCGACGCGGCGATGCCGTCAGCGCACTTCGATTGGTTCGACTATTGCCCGCTGGATGCGGCTGCCGCGCTTGGGCTGGATTCGCCGATGCGCGCGATCGTCTCCGATCAAGCCGCACTGGCGATCGTGTCCAGGCATGTTCCCGCGCTCGCAGCCGGAGGGCTGAACGACTGGGCCGCGAATACGCCGCTGGCCGACTTCGTCGACATGCTGTCTCCGCAGTTCCCGGCGGCTACGCTGAGTGCGATCGCGTCCGAGCTCCGCGCACCTCAAGAGTGAACGATGAGGCGTGAGTAGAGCCAGAGAGATTCAACCAGGGGTCGCGGGCCCGCGCAACCCGTCGCGGCCGGACCGATCGATTCGCGGGCGTCGGTTGAACCGGGCAGGCTTTCCCGGAATGTCGGCGCCAATTCCCTGATCGATGCTGGAGGAAGGAACGCTGTGGAGATCTCAATCACGCTCGAGGCGCAGTTGGGGCTGAACTGGGACCTGTGGAAGCGGGCGATCCCGTTGGTGGAACGCCTGGGTTATGCCGGGCTGTTTCGGTCGGATCACTTCATGGTGTTCAAGCCCGGCGCGGATTCGCTCGACCTGATCACGTCACTGACCTACCTGGCCGATCACAGCCAACGGCTGCACTTCGGCTCACTGGTCGCCCCGCTTTCGGTGCATCACCCGGTCGTGCTGGCGCGCCAGGCGATGGCCATCAATCACTTGAGCGCGGGACGCCTGATCATCGGTGTGGGCGCCGGGTGGCACGTACCCGAGCATGAGATGTTCGGCTTCGATCTGGGCGACAAGACAACGCGCATGGATCGCTTCGAGGAGGGTGTCCACGTGATGAACGCCCTGGTGCATAGCGCGGGGCCTGTCACGTTCGAGGGCCGGCACTTCCGCTTGAGCGAGGCCGTCCTGGTTCCTCGGTCACCGGTGCGGATCTTGATCGGCGGCAACGGGCCGAAGCGGACGTTGCCGTTGGCGGCGCGCTACGCGGATGTCTGGAACGCGCAGCTGGTCAACGCCGTCGAGTTCAAGGCGGTCAACCAGCGGTTGACCGAATGGGTCGAGGCTGCCGGACGCGATCCGAAGGCCGTGAAGCGCACGGTGCTGGTCCCGGTCGTGTGTTGGCGCAGCGAGGCCGATCTCGATCGGCATGCGGCGTTGTTGCGACAGCACGCGCCCGCGTGGCGCGACCAGAGTCACGAGGAAACAAAGCATTGGCTCTTGACGGTTTTGAAGGGCGCCAAGGGGACTCCCCAACAGGTTGTGGACGAGCTCGGGGCCTACATGGAGAACGGAGCTGAAGAGGTCATCCTCGAGTGGTTCTCGCTGAACGATCTGGAGGGGATCGAACTTGTGGGGCAGGAGGTCGTGTCGCAGTTCCAATCGCTTTAGGGCCCGGCCAACGTCAACCGGGTCGTGAACCTGCGCCGCGCGACATTCATTGGGCAGAGATCAGAAAGGTAAGTCGTTGGGCCGTTGCCATCCGGCTTGCCGGTAGCGGTCAAGCGGTCTTTCGGGCTCGGATCAACAGGCGCATCGGCATCTTCATGGCGCGCTCGTAGGAGCGAAATTCGACGCCTTCCGGCGGCCTTACCGGTTGAGGCTCTGCGATCTCCTCGATGTAGAAGCCGGTTGCGAAAAGATCTTGCGTCATTTTCGAGACAGGCCGCCTATAGAAGCGGACCTTCCCGATATCCCACTCATCTTCAATCAGTTCTGTAGCGAAGTAGTCGCCCGAAGCCGCCAGATCGAGGTCCGTGAACGGATGATGCGTTGAGAAGACGAGACGGCCGCCGGGTTTGAGGACGCGGCGAAACTCTCGAAGGGTGGGGCGCCAATCCTGGAGATAATGCAGGACGAGGATCGCGACCACCAGATCGAACGATGCGTCCGAGCAGAACCCCAGAGGCTCAGCCAGATCTGCTTGATGGACCCATGCGCGATCCTCGGTCCGAAGTCGGGTGCGCTCGACAAAGAGCGGATTGAGATCGAACGCGGTGACCCGGGCGCCTTGATCGAGGAAGTGCTTTGTGTAGTAGCCGGGGCCACAGCCGGCGTCCAAAACGTCAAGGCCGGTGGCGTCGGGCAGAAACTTCAGCGTGCCGGGTCGCTCGAAGAAACGGTTCCAGGGCTTGACGTCCTGAGCATCCGCGTACTTGTCGGCCTTGTCGTCGTACGAAGAGCCCGTGTGTTTGTCCATGCGCCGCATTGTAGTGCAGGGGCAGGTGTGGCAGTTGATGACCGATCGGATCGGAGTGGCCTTGCGTGCTCGTGGTCGCTTCGGTTCGGTTTCGCATGACTCTGACACGCCGAAGCCGCATCCGTCAGCACATCGCCACCGACCGTTGCCGTGGGCAGAGCGCCTTCGCGACACGCCCGCATGAGGGCCGCGGACCGGGCATCGGCGCTGATTCGCGTGGGGCCCGGGGACTACGAGCGAAGCGCCTCTGCGTGGTCGATCAGGGTCTCGGTCATGGCCCACAGTTGTCGCCGAAGGCCGACGTCGTAAGTCTGATCCGATGAGCGCATCTGCACGCCACTCTGAAAGTAAACGCCGTTGAGGCTGGCGGCGTCGGGGGAGCTGGCCAGGTACACGACCGTCTCGGCCGCCTGTTCAGGTGTGCGAGAGTTGGGCATGAAACGCGGGATGACCCGGATCATCAGGTTCTGGAAGGCCGTCGCACCGGCCCGAACGACCGGCACGAAGCCCGGGCACAGACAGTTCGCCGTCAGGCCGTCGGCTTTGTAGCGCTCGGCCTGTTCGTAGGTCAGCATGATCCGATACACGTTGCTCCAGCCGTACATGGCCGATAATGGTGGGAAGCGGCGTACCGGGAACTCTTTTTCCCCTTGCAGATTGTCGAGGGTGATATCGCGCCAGCGATGGGACGAGGAGGCGACATTGACGATGCGGCCCGCCGCCGATTTGCGGAGATGCGACAACAGGTCACGCGTGAACGTGAAATAGGCCAGGTAGTTCAGGGCAAAGGTGCGCTCGAAGCCCTCTGGGGTCACGGCCCGCTTCGAGAACGCGAAGCCGGCGTTGTTGATGAGCACATCCACTTTGTCGTGGGCTGCGCCGATCTCGGCCGCCACCCGGCGCACGTCGGCCTGGAGTAGAAAATCCCCGACGTAGAGCTCAGGCGGTCTCCCCGTTGCGTCCGCGATTTTCTTGCGGGCTGCCTCGCCGCGCTCGCGGCTGCGGCAGACCATGACGACGTTGGCGCCCATGGCGGCCAATCGCTGCGCGCTGACGAACCCAAAGCCATTGTTGGCGCCGGTGATGACGCATACTTTTCCATGCATTCCGATATTGTAGTGGATCGTCGCCTGACAGGGTGTCGGCCCAGGGCAATCACGAAGGATCCTCAGGTCCCGCTGCGGTATAGTCGCGACATATGGGATTCAAGCAACCCAACTCGTTGGGTTGGTCACAAATGCTGGTTGGCCAGGCTGGTTCTTGAGCCACTAACACCCCTACCGCACCCGGCAGCGGGAGGAGGCTCCATGAGTTTCATGTAGCCAACAGGCCTCTCCGTCGGCCCGTAGTGCCATTGAAGCCAGCACACACCCTGGTAGGGCCTGCGGCGTTTCCCCTGGAATTTGTTGCCTTGATTTTCGGTGGATGCAGCTAGGCGCCGGTGTAGACCAAGACTCGGGAAGTCCGTGAAAGCGTTGTCGACGCAGTAGATCAGCACATCACATCTTCGGGAGACGGCCTTGTGTAGCCTGAAACCCGGTGTGCGAGCCCAACAGGGACCGGTAATAGCAATAGCCAAACGACGTCATGAAGTGAAACGGGTCTGAGCCTAGAGCCGACCGACTAAGCGCATGAACCGTCCGACGTTGGGGCGTTCGTGCGGATGAGCCGCCAGCAAGCGTTACATTTTGTCCTGCCGCAAGTCCAATTCCGACCGTGACAAACACCTGTTGACGCAGGGTCTGGCCCGGCTCTGGCGGGCGGGGGCTCGACCCCGGGCCGGCCCTCACGGCTCTGGCGTCCCTGACAGTAGGTGTCAGGGAACCGGGAATAGAGTCAGGGCATGAAGCGCAAAACTCTCCTTGTCACCCTGGCGGTTGTTGGCGCGGCGGCGGTTGTTGCGGTGGGCGGCGCCTGGTACTGGCTTTCCGGCCCGATGTATTCGCCCGGTATGGTCCGAGACTCAAAGAACCTGAACGCGTCACTGACGGCGCCGACACAAGATGAGGATGCGGCGAGGTGGCAGATGGAACCCGGGATCGAACTGGCCCATTTCGCTGCGGGCGACGGTCGCCCAGTGCTCGTCATCCACGGTGGGCCGGGCATCCCGTTCGTCGAGCCCCTGGCAGGGCTTGATCCGCTGGCGACCTCGTTCCGCTTTCATTATTACGCCCAACGCGGGTGTGGGGAGTCGACTCGGCCCTTCGACCGGTTCGCGGCGAGCGACTCTTACGCCAACATGACACAGCTGGAGCTGAAGCTCGGTATTGGCGCTCAACTGGCCGACATTGAGCGCATCCGCCAGATCCTGGGTGAAGAGCGCCTGATTCTCATCGGACATTCCTGGGGCGGCCTGTTGGCGACACTGTATGCCGTCGAGTTCCCGGACCGGGTCGAAGCCCTGGTCCTGATCGCGCCCGCCGATATGTTGATCATGCCGGCGCCGGATGGACAGCCCGACCTGTTCGCCACGGTGCGGGGCCGCCTGCCCGCGGAGCGCCAGGCCGAGTACGATGCCTTCGTCGCCGATTACCTGGACTTTGGCCGGTTGTTCGAGAAATCGGAGACGGAGTTGGAGGCGCAGCAAGCACAGTTCGGCGAGTATTACCAGCTGGCCGCGGGCTTCCCGCCGCCCGACGGTGGCCGGCCCGGCGGGTGGATGGCCATGGCCCAGTACCTGAGCCTGGGACAACATCATGACTATCGCTCAGCCCTGCGCACGGTCCAGGCGCCGACGCTGGTCATCCATGGCGCCGACGACCTGCAGTCCGTCAAAGCCACGCAGCGCTACGTCGACGCGCTTCCGCACGCGACCCTGACTGTCCTCGACGGCGCCGGTCACTTCCCGTTCGAGCAGCAGCCCGAGGCCTTCGCCCACGCGGTCGCCGAATTCCTGGCGCCGTATGCTGAGCCCTAAGCCCTCGCGGCCCAGAAGACACCAACGACTGCGCCGAGGTCCACACCTGGCGGTCGGGATGTCCGAGACGGTTCCGCCAACCAAAGACCGCCACCGGAGACGAGTGTCGAATCGGGCATAGCAACACACATGCGCGCGAATGCAGAGTGCGCCGTGTGGCAAACCGTCGCTGGGTTTGCAGTCCCCTTGAGGCTACGCGCCAGTGTCTTGTTTCAGGCGATCGATGGTCTCTCGGGTGGCCATGACCGGCAAATGACCCCCGGCACTGGAGCATGTGACCGCGTCCCAGACATACTCACCGCGTATTGACACCAAAGGAGACCAAAAAACAATGGAACGTTGGAGCCTCGCCGCCTTGCATTTGCTCGCCCTTGGGATCGGCCTGACCGGGATCTGGTCTCGACGGGCCGCCCTGCGCGGGACCTTGGATGCCGCCGGTATCACCCGAGTCTTCGCCGCCGACAACCTGTGGGCCATCGCGGCCGTGCTCTGGCTGATGACCGGCCTGTGGCGGGCCTTCGGCGGAATTGAGAAGGGCTCAGACTATTACTTCGGCAACGCCCTGTTCATGGTCAAGATGGCGGCCTTCATCCTGATCTTGATCCTGGAGGTCTGGCCCATGGTGACGTTTATCCGGTGGCGCCTCACGGTTCGGCGAGGTGAGATACCTGACACGCATCGCGCCTCAACGTTCGCCGCCATTTCCCTGGCACAGACGGTGCTGGTGGTCGTGATGGTGGTCGCCGCCACGGGCATGGCGCGCGGGTTTGGTTTCGGCGGTTGAGTCTCTTTGGGCTAGCACCTCGCACTCGGGCGAGGGCCGCGATCCTGGGGACGATCGGATCGAAGGGCGTCATTCAGCGAAACCGTTGGCGAAAAGGGGAGAGACGATGGATGTGAGGGCAGCACAACCCGCGGATCTGGCGGCGCTCACGACCCTGTGGCATGACGGTTGGCAGGATGCCCCTGCCGCTCTCCTACCCCCAGGGCTGGCGCAGCATCGCACAATTGAGAGTTTCCGGGCCCGTCTGCACGCTGCTGTTGAACCCGTCCGGGTCGTCGGTCCCGTCGGCGATCCAGACGGGCTATGCATCACCCGCGACGACGAGGTCAATCAACTCTATGTTGCGGCGCGGGCGCGAGGCAAAGGCGTGGCCGCAGCCCTCCTGGTTGACGCAGAGACCCGGCTCGCCGCTGCCGGAGTCACGCGCGCCTGGCTGGCCTGCGCCATCGGCAACACGCGCGCCGCCCGCTTCTACGAAAAGCACGGTTGGCTCCGGGTCGGAACCGCGGTGATTCACCTCAACACGCCAGAAGGAAGCTTCCCCCTTGAGGTGTGGCGCTACGACAAGCCGTTAGCTGCAATTACCTGAGGGCCTTCAACACCGGGTTGACGCTTGCCGTGGGATGGGGCTGTCGGATCCTGCTCATCGTCAAGCATCCCGTGAGCCAGCCAGCGCAATTCCGGCAGGCCGGCGGTGCCAGGCCGCTCCTCTGTGGCTCTCAGGACGAGCTCAGTTCGTTTCCCACAGACTGGCGATCTGGGCGAGGGCCAGGCCCACCAGGCCGACATACGAGCGAATCAGGTGGCCGAGCTCCCAGCGGTCGCGTAGCGCCTGCCAGTCGGCCGGCGGGGCGGCCGCGTTCCAGGCGTCGATCGCGGCGTTGACCGGCGCGTTGATGATCAGGGTTGAGATCGTCATGGCCACCACGCTGGCCACGGCGAGCGTGAACCAGACGCGCATGTTGCTGCCGCGCCGGAAGGCCAGCACCACCACGACCAGGCCGAGCACGATCGACGTGATCATCAACACCGGCGTGAGCGTGGTGAGCACATGGTTCATGCCCTGCTCGAGCACGGCGTAGCCCTGCGCGTCCAGCCGGTTCTGCGCCGGCACGAGCGACCATTGCACCACGGCCATGAAGCCGACCAGGAGTGAGAACACAAACAGATATCCGAACTTCGCGAGTCGATACATGTCAGCCTCCGGTGAGGGCAAAGGTGCGAATCCCACGTGGGTGCCGGTCTGTCGAGAGACCCCTCAGGCTTTCGCCGGCGTGCGGCCGCGGTTGAGGAACTTGACGACTGCCGGCTGCTGCCACATCACCAGTCCGCTCAGCGCCACGACCGGCACCACCACGACCTGGGCGATCAAGGCCAGGGTGTTGTCCAGCCGGAGCGGCGAGTAGATGAACACGGCCATGAAGGCGGCGACCAGCAGATGGACGAGCCGGACGACATTTCGGAGTTGCTTATTCGACATGGGAGGCCTCCTGAGCGGGGTCGGACGAAACCGCGAGAAGCTTCAGACCCAGCCGCTCGACCATCGACAGCACCCCAAACAGAGCCGCCTGGTCGGGCAGTTCGCCGCTGAGGATGGTTGTGCCTTCCGGCGTGGTCATGCCTTGCAGCGGGCGAAACGCCGCCTGGAAGCGGGCGCTCAGATGTCCGTTGACGGTGACCTGGTAGTGCTCGGCTGTCATGCTGAAGCCCCTCGCGTGGGTAGATGGCCGCAGTATGACGGACAGACAGGGGAGCGTCCTCCCCCTCCGGGGGGAGATTCAGTGGCGGGCGACGAGCCCAAGCGCCCGGGCTCGCGCGATGGCGCGCGTGCGGCTGTCGGCGCCGAGCTTGCTGAAGGCGTGCTTGATGTGCGACTTGACGGTGCTGACGGCTACGACCAGCTGCGCCGCGATTTCGCGGTTCGAGTAACCGTCGGCCGCCAATTGCAGGACAGCCCGTTCGCGGTCGGTCAGTGGATCAAGAAGGGCGTCGACCGGGACAGCCGGCCTGTTCGCGAGTTGCCCCACCACGCTATCGACGAACTCCGGGGCTACGGCACGCACGTCCGCCAACAAGGTGAGGACCCGAGGGCTCTCGTCCAGAAAGGCGCGGCGCGCCTGACAGCGGGCGGCGAGCGTCAAGGCCTCGCCGAGCGACTCTTGAACACGCGCGGTCCGACCGGCGCGGTCATGCAGAACCGCCAGGCCGATCTGGATCGGGATCAGGCGCCGCCATTGGCCGCGTTCACGCGTCTGAACGGCCCACTGTTCGAGCCGCGAACGGGCCCGCTCACCCTCGATGTGAACCAGACCCCGCACGGCACTCTCCATAGCGATCAGCGGGAACCGCCCGAAGTCGGATGGCAGACCCGCCAGCCAGCCGCGCATCGCGTGGTCGTCGCCCCGTCGAAGAGCCAATTCGCTGGCGATACCTTCGACGACGAAAGCCAGCTGTTGCGCGTTGGCTTTGGAGGCCGCGTGCCTGGCCGCCTGCAATTCGCGTTCGCTCGCAACCGGGTCGCCACGGGCCGAGGCGCACAAGGCCAGGTAACCCTGTGCGAGCACAAGCCCCTGCGTGAGGGCCAGGGGCTGAGCCTGTCGCAACGCCGACCGCAGCAGCGGCTCGGCCGCATCCAACTGGTTCGCGTCGTAGCGCAGCAGGCCAGCCTGCACCGTGACGGGCGCGGCATAGACGAGTGGGTTCTCGTCGGCATCGGCCAATTGGGCCAACGCCTGGTCGCACACGGCGCTCGCTTCGTGGCTCCGTCCAAGCTGATGAAGGTAATCCACCAGGAAGAAGGTGATGCCCGCATATCCAAAGGGCACACGCGCAATGCTTGGGGTCCGCAACGCGGAGCGGATGCTATCCAGGGCCCGGATCGTTTCGCCTCGATCCCACAGCGCCGCACCGCTCAGCCAGTCGAACATGCCGCTCAGGGCTTGGGCCTGCGGGAGATCGCGGGCCTTTTCAACCAGCGGAAGCACGGCTTCGAGGTCGCGCGCCTGGTAGGCGATCAGAGCGCGAACGCCGCCCGCCCAGGCGCGTGCCTCTGGGTCAAGATCGGCAGCGGTCAGCGAGTCGAGCAACCGGGTGGCTTCGGCGGTCTGGTGGGCATGAGCGGCAAACCAGCTGCGCGCCAGTCGCAGCACGGGTGGGCCAGACGATCGTTGCGGAAGTTGCTCAAGCAGCATTCGCAACGTGAGCAGGTCGTCGGATTTCAAGGCGGGCAACACATAATCGGCCACGGTGGCCTCGGCCCGCTCCGGGTGACACGCTGCCAGAAAGTGTTGAACGGCAGCGGACCTCAGCCCGAGGTTGCGGCAGGCTTCGGCGGCCCGTCCATGCAAGCGGCGGCGCTCGTCCGGATCGAGGCCGAGCCTGAGCATCTCCGAAAAGAGGTCGTGATAGCGATAAGCGCCTTCGCCCAAATCCCTCACGAAGGCGTTGTGGGCGGCCAGCCGTGCGAGCACGTCGGCGCTATCGACCCGGCCGGTCAGCGCGTCGCAAAGCGGCGCAGTCGGCCGCTCGAGGATCGACGTCTCCACCAGAAATCGCCGCAGGTCTGGGGGCTGACTGAGGAGGACTTCCTCAGAAAGGTAGTCCGCGATGTCGCGCTGGCTGCCATCGAAACGGCGTGCGAAGGCCACGGGGTCGGGTGCGGCTCGTACCGCGAGCGCGGCCAGTTGAAGCCCGGCGGCCCAACCCTCGCAGCGTTGAACCAGACGCATGACCACGTCTTCGCTGGCGCGGGGCCCCAGGCGGTCGTTCAGAAAGGCGCGCGCTTCAGCGGGTGTGAAGCGCAGCTCGGCGGCGCGAAGCTCAGTCAGCCAGCCCTGGACCTTCCACCGAGCAGGGAAGGGCGAGTCGTGACGGGAGGTGACCAGGACGTGCACCTCCGGCGGCAGATGGTCGATGATCGTGCGCAACCAGGCCAGCGCGCGGTCGTCCGTGATGACGTGAAGGTCTTCCAGCACGAGCCAGAGGGAGGACTCAAGGCCCGTCAGGCTGTCGGTCAAGAGATCGGCCAACGTGTTGCCGTCGGGCAACGGCCCCGATCCGAGCGCTGCCAACACGTCGGCGCCGGCACCCGGCGCGCCGCACTGTAGCGCCGACACGACGTCGAACACGAAGGCGAAGAACGAGTTGTCGCGCGGGTCCAGGGTCAGCCAGGCGACTCCACCGGGCGCGGAGCGCAGCGCTTCGAGGGCGAGGGCGGTCTTGCCAAAGCCGGCTGGTGCGATTACGGCCGTGACCCGATGAGCCTCCACAGCGGATACCAGGCGCGTGACCAGCTGCTCCCGTGAGATGAGCTGGCGCGACTCTGGCGGACGGAGTTTGTTGACGAGGTGAGGCATGCCTGGGGCGGTATTTTATCGGAAGCGTGGTCGGCGTGGGTTGCGGAGGGCCAGATGATGAGACCGCTCAAGGCGCACACGATTGACCATCGACCCCGGTGGAAGGAGCGGAAGAGCCTGAGTCAGTGCGACACCCTGCCCGAGTGTCGAGCTCCTCCGCATCGTGCTGACCCGACTTCCATCGATAGTGGCTGTGCTTTTCTCATCACAAGGAGGAAGTATGGGACCGGTCTCGGGGAGACGATCGCCTTACGCCACCGTGAAAGGGGCGTTGCTTCACTTTCTGGAGTCGGGGCAGGGTCAAGACCGTCTATGCGATGGTCGGCCATCTCTTCGCCGGGCTCAGCAGCATGGTCGGGTTTGCGACGCTGGTCCATGGCCTCGAGTCAGTTGATCGCACGTCTAGCCCTGGCGCTGGAGAATTCCCCACAAGTCCGGCAGGCGGTCAGAAACACCGAGAACGTCGCAGCAAATGACGGGCCGCACACGCGAGACACCGGCGGAGGTTTCGCGTGAGTGGCAAGCGGTTGCGCGTCGGCTTGGTCGGGCTGGGAATGATCGGCCAGGTCCATGCCCGCGCGTATCGCCAGTTGCAGGAATGGAAGGATTCCGGGCTACCAGAGTTCGAGGTCACGCTCTATGTTCGCCCTGGCCATCCGGTCGACGCTGCATACCAAACAGAGCTAGGCTCGCCACCGGTACGCTTACTCGATGAGCGCACGTGGGCTGATGAGCTGGACATCGTAGACATCTGTACACCCAACGCCTCACACGCCTTCTATACGGATGAGGCTTGCCGGGTGGGCGCGCATGTTTACTGCGAGAAGCCGTTGGCCCGCGACCTCGGTGAGGCTCAGCGGATGGTGGAGGTCACCACGCGGGCTGGCGTGCGGACGCAAGTCGCGTTCGTGTTCCGTTATCTCCCAGCGATCCGGCAGCTCATCCAATCCGTGTCATCCGGCCAGATCGGTCGGCCCCTGCACTTTCGGATGGCGATGCTGCATGGCGGTTACCTGAACCCCGAACGGCCGCTCACCTGGCGGTTGCAGAAGTCGGAGTCGGGCGGCGGCGTTCTGGCCGATCTCGGGATTCATCTCATCGATATCTTGCGAGCCTGCCTGGGTGAAGTCGCCTGGGTGCAGGCCGAGACCCGCACCCACATCACCAGCCGTCCTTAGCCCGGGGCAGTTCGGTGCATCAGGCGGTTGACGTGGACGACTGGGCGCTGTGCACGTGTGGCCTGGAGCATGGAGCGGTGGGGACGATCGAGGTCTCGCGGGTGGCTGCAGGGCGAGAGCAGGCCTCAACGATAGAGATCTACGGCGACCGCGGGAGCCTGGCCGTGGACTTCGCCAAGCCGAAAGAAGCGGCTTTGTTCCAGACTTCAACGGGAAAGTGGTTGCCGGCTGACGAGGCGCGAAACGTCTCCTTGCAGGTGGGACCACAGTTGTTCGGTGAGGCGGAGTCGTTCATGGACATGCTGATCGCCGCACATGCGTCCTCGATCGAGGATTTCCTGCGGTCGATGCAGCAAGGCTCATCCAATCCGATTGATTACGCCTGGGCGACGAAAAGCCAGGCCATCCTTGAGGCAGCTTATCAATCCGCCCTGAGCCATGGAGATCGCGTCGTTCCTGGGCCAAGATAAGGCTGGAGGGCGTGGCCGCTTGGGTTAAGGACGAACCCATCTCAAAAGGCGATGGAGCCAACACGACTACGCTTTGTTCGGAACCATAAGCGTGGGCCAGCCCGTCGCGATCGCCCAGAGGCGGCTCCCACCGGATGGCTTGACCGCCCGCGTCACTGAGTCAAAACCACGCCGTTCAAGTTCATCCAGATACGAGCGAAACACCAGCGTCCCCATCCCCACTGCCGCGCGCCCGGTGCCCGCCAGCAACGCGAACCCTGGCCTGGCCTGGCGGTACAGGTCGCGGGCATAGCCGGACAGTCGCTCGATCACGGCCCGCACCGGCACATCCGCGCGGCGGGCGAGGATGTCCTCAGCCGTCAGCCCGTTTTGGGCCAACTCATCGGCGGGCAGGTAGACGCGCCCGGTATCCAGGTCCTCGCCGACATCGGCCAGGATGTCTGTGAGTTGCAGCGCCTGCCCGAGCTTGATCGTAATAGGCGCCGCCTCCTGCATCGTCGCGCCGCGCGCCCAGCCAATGATCGGGATCGTCAGAAGCCCCGCGCAGGACGCCACACGGTAGCCATACTCAAGCAGTTCGGGCAGGGTGGCATAAGTCTTCTGGACCGTGTCCTGCGCGGGGCGATCGTTGATGGGATAGCGTCGGAGCATGTCGGACCCGGCCATCAGGATCGGGTCGGTCCACGCCTCCAGCGAGAGCAGCGGCCGGTCGCACCGGTTGTGCCGGTTCACCCAAAAGGCGGACCGTCGTATTCGGTTTTCTTCTTACATAGACCAGAAATGGACCTTGTGAGACAACTCTGGCACAGTGACGAGGGCGCTATCGGGATGCCCCTAAGGGCGCCGACGTCTGATCGTGTACCAACAGAGGGACGTCTTCTTGAGTGAAGACAATCTAGTGGTTGCGGACTACAGTCGCGTCAGGTCAGGCTCTATTGACTCGTCCACCATCGCGTCACCGCAAACAGGGTGACATGATGGTCTGAGGCTCCGAATCTAGGATTAGCGCTCATAACCCGGAAGTCGTGGGTTCGAATACTGCCCTGGCTAATGCAAGGCCGTGACGTTTGGACTTGGCGGCCATTTGTATTCTTGGTTGCCTCGCCACGATTCATGGCAGCATTGTGTGCCTGATTGCGTGGCAACGTTGGCGGTGATTGACGTGTGATCGCTGCGGTATAGTTGCGACATATGGGATTCAAACAACCCAATTCGTTGGGTTGGTCACAAATGCTGGGCGGGCAGGCTGGTGGTTGAGCCTCCGGCTGATCGTCTTGACAACCCATTTACCTCGAGAATCTCAAAATGAGATGTCGGCAGGAGATCACCGGTTCGCTCGCTAGCGTCTGCCGGTCTCATGCAGCGCGTCCAGGCCACTGCACCTGGGTATTGGTCCGCCTAATCAGACAGAGGTCAGTTCATATTGGGTCATCGGATCAAAAGGATCGATGGGCTTCGAATTCATATCTCGGGTGTAACAGGGTGCGTACTCCCACCAGACTCAAGAAGGCCCGGATTTCTCGAGAAATCCGGGCCTTCTTTATTGCGTTTTTTCAGAGCGTGCCCATGCCGACGGCGCGTTGGATCGAAACGGCATTGATCGCATGCTCGGTCGCCCATCGCCCGGTCCATTCTGGAGAGCCCGTTAAGCCGAGGCTCTCGCGATCACCTTCGCCTCCGGCGTCACGATATCCAGCACCGGCCCTCCCTGGCAAACCGAGATCACACTGGCGACCAACTGCTCGAGCAGTTCGGATGTTTCGTTACCGATGGTGGTGAGGGGAGGGTTACAGAGTTCGGCGATCCTGGAATTGTCGTGGCCGATGACGCTCACGGCCTCCGGCACAGCAGTGTGGAGGTCGTAGAGCGCCGCCAGAGCTGCAAAGGCGACCTCGTCGTTAAAGGCACAAATGGCAAACGGCGGAGCCTGCACGGCCAGGAGATCGACCATGGCGGTGCGCGCCTTTTCGCGAACCTGGGAAAAGGTCACCACCCGCGGTTCTGGTATGCCGCGTTCAGTGCACGTCTGCCGCACGATCGCCAGTCGAGAGCGGCACATGGTTTCGAGTTGCGGTTTATCGGTAGCGGCAAAGACAATCGGGCGGGATCCCTGGCTCAACAGGTATTCGATCTGGAGACGGGGGCCATCCATGAACCAGCTCAGGCCCGATATCGTGACGATCGGCGCTTTGAACCGCTGGAGGCTCGCGAGGGCGGTGGGGTTGTCTTTGTCTCCCAACCACACCACCACCGCCGGCGCGATATTGGCCGCCAGTTGCTCATGGTCGGGCGAGAAGCCAATCTGCCAGACCAGGCTGAAGCCCAGCTTGGCGACTTCGCCGGCCAGTTCCTCAAGGACCTGGGAGAGACCGATCTCGATCACCGCCTCTGGCCAGACCACCAGCACGACTTTGCTCTTGCCCGTCCGCAGCAAACGCGCGGGTGCATACGGCTGATACTCCAGCTTGCGGGCTGCTTCGATCACCCGCGCCCGGGTCTCCTCGGGAATGGTCTGACGCGGGTCATTGTTCAACACAAAGCTGACCGTCGACTGGGAGACGCCAGCCTCCCGGGCCACGTCGACGCTCGTGATTCTGCGCTGTTTTTCCTTCATGGATGAAACTCTCCCTAGAGATTCATTATCGCAGAAATTCCATATTGACAAATACGTATTAGTTACCTATTATACCCAAAACTAATACGTATTAGCAACTCAACCTACTGCTTCTGCGCCCGACCCGACCCTCTCGGGGGCGCAAGGAGCCAGGGAACACCAAATGAGCACAATCCGCACTGGCGACCACACCACGACCGACGCCGTTGAGACCTTGCTTGCGCAAATGACGCTCGAGCAGAAGATTGCGCAACTCGAAGGCTGCCTGTTCTTTGAGTCGCAGTTGGATCGGCTCCTCGGAAATTTCCCCGACGGCATAGGCGCGTTCACCACATTGGGTGGGGCACCCACCATTGTAGGGAGTGCCGATCTGATTGACAAACTGCAGGATCGGCTTATGGCGACGAACGCGTTGCGCATCCCGGCCCTCCCGCATTGCGAGGCGCTGACCGGGATGGTGGCAGCCGGAGCCACCAGTTTCCCCTCGGCGATCGGCCTCGGCTCCACCTGGAACCCCGACACGGTTGAGAAGATGGCCGACATCATCCGCGAGCAGATGCTCGCGGTGGGGATCAGGCAGGCGCTCTCGCCCGTGATGGATGTCTGCCGTGATCCGCGCTGGGGCCGGCTCGGAGAAACGTACGGTGAAGATCCGACCCTGAGTGCCGCGATGAGCGTGGCCTTCACGAAAGGTCTGCAAGGGCAGGATCTCAAAGACGGGGTGATCGTCACCGGCAAGCACTTCCTGGGCTACGGCCTGTCTGAGGGCGGCTTGAACCAGGCCTCCAACCCGATCCCGGCGCGGGAACTGCGCGAGGTGTATGCCAAGCCATTCCAGGCCGCGATCACGGAGGCCAATCTCCAATCCATGATGAACTCCTACGGGTCCATCGATGGCGAATTGGTTGTCACGTCGAAGCACATCCTGAACGACCTGCTGCGCGATGAAATGGGGTTTGACGGCCTGGTCGTATCCGACTACATGTCGATCCAGCGCGCGGTCGATCTGGGCGCCAGCGAAAACCGGGTGACGGCCGGGAGTGAAGCACTGAAGGCCGGCCTCGATGTCGAATTTCCGTTCCCGTATGCCTATACCCGGGAACTGGTGGCTGCCGTTCGCGAAGGGAAACTGGAAGAGGCTTACATCGACCGGGCGGTTCGCCGGGTCCTGACCGCCAAGGTCAAGCTCGGGTTGTTCGACAACCCCTATGCCCGTCGCGACAAACTCGCGACCGCGTTCGATCCCCAGAAGACGAGGGCACACAGCCTGAAGGCCGCCCGCGAATCGATCGTCCTCCTCAAGAATGACGGCCTGCTTCCGCTCAGCAAGGAAACCCAGAAGATCGCGGTCATCGGCCCGCATGCCGATTCGCTCCGGCTGTTGTTTGGCCACTACACCTATGTGGCCATGGTGGATGTCGGGCTCAGCGGTGCGTTCGCGGACATGATGGTTGGACTGGAAACGGGCAGCGACGAAGAGGATCCTTTCGGCGGCCTGATGGGGGCCCATGTGGTCCAGCCGCCTCTCTTTGAGGGGAGCAAGGTTCGCCAGCAGCCGGCGATCGTCGACGAAACGTTGCGACAGCTGCTGGGGCAAACCCCGACGCTCCTCGCGGCGATCAAGGCCAAGTGCCCGCAGGCTGAAGTGGTCTACGAAAAGGGCTGCGACATCGCCGGGACCAACCGCTCCGGATTTGCGGCTGCTTTGGCCGCGGCCGAGTCGGCGGATGTGGTCATCCTGACCGTGGGCGGAAAGTACGGCTCGGGCAACAACTCGACGATCGGCGAGGCCCTGGACAGCAGCAACATCGGTCTGCCGGGCCTTCAGGAAGAGTTCGCGCGGTTGATCCTCGAGACGGGCACGCCGGCGGTGCTGGTGCACCTGGATGCGCGGCCACTGTCCAGCGTGTTCATTGCCGAGCACTATCCGGCCATCCTGGAAAACTGGTTCCCCGGAGAAACAGGCGGCGAAGCTCTGGCGGACGTGCTCTTCGGCGATTACAACCCCGCCGGCCGACTGCCGGCCACGGTCGCACGCGATGCCGGCCAGATCCCGGTCTATGCCATGCACCGGTTCGGCGACAGCTATCGGACGCGCGGCAAAGGTTTTGCGAACCGCTATTTCGAGGCCACACCGCAGCCGCTCTACTACTTCGGGCAGGGCCTCAGCTACACCACGTTCGAGTACTCCGATCTGAACCTGGATCCGACGGTCAAGGCCGACGGCAGGGTTCACCTGTCCGTCGCGGTCAAGAACATGGGTGACCGGGACGGAGAGGAAGTGGTGCAGGTGTATGTCCGCGATGAGAAGGCCAGCATGCTTCGGCCGGGCCAGGAGCTGGCGGGTTTTTGTCGGGTCGCTCTGAAAGCCGGCGAGACCCGGACCGTTCACTTCGACATGCGAGCCGACCAGTTCGCGTTCCTGGATGCGGGAATGAAGTGGATCGTCGAGGCGGGCGCCATGACCGTCAGGGTTGGATCTTCGTCCGAAGACATCCGGCTGTCGGGGCAATTCAACATCGAGAACAATGCCGGGATTGTCGGCAAAAACAGGGGCTTTTTTGCCCGAACCTGCATCGATTGAGAAGGAACGCGGGGCTCGTCGGATGGCTGCGCGACAGGACGTCTGACGATGAAAAGAGCCGGTTCCAGGGGATGTACCCGGGTGTGTACACAAGCGTCAAATCAAAAGGAGCCCTCCCGAAAGAACCATTCAAAACATTGAAACGACGAGGTCACGCTGGATTCACCTTTTCGATTTGACTCATCAAAGGCGACACAGATCATGGCAGTTCAAGCGCAGGCCGTTCAACCCGCAGCCCCGCACGATATAGCCCAGGACAAGATCGGGTTCCTCGAGAAACTCTCGTATTTCTTTGCGACCATCAGCAGCGGTCCGATCCTCACGTTGACCGGTGGGTTTCTGATGATCTTCTATACCGATGTTATCGGCTTGGATCCGATCGCGATCGGGACGCTCTTCCTGATCTCCCGGATCATCGACGCGGTGAATGACCCGATCACAGGGTACGTCATCGATCGCCTGCCGCGGACAAAGACGGGCAAGTTCCGCATCCTGCTGATGGTCGGAGGACTCATCGCCGCCATCAACTTCGCGCTGATGTGGTACGGCCCAGCCTGGGCCACGACCGGCAAGCTGGTGATCGCCTATGTCACTTATCTGCTGCTCAGCATCACCTACGACATCTTCGATATCGCCAAGAACAGTCTGCTCCCGGCGATGACTGCCAACCCGAAGGAGCGCATCAGTCTGGGATCGATCGGCGCGGTCGGCGGGATCCTGGGCGGGATCCTCTTCTCCATCATCGCACCCATCGTTCTGGCGGCCGGAAAATCGAGTTTTGGGGCCTATTCCAACCTCATCCTGATCGTCACCGTCACAGTGATTCTCGCAACCTTGGTAGGCGGCCTGTTCGTCAAAGAGCGCGTCGTGCCCGCCGGTGACGAAGTCAAATCCTCCCTCAAGGATTATCTGAAGATCTTCGCTCAGACGCCTGTCCTGGTGCTCTTGGGCTTCAACTTCCTGTTCGCCACGGGCTACTACCTGTTTCAAGCGGTCAATGCCTACTTCTTCACGTATGTGATGAATGATCTGGCCCTGCTCGGAACGGTCTCCTTTGCGCTGCTGATCGGGTTGGTCCCCGGCATTTTCGTGGCCGGCCTGTTCTCCGGGAGGCTGGGCAAGAAACGGGCGCTGGTCGTCTCGTCGCTGATGATGGCCGGGGCGTTCCTGATCCGCTGGATCGATCCGACGTCGGTCATCCTGATCTATGGCTCGACCCTGCTGACGGGTTTCACCTTCGGCCTGTGGATGCCGATTTCAACGGTGCTCAACGCCGACGTCATCGACTACGTCGAGTACAAGATGGGGCGCCGCTCCGAGCCCGCTGTCGCGTCCATCAGTTCCTTTGTCAGCAAGGCCGGGAATGGTGTCGCCGGCGCCATTCCCGGGTTTGCTCTGGGCCTGGCCGGATACGTCGCCGGCAGCCAGCAACAACCGGCCGCCGCGATCACGGCCATCACCGTGCTCTCGATCGGCGTCCCGATCCTCTTCTTCGTCGTTGCGGCCCTGGTGTTCGGGCTCGGGTACAAGCTGGACAAGGGTCTCCTTCAAGAAGTCGAAGATGCCTTGAGCGAGCGGCGCGCCGCGCGACTGGCTCGATCCCAATAGCCCCGCTGTTCCAATAACCCTTTGGGAGGACCGCCGAGAGGTTCTCCCAAAGGGGTCAGCCCATCGCCAGGTCCACCGACGAACCGGTCGCGGTCCTGGCTGGCACCAAGCCTCGTGGCGGGTGGCCGACCCGCAAGCACTGGAGCACCAGCATGTCCGCTCAGGCGTTTCAACTGTCCGTCGATCCGAGTCGCGTCCGCCATCAAGTCAGCGAAACCCTGTTCGGCATTTTCATCGAAGATCTCAACTTCACGGCTGACGGCGGGCTCGCTGCCAACAGGGTCGTGAACAACAGTTTCGATGCGGTCTACATGGGAAAGGGCAATATCGCCGTGTGGGCGATGGCCTTTGGGCTCCATGGACCGATCGATCTGAAGCCTGACCGGCTGCGCCATTGGATCATCTCCGGCGGCCGGCTGGAAAGCCTGCACGACAGGCCTCTTTCGGAAAACAGCTGGTATGCCCGAGTGCATGCCACCGGAAAATGCCGCCTGGAAAACCTCGGCTACAACGGCTTCAAAAAGAACCTCCGCGCCTGCGCGATGTCGATCGTGGCGGGGAAGGAATACGAGTTTTCCTGTTTCCTGCGGAGCAACGATTTCAAAGGCGTCGTCAGCGTGGTGGTCGAGGACGAGAACGGCGGCGTCCTGACGGATGAGCAATCCCTCACGCTCGGGCGGGATTGGTCACACGTCACGATATCCCTTCGCGGCAAGCGCACCGACTACGGCAAACTGGTCCTGACCTTCACTGGGCCGGGCGCCGTGGATATCGACGTCGTGAGCCTCATGGACACGGACACCTGGGGCAAGGGTGATCCGAAGTGGAGTCAGGGAAAGCTCAGGAAAGACCTGGTCGAGACGTTGCGCGAGCTGAAGCCCACGTTCATGCGTTTTCCAGGCGGCAGCCTGATCGAAGGCACGCAGCTTGGCTGCGAGTATCGGTGGAAAGAGACGCTTGGGCCGGTGGCGGAACGCAAGCAGGCGGTCAATCTCTGGGCGATGTTCATGCCGAAGGGCGAGTACCTGCAGTCGTTCCAGGTGGGTTTCTACGAGTATTTCCTGCTCTGCGAGGATCTTCAGATGCAGCCTGTGCCGGTCGTGTGGGCCGGTATCTCGCTCCGGAGGGGCGAACCGGGACGGATCCCGATGAATACCCCCGAGTTCTCGGAAAAGGTGGTGCAGAACGCACTCGATCTCATCGAGTATGCCAGTGGCGACCCTGCCACGAGCCGTTGGGCGAAACTGCGGGCCGAGGCCGGGCACCCGGCGCCCTTCAACCTGAAGTACGTCGGCATCGGCAACGAGAATCCTGGCGAGGATTACCTCAAGCGGTTCGGACTGATCCGGAAGGCCATCGCGGAGAAGTATCCGGACATGGTCTGCATCATGTCTTCGGGTTTGCTGGCCGATGGCAAGGACCTGGACCTGGCCTGGAAAATCGCCCGGGAGAACCACCCGGTTGATTTCGTCGATGAACATTTCTATGGAAGCGCGGATGCGATGATCAAGCGTCAGGAACGCTATGACCGCTACCCGCGCCAGACCGCCCGGGTCTTTCTGGGCGAGTATGCAGCCTATTCGTCGATCGCATCGATCTCGCCTTCTCCCAAGGATCTCAACAGCTATCACTCGGCCCTGGCCGAAGCTGCCTTCTTGACGGGTGTGGAGCGCAATTCAGACGTTGTCGCCATGACCTGCTACGCCCCGTTATTGTCTTTGGTGGGGGGCGAACAATGGAAGCACAACCTGATCAACTTCAACCCGGCGCATGTGCTGAAGACGGCTAATTACTTCGTCCAGCGGATGTTCGGCACGACCGTCGGCACGGATGTCGTGGACATCCAGGGCGAACTGCCCACCGGGGTGTTTGCCAGCGCGACCACGACCCGGGATCGTCTGGTGTTGAAGGTGGTCAACACCAACGCCTACGGCGTTCGGGCCGATCTGACATTGCCCGGCGTTCCCGATGGTCAGGCGCGGATCGAATACCTGCAATCGGAAAACCTCAAAGCCGCCAATGCGCTGAGGTTCAAGGGAGCGCCGGAGTACCAGGTCGAGCCCAAAACGATGGAAACGGCCATCCGTGAGAGCACCACGGTCCTGGATCTTAAAGCCCATGGGGTTTACGTGCTGGTCATCAACCGGTAGGGCACCCTACGAGAATTGCCGGTTCGGAACACAACGGAAGGGATCACCCAATGCACAGGCGGAATTTCAATGCGGGTTGGCGGCACTACAAAAAAGGGCATGAGGACGCCGCCCACGTCGTCCATCTGCCGCATGACGCCATGCAATTCGAGCCGCGCATTCCCAGGCTGAAGAACGGCTCCTTCACGGGGTTCTATCCCAGTGGCGATTACGACTACGTCAAAAGCCTCTTCGGCAAGCCCGAATATGCCGGCCAGACTGTCCTCCTCGAGTTCGAGGGCGTGTATATGGACAGCAGCGTCTATCTGAACGGCGAACACGTGGGCGGACGCTTCTATGGCTATTCTCACTTCCACGTTGACCTGACCGGCAAGCTGCGCATCGGGCAGGACAACGAGATCAAGGTGTGCGTCCACAACAGCCTGGTGCCGAATGCGCGCTGGTACCCCGGCGCGGGCATCTACCGGCCCGTGAATCTGATCGTGGCCCGCCCAGAGCACATCGACCTGGAGGGAGT
>WBZS01001057.1_pt1 | contig 24910 bp, 19 predicted proteins | sample 5204201 | NCBI WGS metagenome assembly WBZS01 (sample SAMN12344357, study PRJNA552823) | activated sludge metagenome | biome: Activated sludge suspended growth; feature: Nitrification reactor; material: Wastewater; isolation source: activated sludge from nitrification reactor of wastewater... | reverse complement strand
CTGGCGTGGGCCATGGACCCTCCTTCCGGTCCTGTCGTCGGGGGCGCTCCTCGTGGCGGGCAGCGCGGCCGCTCCGGGCTGGGTGACCCGACTCCTCGCGACCGGGCCCATGGTGCGAATCGGCGACCTGTCGTATTCGCTGTATCTCTGGCACTGGCCGGTGATCGTCCTGGCGCGCAACCTGTGGCCGGACGCGAGGCTGACCGCCCCCATGGCCGTCCTCGTCAGCGTGGTTCCGGCCGTGTTGTCCTACCGGTGGGTGGAGGACCCGCTGCGTCGGGCGTCCTGGGGTGGACGACAGTTCTTGGCGCGTGTCGGGGTGATGGTGCTCGTGCCCTCGGTGGCAGCCGCCCTCGTCGTGGTGGGTGCCCGCGCCGGATGGGGCGTGGCCCCGGTCGTGACCACGCTGAATGCGGCACGGCAAGGCCACGTGGGCTGGACCGACTGCCTCGACCTCGACCCCAGGACCGGGCCGACCGACGAACAATGGCAACGGTGCTCGTGGGGGCCGGTGGATGGACGGCGCGTCTATCTGGTCGGCGACTCGAACGCCGCGCAGTACATCGAGGCGGTCCTGGACGGCACGCCCAACCGGGGGGCCCGCGTCAGCGAGGCGACGGCGGCCGGGTGTCCCTTCATCGACGTGTATCGCAACAGCGGCACCGGAGCACCGTCGGCGTCGGACCTGGGCTGCCGGCAGTGGTATGAGGACCTGCTGGCCCGCCTGCAACAGGCCGATCCGGGCACCGTCGTCATCGGCCAGTCGGCGAGTCAGTGGCTCCTCGGGGGACGTGCGCTCTCCTCGGTCCCCGCCGGCTACTCGACGGATTTCGCGGCCCGTGACCACGCGCTGCGTGGTGGACTCACCGCCACGATCCGGGCGTTGCGCTCGGCCGGGCACCACGTGGTCGTCGTGACGCCGATGGTGTGGTTCGGCGAGTCGAGTCAGGCAACGGTGGTCACCTGCAGGTCCCTGATCTCGCTTGCCGCGGGATCATGTCCGCGGTCGGTCAACGTCTCGGACCTCCCGAGCCAAGTCGCCGTGCGCCGCTCGGTGACACAGGCGGCGCGCGACGCGGGGGCCACACTGATGGACCTCACGTCCCTCCAGTGCCCCGGGGGCCTGTGCGTGTCCACCGTCGGTGATGTCCCTGTCTACATGGACTCCGGGCACTACACCGCCGCCTTCGTGGAGACTCTCGGTTCTCAGTTCGCCGAGGCGTTCGCCGGGGTGTCACCCAGCCCACAGACCAGGTAGCGATCGTCCCGGTGGGCCCGGGGACAGCCGGTCATGATGCCCTCCACGTCGGCCGGCGCGGTGGTGTCCACGAAGAGCCAGCGGACGCCCCGCTCCTGCAACCGCCGCCAAGATGCCGCACTCGGGGACGTGAAGGCCTCATCGTTGAGGGCCAGCTGCTCGGGCCGCCAGAAGGGCAGCCGGCTGGACTCGGCGGCCGCGTCGAACCGGATGAACGCCCAGCCCTCGAGCAGGACCCGGCGCTCGGCGTAGCCCGAGATCCAGAAGCTCGCGCGGTCGCATCCGGCCTCCTGGGCCCCGATGCAGTGCACATTGGTCGCGACGACGTCCCGGGGCCTCGAATGATCCCGCAGCCATCGCGCGGCCACGATGCCCGGGTCCACCGACGTGGTCGATGGGGAGTGCAGGGGAGCGTGTCTCAACTTCAGCGCATCCGCCATGGGTCGAACGGCCCCCGGCCCACCGACGAGCACGCCGAGGAGGAGGGCGAGGGCGGTATGCCGGGCTCGTGGACCCCGTCGGATCAGGGCGACCGCCGCGACACCGATGGCGACCCAGCCGAGCAAGGGCGCGAGGAACGCCTTGCCGGCGACCAACCCGTCGAGGGTGGGGACCGGACCGCCCCCGATCCGCCCGACGACAGACGTGTAGAGGAGGACGACAAGGGCGCCCGCGCCCGCGGCGCCCGCCAGGGCGAGGGCCGGGACGCGCAGCGAGACCCGGTCCGCGAGGCTGGCCGCGGCCCACCCCGCGCCCAGGGCCAGCGGCACGTTCGCGGCATACTGGAAATGGTGTTGGGTGAGGACGGCATCGGTCACGGAAAGCCAGGGGATGATCGCTCCGGCCCACCCACCGATGAGCATGGCAACCCGGGCATCTCGCAGACCGCCGGGGATCAGGGTGGTGACCGCGGCAGGGATGGCGAGCAGGACCACCAGCGCGGTGCCGACGAAGACCGCGCGCCCGGCGACCGTCGTGCCGGGAGCCTGCCCTCCGCTGATGATGTCGAGTCGGCTCAGGAGGGTCAGCCACGGATCCACGTGCAAGCCTCGGCTGGCCCGCGAATACACGGCGAACTGCAGAACGACCCCGACACCGACGACGCCCAGTGCGAGGCCGACCAGCGCTCGGGGGATTCGTCGTCGGCCGGCCACGAGCGAGAGCGTCGCCGCCCCCAGGGCTCCGAGTGCGACGGGGACGAAGGCGACCTTGTCGATCATCGTGACCGCGAACATGCCCACCGCGAGCACCACGGCTGGCCGACGCGCCATCCCGTCGGGTTTGAGCAGCAGCGCGATGACCACGAGCAGACCGACGATGACCGTGGACGGCACGCCCATCGAGACCGAGAGGTAGAACCACACCGGGTTGAGCGGGTAGTTGAGCACCGGAATCGAGGGCGGGGACCAGGCAAAGACGTCCGGAAGGCTGAACAGGAAACCCAGGACGAGGGCCGACGGACCGGCCACCCAGTGCCCGGAGACTCGCGTCGCGCCGCCGGCGAGGGCCAGGATCAAGGACACCACCATGGCCGTGGGCGCGAGGACGCGGAGGATCTCGATCGAGGGCAGCCCGGTCACCCAGGCGGCATCGGCGAGGTGGGCGAAAACGCCCCAGTGGTAGCGCAGCGGCTCCCCGGCGACGAAGGGATACTCCAGTCCGAACACGCGGTTCTTGAGCTCTCCGACCAGGGAGAGGGAGAACGTCTCATCGGCGTCACCGGTCGTGATCCGGGACAGGTTCGTCGCGGAGAAGTGGTAGGCACTGACCCACACCATGGCCCAGGCGGTGGCGACGACCAACCACCACGGCCACCACCACGGTGTCCGCGGACGCTGTTCGCCGCGCCACGGACCGCGAGCTCGCCGCAGGAGCAGCGGGAGGGCCACGACCGCCACCGGATAGAGCGTCGAGGCGAGGGGCGCGCCCGCGGCTCGGGCCAGCAGGTAGGCGCCCAGTTCGAGGGTGTAGCCCACGGGTAGACCCAGGCAGAAGGCGACCCACCCCGAGGCCCGCGGGTCGAGCAGCCGCCACACCACGTAGCCGGGGATGGCGATCATCCCCAGCTGGAACGCGGTGAAGAGGACGACCGAGCGAAGGGGGGCGTGCGCCGGGAGGACGAGCGCCGCGACCGCACAGGCCAGCAGCGCGATCGCCGGGCCGCCGGCCCTCAAGGCGCGCCTCACGAGACGACTCCGCCGGCGCGTTCCGCTCGCACGGCCGTCCTCAGCAGACCGGCTTCGCCGCGGAACCTCCCGAGCGCGGCCCTCGGCGAGAGGCGCTCGCTGCCCACCAGATCGGTGAGCAGATTGGCCACGCTCGCCGCGGCGAGGCCGGCGACGAGGCGCCGTCGGTACCCCCAACGACGCGCGTAGCGGAGCCGCGACGTGGCGTTCCACAGGACCGCGCGGGTTGCCGTGGTCGACCCCCCCTGCGCGTGGTCCACGGAGAGCCCGCCCAGGAACACCGTGGGCACCCCGATCCCCGCCAATCGGCGACACAGGTCGGCGTCCTCCCAGTACATGAAGAAGCCCTCGTCGAAGCCCCCAACGGCCAGGAAGTCCTGCCGGCGGACCAACAGGCACGCGCCTGCCACCCAGCTGGTCGTTGCGACGGTCCCCGGCTGGCACCCGGGGTCGGACCCTCCCCACGCGCGCCCGATTCGCGTGCCCTCTCCGCGGCGGAGGACGCGGAGTTGGTCGAGGACCAATCGGTCCACGCGGGGCGTGCGGTAGGCGGTTGGCCCCGGCCGTCCGCCTTCGATCAGTTGCGGACTGAGGATGGCGGGAAGGTGGGCTGCCGCGCCCGCGACGAAGTCCTCGACGAAGTGGGGGTCCGGCCTGAGATCGCTGTTGAGGATGAGCAGCAACGGCTGACGCGCCGCCCGGGCGCCCAGGTTGACGGCGCTCCCGAACCCGCCGTTGCGGTCGGCACGGACGACCCGGACGGAGGGGTCCGCCCAGTGGAAGGGCGTCGGTGAGCAGTCGTCGACGAGAATCACGTCGAGCGCCCGGTGAAGGACCTGCTGACCGAGTCGGCGCAGGAGTTCGGCGGGCACGTCCGGGTCCCCGAAGTGGGGGATGACGACACTGATCCCGCCGCCCTCGTCGACCGTGTGCGGCGACCGTGCATTGGGCTCACTCATCGCCGCGCCGCTCACGAGGGATGGTGGTGGACGCCCGCCCCTCACCCGAGACCCCCACCGGGCGCCTCGTCCGGTGCGCCACCTCTCGGGTGCCCGACCACGGCAACCCGAGGGCGAACGCGGCGGCGCCGAGCAGTCCCAGGCCCCAACAGACCCAGATGGTCTGCGGCATCCCCATGGCGGGCATGTTGTAGTTCGACAGCACCCCTTCGAGGAGCAGGAACGCCACGGTCACCACGCACGACATGACCCGGCGGGCGCCCGGGCGACTGAGCGCGATCAGGAACAGGGGAATGAGCCAGTACCAGGGCCGGAAACTGCCGAGTGACCAGAACCCGACCGTGGCGGCGACCGCGCCCGCGGCCCACGGATCACGGCGCCATCGGATGACCAGAGCGACGGCCACCGCGGCACCGATGCCCAGCACCACCGTCGGGACCCATTGACCCGCCGTGGCGACGACCTCCTCCGAGAGCACCGTGAGGAAATAGGCAGGTGAACCCGACAGCGCCTTGCTCGAGGCGGACAGCCCGGTGACCCAGCCGTAGCCCCAGCCCCACCACCACGTCCCGACGACGAACGAGAGCACGGCGCCTCCGAGCACGCGGGCGCCCCCCCAGAGTCGCTGACGCCCCAAGGTGAGGACGTGGAGCAGCATCGGGAGCAGGACGACGGCGGCGGTCTGCTTGACGAGGATGCCGACACCGACGAGCAGCCCGGCGCCGAGCACCCTGCCATCACACAGTGCGAGGAGGGCCACCGAGGTCAGGGCGAGAACGACGATCTCGTGGACCCCGGTCATGGCGTTCAGCACGGTCAGCGGATTGCAGAGGAAGAGCCAGGCCGCGACGGCGGTTCCGGCCGGGGGCGCACCCAGTCGTCGCAGCAACCGCGGGAGGGTCACGGTGAGCAGGACGAACGCCAGGACGGCCGGAATCCGCTCGGCCATGCTCGCCAGGTACGGGTGTCCGCCCGAGAGATTCCACATGAGCTGGTCCAGCCGGAGGGCCAGTGGGGGATAGGGGGCGAACACGCCATACCAGTCATTCGACGGGTCGACGGTCCCGCCGGGCACTGTCCCCAGACCCGTCGCATAGGGATCGTGTCCGGTCTGCACGATGTGGCCGAGATCTGCGTAGGAGAAGGCGTCGGCCGTCATCGTCGGAGCCAGAAGGTAGGGCAGCGACCAGAGGGCGGTGATCCGCGGGTACGGCAACTCACGGCCGACCTCCGGGCGGACGATCCACCACGCGAGGAGCGTGAGCGTCGTTCCGAGGAAGAGGGCGGCGTGAGCCATCCGGAACCACTGCAACAACGGCGGGAGGTGGAGGAACTCCGGGTCCGAGAAAGGGCTCACCGACGGCTGGTACTGCGGGTACAGCGTGCCGGCCACCAGGAGGAGGGCTCCGACCATCCCGATGACGGTGCCCAGCGCGGCGCGGCGGCGTTCGGTCAGACGCATGAGTCCTCCGAGGCAGTTGCCGCCAGCGGGGTGTGGCGTGGTGATGGTCACGAGGGGGCCGGGGCCGGACTTAGGATATGCGCGTGTTCCTGGCGGACCGGCTGTCTTCGCGACACAACGCCTTGAATGTCATCCGCCTCGCCCTGGCCACCACGGTGATGATCGGACACTTCGACCTCGGGGCGCACTATCCGTCGATCCACGTCGGTCTCGGCCCCGCCCATTGGGCCGTCAACGGGTTCTTCGCGATCAGCGGGTACCTGATCTGTGCCTCGCGGGCCCGCACGAACGCCACCGGATTCCTCTGGCGACGATTTCTGCGGATCTACCCGGGCTACTGGACCGTCCTGCTGGTGACCGCCCTCGTCTTTGCGCCACTGCTGAAGGTCATGGCAGGCAAACCGTACGTCCCCTCGTCGGCGTGGGGCTACGTCTGGCGCAACAGTTCGCTTCTCTATCTCCAGGAGGGCATCGGTACGGTGCCCTACTGGAACATCAGTCTGTGGACTCTCCAGTACGAGTTCGCCTGCTACCTGGTGGTCCTGATGATCTCCCGTGCCTTTCTGGTGCGGCGTCGTGGCACCGGCGCTGCGGCGGTGGCCCTCGTCGGGCTCGGCTGCGCCGCGGTGGCTGCGGTCACCCAGGATGGCCAAGGACTGGTGCACAGTTCGGCGCGACTGTTCGGCTTCTTCGCGGCCGGGATCCTCGTCTTCTTCGTGGCCGACCGAATCAGGGTGACCCCGCGGGTGGCGCTCGTCGCGGCCGGCATCGCCGGGGTCCTCATCCAGGTGGGCCTGGGGATGTGGGCGATGGTCCCCACGGCCGTTGCCCTGTTGACGATGGGGGCCGCTGCTCCCGGCGCGGTGGGGAGCAGGCCCTGACATCTCCTACGGCACCTACCTCTATGGGGCGCCGGTCCAACACGTCGCCTACTGGACCATCGGCCAGACAGCCTGGCCGCCACTGTTTTCCCTCGTCGTCTCCATCGCCATCGCCTGGGCCTTGGGAACAATGTCGTGGCACGTCGTGGAGAAGCGGGCGCTCGCGCAGAAGGGGCGGATCGGGCACCAACCGACGCGTGGAGTTATCCCGCCCGCCGTCGTCTGACGACGACGCCCGCCGCGACGAGCGCGGCGATGACGCCCGCGCCGAGGAGCCAGGGCCAGGTCGGGGACGACGAGCCCGACGCGGTCGCAGCGGGGGCGATCAGCGGGCTGGCACTGGCCGAGGGCGTGGGCGCCTCCGCGGACGGGCTGGCATCGATGCTCGCCGACACCGAGGGGGTGCCCGCAGGCGCGGACGGGGAAGCCGTGGCCACACCCACGGTCACAGCGAACGTGGACTGCCCGGCGATGGGGTGCGAGTCCGCGCTGACGATCCGATAGGTGATCGTGTAGGTGCCGGCCGGCAGACCCGCGGGCAGTGCCTGGGTGACGACGTTGGCCGCCGACGTCGGCGCGGTCAGGCTGAGGTCCCCGGCGGGCCCCTTCACGGCGACCTGGCTGAACTCTCCGATGACGTCGGCCGAGAAGGTGAGGACGACGTCCGCGGGCGCCTGCTCCAGGCTCGCCCCGTCGGCGGGGGTGATCGATTCCAGGTCCGAATGGGCCTGCGCGCTGGGTGCCATCAGGACCAGTGCGGCGAGCGCGGCCACCAGAATGCCGACGATGGTGGCGGGTCGTCGCGGGGCCGGGCGCTGGGGCGAGCGTTCAGAGGGCGACACCCCGCCATCCTGACACGGGCGACTCGAAGGGTGCCCGGGGACGGCCGGAGCCCGCGTCATGACCGGGTGCCGCGCAGGCCCAGGACCACCACGGCGCCGACCGCGGCGACGACGGCGGCGACGATCAGACCCACCCACAGGGTCGCGGTCCCTCCAACCCCCGCCGGCTGCGTGGATGCCGGTGTCGGTGGTGTCGTCGGCCCAGCGGGGGCGGTCGTCGTCGACGGGTCGCCCGCCGCGGAGGGTGTGACGGGCACCGGCCGGGCCGAGAAGCTGGTCGTCGGCACGGGCGCGGGACCATTGGTCGGCCAGGTCAGGCCCTTCTTGACCGTGAAGTTGACGCCACCGGTCACCGGCTCGCCGCCGCTGGTGCGTCCGGACCACTCCAGCCGGTACACCCCCCGCACCATGGGTCTGGGCATGGTCTGGATCACGGTGCTGCCGTTCATCGTCGGGGCGGGCATCAGGATGCCGTGCCCGGAGTCGTGGACCAGGGTGAGTTCGAAGGTCTTGTCGTCCACCGTGGCGGGGAACGTCAGGGTGATCTCGGCGGGCGGAAGGTCGAGCACCGCGCCCTCGGCCACCGACACCGAGGGCGCGATCGGTGCAGCGGTGGCACTCGGGGCGGCGAACGCGCCCCCGGCCAAGACCGTGAAGAGCGCGAACAGGCACGCCAGGAGGGTGGGGGAGGACGGCAATCGGCGGGGTGCGCCATCGAGAGCTCGCCCCGGGGCGGGCGCCATCCGTGCCACGGTCACGGCGCCATTGTGGGCGAGTCTCGCCCGCCGCGCTGCGGTTTCGAGGCAGGTGGGCCGTCGACGCGCGAGTCCCCTTCGCGCTTTCGGGCGAAGGGGACTCGACGGTGGGGTGAGTGACGGGGCTCGAACCCGCGACATCCTGGACCACAACCAGGTGCTCTACCAGCTGAGCTACACCCACCAAGGTGCGCGGCCGGCATACCCGATCGTGCCCGGGATGCCGACTCAGCGGCGACCATCGTACCCGTTACTGCGGGGTGGTCCCGACCGCCGGTGCGGACGCCGTGTGGTCGACCACGTGACGGTCGGCGATGGCCCGCAACTCCTCGCTCGTGCGCCCGGGCGGGTCGGCGAAGACGGCCTCCCGGTAGTAGCGCAACTCGGCGATCGACTCGCGGATGTCGGCGAGGGCCCGGTGGCCGCCGGACTTCGTGGGGGAGGCGAAGAACGCGCGCGGGTACCAGCGCCTCGACAACTCCTTGATCGAGGAGACGTCGATGATCCGATAGTGCAGATGCGCCTCGAGGTCGGGCATGTCCCGAGCCAGGAACCCTCGGTCGGTGGCGACGGTGTTGCCCCCAAGAGGGGCCTTGCGCGGCTCTGGGACCCACTGGCGGACGTAGTCGAGGACCCGGTCCTGGGCCTGGTCGAGGCTGACGCCGCCGGGCAGTGCGTCGAGCAGGCCCGAGGTCGTGTGCATGTCCCGCACGAAGTCGTCCATCTGCGCCAGCGCCTCCTCGGAGGGACGGATGACGATGTCCACCCCGTCACCGAGTTGGCGCAGCTCGAAGTCGGTGACAAGGGCGGCGACCTCGATGAGCGCATCGCGCTCCAGGGATAGGCCGGTCATCTCGCAGTCGATCCACACGATCCGGTCGGTGGCGGCCCGATCGGGCGGTGAGGTGGGCGTGGGCATGGGCACAACGATAGGGGCCGGTGGACGCTAGGTTTTGTGCCCATGACGACACCTTTCCCCTCCGCCGGCCCCGGGCCGGACGCCGGGGTCCCGACCCGGGCCGGGAGACGGTCCGAGCGCGGCGTGCTCCGCGCCTGGGTGATGACCGGTCTGGTGGCCGTGGGTTTCCTGCTCGTCGCGCTCGTCGTCTCGGCCTACCTGCAGGCCGCGTTCGGCGTGCAGACCGCGATCCTCGCGGTGCTCGTGGCCCTGCTGCCGCTGGCCCTCGTCATCCCGACCTTCCTGTGGCTCGACCGGTTCGAGGCGGAGCCGAAGCGCCTGCTGATCACCGCCTTCCTGTGGGGTGCCCTCGTGGCCGCGGTGATCGCCGCCACCCTGAACACCTCGGCGATGGCCGTCCTCGCGGCCGCCACCTCCCAGAGCGACGCGAATCTGGTGACCGCGGTCCTGGTGGCCCCGGTCGTCGAGGAGGCCGCCAAGGGCGCCTTCGTGCTGTTCATCTGGTGGTTCGCCCGGCGCGAGTTCGACGGGGTGATCGACGGCATGGTCTACGGGGGGATCGCGGCGGCCGGGTTCGCCTTCACCGAGAACATCCAGTACCTCGCGACCGCCTACTCCGAGGGCGGCCGCGAGGCGATGACCGCGACCTTCATCGGCCGGTGCCTGATGTCGCCGTTCGCCCATCCGATGTTCACCGTCCTCACCGGCATCGGCGTGGGGATGGCCGCGGTGTCCCGGTCGTGGGCCACGCGGCTGCTCGCCCCGATCGGCGGCTACCTCCTGGCCGTCCTCGCCCACTCCCTGTGGAACCTCGCGGCCACCACGGCCGGAGAGGGCCTCGTCCTTGTCTACGTCGTGGTCGAACTGCCGATCTTCCTCGCGTGGGTCGCCCTGGTGCTGTGGGCGCGACGCCGCGAGGGGGTGCTCATCGGCACCTTCCTGCGACCGTATGCCGACGCCGGCTGGTTCGCCCCCACCGAGGTCACGATGCTCGCCTCGATGCCACGCCGGCGGGAGGCCCGGGCCTGGGCACGGGCCAACGGAGGCCGGACCGGGCTGGCCGCCATGCGGTCCTTCCAGGACGCCGCGAGCGAGCTCGCGCTGCTGCGTCGACAGCTGACGCTCGGTCACACCGATCCGCGGGCGCTGGTCGACGAGCGGGCGTTGCTGACCCGGATCGTAGGGGAGCGACGCCGGTTCGTGGGCCAATCGGTGCTCTGAGCCGGGCCCTGTCGGCTCAGTAGACTGACCGGCGACGACGGGCCGCCGACGGGTTGCCCTCCGGCCCCCGTAGCTCAGCTGGATAGAGCAAGAGCCTTCTAATCTCTAGGTCGCAGGTTCGAGTCCTGCCGGGGGCGCCTCAGAGGTCTTCGGCCAGGGCACGGCTGCGCCGGATCGCGATCTCGGCGAGGAACCGCGCGATGTCCGGCACGACGGAGTCGTCGAACTCGGCCCGGGGCGAGTGGTTGTCCGGCGCGGTCACGGGGTCCGCCCCCGGTGGGCAGGCGCTGATGTTGAGGTAGGCCCCGGGCACTTGTTCGAGGACGAAGGACATGTCCTCCGCCCCGGCCTCGGGGAAGGGCTGGTCCGCCCAGCGCCCGGACCCGAACAGGTCGCGAATGGTGTCCTCGGCGAAGGCCTGCTCGACCGGGTCGTTCACCGTCGCCGGGTACCCCTCCGATCGGTGCACCTCGGCGCTCATCGCGTGGGCGGACGCGATCCCGGCGGCCACCCGCTCGATCTCCTCGAAGGCTCGTCGACGGTGCTCGGCGGAGAAGGTGCGGACGGTCAGGTCGAGCACGGCGGTGTCGCCGATGATGTTGTTCTTGGTCCCGGCGGCGATCCGGCCGACGGTGACGATGACCGGGTCGAAGGCGTAGAACTTGCGGGTCACCATGGCCTGCAGGGCCAGCACCAGCTCGCAGGCCACCGGCACCGGGTCCTTGGTGCGGTGCGGGGCCGCTCCGTGACCGCCATCGCCGTGGATCGTGATCGTCAACTCGTCCGAGGCCGCCATCAGCGGGCCGGGCCGACCGAACCACGTGCCCAATGGATGTTCTCCGGAGAAGACGTGCACGGCATACGCAACGTCGACCCGTCGCCCGGCCGCCGTCAGCAGGCCCTCGTCGAGCATGATCCGCGCCCCGCCGGGACCCTCCTCGCCCGGCTGGAACATGAGGACGACGTCGCCGACGAGGTCGGTTCGGCGCTCGTGGAGCAGCCTGGCCGCGCCGAGCAGCCCGGCGACGTGGAGGTCGTGACCGCAGGCGTGCATGACGCCGGGGTGGGCGGATGCATAGGCGCAGTCGACCTCCTCGGTGACCGGAAGCGCATCCATGTCCCCTCGGAGCAGGACAACGGGTCGGCTCCCCTCGTGCGGGGCGGCCCCCCGGATCACTCCGACGACCGACGACAACGTTCGTCCGGTCGTGATCTCGACGTCGAGACCGGTCAACGCCTCGAGGACGAGCGACTGGGTCAGTGGCAGGTCCAGGCCGATCTCGGGGATCGCGTGGAGGCGGCGCCGAACCGCGCGCCAGTGCGGCCCGTACTCGGCGACCAGGTCGACCATCATGGAGGAGGGGTGGACGGGCTGGGGGGCGGGCGGCATGAGATCAGCCTAAGGAAACGCCCCGAGAGCCACGAGGGGGTCGAAGGCGCAACGACTAGGCTGGCGCGCGTGGCGGATGCAGCAGACGACGGGGCCCATGTGGTCCGTGCCGTCACCGACCTCCGCGAGGCGGTCGAGGCGAGCGTGCTGCCCCTCGAGCTGCCCGACCGCGACCATGCGCTGGAGGTTCGCCGTGACCTGGTCCGCCAGCTCGAGGACTACGTCCTGCCCCGTCTGAGCTCGATCGAGGCGCCCCTGCTGGCGGTCGTCGGGGGGTCGACCGGGGCCGGGAAGTCCACGCTGGTCAACTCCATCGTCGCCGCGCACATCTCGCGACAAGGGGTCATCCGACCCACGACGACCCGGCCGGTGCTCGTCCATCACCACGACGACACCCACTGGTTCGAGAACCGCCGCATCCTGCCCGGCATGGCGCGGGTCACCGGTGCCGAGTCCGAACACGCCCAGCCCAACACGGTCCGGTTGGCTCGCTCGCGAGCCCTCCCACCGGGCCTGGCCCTGCTCGACGCCCCGGACATCGACTCCGTCGTCCACAGCAACCGGGAGATGGCGAACCAACTGCTCGCGGCCGCCGACCTCTGGCTGTTCGTGACGACCGCCGCCCGCTACGCCGACGCCGTGCCGTGGGACCTGTTGCGCACCGCCTCGGAGCGTGGCACCGCGGTCGCGATCGTGCTCGACCGGGTCCCCCCGGAGTCGATCGACGAGATCCGTCCGCACCTGGTGACGATGCTGCGCGAGCAGGGGCTGGGCACAGCCCCCGTCTTCTCGATCCCCGAGACCACGCTGACCCCCGAGGGCTACCTGCCCGACGAGGTCCTGGGTCGCCTCAAGGGCTGGCTCACGGCATTGGCCGCGGACTCGCGCGCCCGCTCGATCGTCGTCAGCCAGACCCTCCAGGGCGCCATCGCCTCCCTGGGTGCCCGCACGGCCACCCTCGTCGAGGCCTCGCAGGAGCAGCAACGGGCGCGCGCCGCCCTGGTGAGCGCGGTCGACGAGGAATTCGGTCGTGCTCGCGAGGAGGTGCGCGCCGGCATGACCGACGGCACCCTGCTCCGGGGGGAGGTCCTGGCCCGGTGGCAGGAGTTCGTCGGCACCGGGGAGTTCTTCCGGCAGGTCGAGACCACGATCGGGCGCTGGCGTGACCGGCTCTCCTCGGCGGTCAAGGGCGGGCCCCCGCCGTCGCAGAACCTCGGTGAGGCTCTTCAGAGCGGGGTTGCCGCGCTCGTCACCGCCCATGGCGAGTCGGCGATCGGGGAGACCGCGCGCGATTGGCGACGCCTGGCCGGCGGGGAGTCCCTCCTGGCCTCCCACCCGGGGATGACCTCCGCCCCGCAGGGCTTCCGGGCCGAGGTCGACCGCCTCGTCCGCGAGTGGCAGGGCGAGATCTTCGAGATGGTGCGCACCGAGGGCGGCAACCGCCGTACGAACGCCCGCGTCGCGGCCTACGGGGTCAACGGCATCGGTCTGTTCCTCATGCTCGTGACCTTCGCCCACACCGGAGGCCTGACCGGCGCCGAGGTCGGCATCGCCGGTGGGACGTCGGTGCTCGCGCAGCGGATCCTCGAGGCGGTCTTCGGCGATCAGGCCGTGCGCGACATGGCGGCCAAGGCCCGCACCTCCCTGCTCGCCCGGGTCGACGACCTGTATGCCGTCCAGCGGGCCCGGTTCGTCGACGCCCTGGACGGTTCAGTCAACGTCGACGAGCAGGCCGACCGCCTCGTCGCCGCCGCGCGGGCCGTCCGGGAGGCCACCCGATGAGCCCACTGCTGCCCGGTCGAGCCAAGGTGCCCGGGGTCAGCGCGTCGGCCCTGGCCGCCGGCGCCGAAGGGCTTGAGGCGGCCCTGGAGGCGGGCGGTGCGGACCTGCCGGTCGAGGCGGCGGCTCGGGCCCGGGCGGCGGTGCGCAAGATCCGTGAGCGCTCGGCGCTCGTCGGGGCGCACACCGTGGTCGCCCTGGCCGGGGCCACCGGGAGCGGCAAGTCGACCTTGTTCAACGCCCTGGTCGGCGGGACCGTCGCCACCGTTGGCGCCCGCCGCCCCACGACGAGCACCCCGACGGCCGCGACCTGGGGCGACGCACCGGTCGGCGAGTTGCTCGACTGGCTCGACGTCCGGCAGCGACACCACGTCACCGGGGCCGCGGCCACGCCTCGGGTCGGCACGCTCGACGGTTTGGTGCTGCTCGACCTGCCCGACTTCGATTCGCGTGAGGCCGGCAACCGAGCCGAGGCCGAGCGGATGCTCGGCCTCGTCGACCTCTTCGTCTGGGTGACCGATCCGCAGAAGTACGCCGACGCCAAGCTGCACGACGACTACGTCGCGGCCCTGGCCAGCCACGACGCGGTCATGCTCGTGGTGCTCAACCAGGTCGATCGCCTGACCCCGGCCGAGACCGAGCAGTGCCTCTCCGACCTGCGGCGCCTCCTCGAGCGGGACGGCATCAAGGGCGTGAGTGTGCTGAGCACCTCCGCCCTCACCGGCACCGGGGTCGAGGACCTGCGTCAGCGGCTCGTCAACGCCGTCACCGGACAGGACGCCGCGCGCAGTCGGCTCGCCGCCGACCTCCGGGTCCACGCCCAGGCCCTGGCTCGGGGAGTGGGAGCCGGAGAGCCGGACCTGCGCGCCCGCGACCAGGGCGACCTCGTGGACGCCCTCGCCCGCTCCGCCGGGGTGCCCATGGTGGTCGACGCGGTGGCCCGCGATTACCGGATGGAGGCGGTGGCCCACACCGGGTGGCCGTTCACCCGGTGGGTCCAAGGACTTCGACCCCGGCCACTGCGCCGACTGCGCCTGGAGGACAGGGACGTCAGCTTCAGCGAGCAGGAGGTCCGCGCGGTCCTCGGCCGCTCGTCGATCCCGCCGCCCACGCCAGCCGCCCGCGCCGCGGTGGCCCTGGCGACCCGCAACCTCGCCGCTCGCGCGAGCGAGGGGCTGCCGGTCGCCTGGGCCGACGCGGTGGACGCGTCGGTCGTGCCCCCCGGGGGTTCCCTGACCGATGCGCTCGACCGCGCGGTGGTCGGTACCCCGTTGCGGGATCGAAACCCGTTGTGGTGGAAGCTCGTCGGCATCCTCCAGGTCGTACTGGCGGTGGCCGCCGTGGCCGGACTGCTCTGGTATGTCGTGCTCTGGGCGATGGGGTGGCTCCAGTTCCCACGCCCGGAGGTGCCTCTCGTCGGGGGCGTCGTCCCGGTCCCGTTCCTCATGATCGTCGGTGGCCTGGTCGGCGGAATGGTGCTCGCGGCGCTCGCTCGGGCCCTGGCCGGGATCGGCGCCAAACGGCGCGCGGCCCGGGTTCGGGGGCGGTTGCACGATGCCGTGGCCGGGGTCGCCGACGAGGAGATCCTCGCCCCCGTGACCGCGGTGCTCGAACGGCACCGCCGCACCCGGGCCGGGCTGGACGCGGCCCGCTCGATCTGAAGGGTCGGCTCGATCTGAAGGGTCGGCTCGATCAGATCGGCGGCTCCGCCCGGGGAGGGTTCTTCGTTGTCCACAGGGCGTGCAGGCGTGGTGTGTCGTGCACAGGTGCGACTTGCGCTCTGGCTGGGTTCTCCCGGCCGTCCCACAGTGGTCGACACGGGCCACCGTGGTCCGGAGAGGAGACCCACGATGTTCGACACCCCCATCACCGTCACCGGTCGGCTGGTCGCCGACCCCGTTCTGCGCCAGACGCAGCAGGGCGCCCCGATGACGACCTTCCGCATCGCCACCAACAGTCGCCGAGCGAAGCCCGGCGCGCCGGGTGAGTTCGAGGACGGCCCGACCAGCTTCTTCAACGTCCGCGCCTTCCGCTTCCTCGGCAGCAACCTCGCGATGTCGCTGCGCAAGGGCGACCCGGTGGTGGTGACCGGCACGGTCGAGATCGCCGAGTTCGAGCGCCAGGACGGCACCCGGGGCACGGCGGCCGAGATCACCGCCCGGTCGGTCGGTCACGACATGACCTGGGGGGTGACGGCCTTCCGGAAGGTGGCGCGCTCGGCGGGCCCGGGCCACGAGGGGAGCGTGCCCGACTTCCGGGCCTCGGCCGAGGCGTATGGGAACGCGATGGTCGACGCCGTCGGGGACGTCGTCAGCGTCGATGGCTTTCCGGCGTCCCCGGACGTGGACCGGGCCACCGGTGAGGTGTTCGAGCGCACCGAGACCGCGGCGGAGGCCCGCGCGGGCCGCGCGCAGGTGGAGTCGGCGGCCTGAGTCGGCCCGGTCCGGCGGCGCCGGAGGATTCGGGGATGCGGCCGGTCACTCGATAGCCTGTGCCGCATGCCCGAGTTCATCTACGTCATGTCGCGCGCCCGCAAGGCGCACGGCGACAAGGTCATCCTCGATGACGTCACGTTGTCGTTCCTGCCCGGGGCGAAGATCGGCGTCGTCGGCCCCAATGGGGCCGGCAAGTCGTCGGTCCTGAAGATCATGGCCGGTCTCGACCAGCCCTCCAACGGCGAGGCCCGCCTGACGCCGGGTTATAGCGTCGGGATCCTCATGCAGGAGCCGGAACTCAACGAGGCCAAGACCGTCCTGGGCAATGTCCAGGAGGGTGCGGGCGAGATCAAGGCCAAGGTCGACCGGTACAACGAGATCAGCGAGCTCATGGGCGAGCCGGATGCCGACTTCGACGCGTTGCTCGCGGAGATGGGCAAGCTGCAGGAGGAGATCGACCACGCGGACGCCTGGGACCTCGACTCCCAACTGGAGCAGGCGATGGATGCCCTGCGCTGCCCGGCGCCGGACGCGGACGTGACTACCTTGTCCGGGGGCGAGCGCCGCCGGGTCGCCCTGTGCAAGCTGCTGCTCCAGAAGCCTGACCTGCTCCTCCTCGACGAGCCGACCAACCACCTGGACGCCGAGTCGGTGCTCTGGCTCGAGCAGCACCTGGCCAAGTACCCCGGGGCCGTCGTCGCCGTCACCCACGACCGCTACTTCATGGACAACGTCGCCGGCTGGATCCTCGAGCTGGACCGGGGCCGGGCCTACCCCTACGAGGGCAACTACTCGACGTACCTGGAGAAGAAGGCCGCGCGCCTCGAGGTGCAGGGCAAGAAGGACGCCAAGCTCGCCAAGCGCCTCGCCGAGGAACTCCAATGGGTCCGCTCCAACGCCAAGGCCCGCCAGACCAAGAGCAAGGCCCGACTGGCCCGCTACGAGGAGATGGCCACCGAGGCCGAGCGCACCCGCAAGCTGGACTTCGAGGAGATCGCGATCCCGCCCGGTCCCCGGCTCGGGAGCAAGGTCATCGAGGTGTCCAACCTGCGCAAGGGATTCGGCGACCGGGTGCTCATCGACGGTTTGTCGTTCTCGTTGCCGAGGAACGGCATCGTGGGTGTCATCGGCCCCAACGGCGTCGGCAAGACGACGTTGTTCAAGACGATCGTCGGCCTCGAGGCTCCCGACGCGGGCATCGTCGACGTCGGGGACACGGTGAAGATCTCGTATGTCGACCAGAGCCGCGGCGGGATCGATCCCGAGCTCAACCTCTGGGAGGTCGTCTCGGGCGGCCACGACTACATCAATGTCGGCCAGGTCGAGATCCCCTCGCGGGCCTACGTGAGTCAGTTCGGTTTCAAGGGCCCCGACCAGCAGAAGAAGGCGGGCATCCTCTCCGGTGGCGAGCGCAACCGGCTCAACCTGGCGCTGACCCTCAAGGAGGGCGGCAACCTGCTCCTCCTCGACGAGCCGACCAACGACCTCGACGTCGAGACGCTGGGCTCCCTGGAGAATGCGCTGCTCGACTTCCCCGGCTGCGCCGTGGTGATCTCCCACGACCGCTGGTTCCTCGACCGGGTGGCGACCCACATCCTCGCCTATGAGGGCGACGAGGAGAACCCCGCGAAGTGGTACTGGTTCGAGGGGAACTTCGAGTCCTACGAGACCAACAAGGTCGAACGCCTCGGTGAGGACGCCGCCCGTCCGCACCGGGTCACCTACCGCAAGCTGACCCGCGACTGACCGCCGAAGGTTTCGCATGTCGCTGCCCGATGTCGCCCCGACCGTTTCGGTCGTGATCGTCGTCAAGGACGGGGCTCGGCACATCCGGCGACAACTCGACGCTCTCGGGGCCCAGGTGGGTGCTCCTCCGTTCGAAGTGGTCGTGGCGGACAACGGCTCGAGGGACGACACCGTCGCCGTGGTGTCCGCGTGGATCGACGGAGGCATCGGGGCGCCGTGCGCCGCACGGGTCGTCGACGCGTCGGCTCGCCCCGGCATACCTCATGCCCGCAACGTGGGGGCGCTGGCGACCAGCGGCGCCATCATTGCGTACTGCGACTCCGACGACCAGGTGAGCCCGACCTGGGTGGCCCAGATACAACGCGGACTCACGACGCCGGGTCTGGTCGGCGGACGTACCGAGGCCTTCGACGTGGACGGCCGTCCGCGACCCGATGTGAGTCTCTCGGGTCTGGCCGGGGGTCCGCGTCCCTACTCCCCAACATGCAACCTTGCCGTGACCCGCGACTGCTTCTTCGCCGTCGGCGGTTTCGACGAGTCGTTGCCTCGCTATGGCTTCGAGGACGTCGACTTCTGCTGGCGCGCCCAGGACCTCGGCTACCCGCTGGGCTTCCTGCCCGAAGCGGTCGTGCGGTTCACGGTGTCCGGCCAGCGGGCCTCGGTGCGCAAGGTCTTCCTGCTGTCCAAGGGTCGGATGGCGATCGTTCGGCGCCACCCCGACTTCGACGGTCGGCACTACACCTTGTCCTCGTGTCTGGGTGACGTCCTCGTCACGACCCTGCGACTGCCGGTCCGATTGCTTCGGAAGGACAATCCGCCCAGCCGGGAACTGCGTTGGTGGGTCGGGGCCGTCGGACGGTTGGTGGGGTTCTGGCACTACGAGGTTCGGGGTCGCGACCGAGAGCCCCGACTGTTGGGTAGCCCCTCAGATGCCTGACCTGACGACGCGCTGCCCCCTCCGCTCGAGGGGAGCCGTTCTGTGGTTGCCCTGACGGATGAGAAACTGCCACGGTGATCGATCTCTCGGGCGCTCCGGTGCGTCGGCTGGCCGCTTGGCTGGGCTTTCCGCCGGGGATGGGCGAGCTGATCGACCAGCCCACGCGACGACGTCTCGTCCTCTCGTTGGCGGCGAGCGTGGTGTTGTCGGGCTTGGACATGTTCGGGGTTCTGATGATGCTGCCGCTGCTTCAGTTCGTGTCCGGGCAGTCGCGAACGTCCGGTGCGCTCGGCATCATCGACCGCCTGCTCGGCCATCCCCCGGAAACGACCCTCATGGGTGCCGTCGTGGGAATGCTCGTGCTCAGCTTCGTCGGCAAGGACGTCTTCGCGATCGCGGTCCGACGATGGCAGCTTCGGCTCATGGCGGAACAGGAACTCGGCCTGTCGGTGCGAATGCTCGACTACTACCTCGGGGGTCCGTACCTGTGGTTGATGGACAAGAACTCCGGCGACAAGGTCTGGATCATCAACACGGCTGTCTCGGCCGGGTACACGGGCGGCCTGGGCAACGCGCTCGGAGCGCTCACCGAACTGCTCACCATTACCTTCATCCTCGCGTCCCTGACCATCGTGTCGCCCGTCGTGACGGCTGCGGCCGTCGTCTACTTTGGGTTGGCAGCGGTCCTCATTCAGCGGGTCGTGCGGCCCCGCGTGGCCCACGCGGCCAGGCGCAGCCAGCAGGCGGGCATGGTGACGTCAAGACTGTCCTTCCAGGCGCTGACCAACGCCAAGGAGGTCAAGCTTCGACGCGCCGGGAAGGTCTTCGTCGACGGATATCGGCTCGGGCGCCGGGATGCCGCTGACGCGTCGGTGCAATCGGCGTTCTACTCCGAGCTCCCGAAGTACGTCATGGAGATCCTGTTCGTCGTGGGCATCGGCCTTCTCACGGCGGGGGTGGCGGCGGGGCGCGATTACACCCGCAGCTTGATCCTGCTCGGGGTCTTCGCCGCGGCCGGTAGCCGCATCATGCCCAGCGCGGTCCGCCTCCTCAATGCTTTCAACGGGATGCGGTTCGCCCGCGAGCCACTCGAACTGCTCGTCAGGGAGCGTCGCGCCCTGGAGATGGCCCGAAGAGATGAGGAGAGCCGGGTCGTCACGGACGAGGTCCCCTCCGGCGACATCGTGTTGACCTCGGTGGCCTTCAACTACCCCGGACGTCCGCAGGCCCCGGTCCTCGACCACATCAGCCTGACGGTGCCGGCGGGCCAGTCGGTTGCATTCGTCGGATCCAGTGGAGCCGGTAAGAGCACGCTGGTCGACGTCATCCTCGGACTGCTAAGACCTGATGCGGGCACCGTGGCCGCCGGCGGCGTCGACATCCACGCGAACCTCCCGGCGTGGCAACGTCAACTGGCGGTGGTGCCCCAGGACGTGGTCCTCTTCGACGACACCCTGCGGTCCAACATTGCCTTCGAGATGCCTGACGTCGACGAGAAGTTGGCTGACGTGGTGCATCGTGCCCAACTGAGCGACCTGATCGCCGAGCTTCCCGACGGGCTCGACACGATCGTGGGCGAGCGCGGGTCGCGCCTCTCGGGGGGGCAACGGCAACGGATCGGGATCGCTCGTGCGCTCTATCGTGACCCGACGGTTCTGGTGCTCGACGAGGCGACCTCCGCGTTGGACAACGAAACCGAGCGACGGCTCACCGAGACCATTCAAGGGCTTCGCGGCTCGATGACCATCATCGTTGTGGCTCACCGGCTCTCGACCGTTCGCGGCTGTGACCAGGTCGTGTTCATGTCCAAGGGGGCGGTGGCCGCGAGGGGCACGTTCGACGAGCTGGCCACAGAGAACGCCGAGTTCGCGCACTTGGTGCGCTTGGGCTCGCTCCAGGCCCACGAAGGCTCGGGCTCGGGCGCAGTGGCCCAGGCTGGGGTCGACCCGTGACGTCCGTGCACCAGGTCTCCGTCGTCATCCCCGTCTTCTCAGGTCGCCTGACTCTCGCCGCGGTGGTCGAGGAAGTGCTTCCGCTCTGCGGGGCGAGCGAGACCCCGGCGGGCCGACCTTTCCAGATCTGCGAGATCCTGCTCGTCGATGACAACGGACCGGACGGGTCGGATCAGGTGATTCGATCGCTGGCCCTCCAGCACCCGGACGTGGTCCGCCCGGTCTGGCTCTCCCGCAACTTCGGACAGCACGCTGCCACCCTGGCCGGGATGGCGTCGTCGGCGGGGGAGTGGGTCGTCACCATGGACGAGGACGGCCAACACGACCCTGGCCAGATCGGGGCAATGCTCGACGTTGCGCTGCAGGCCCGTGCGGACGTCGTCTACGCCGACCCCACGAACCCGCCGCCGCATGGCACCCTGCGCAACCTCGCGTCCCGGGGCGCCAAGCGGGTCGTGGCCGCGATGTCCGGCGATGCGCCCAGCCGGGCATTCCATTCCTACCGCCTGATCGTTGGCGACGTGGCCAGGAGCGTGGCCGCGTATGCCGGCCCGGGGATCTATCTCGACGTCGCCCTGCACTGGGTGAGTCGTCGGACGGCGCAGTGCGCGATGGCCATGCGCACCGAGGGTGGCCGGCCCTCGGGCTACGGACTGCGCAGTCTGTTGTCCCACTTCTGGCGACTTGTGCTGAGCAGTGGCACGAAGCCCCTGCGCTGGGTGAGCTATGTCGGGATGGCCTTCTCGGCCTTCTCCGTCCTGGCAACCGTCGGCCTCGTGGCTGGCCGGGTCGCCCAGGCATGGACGGTGCCGGGGTGGACGTCCACGTTGGTCATCCTCTTCTTCTGCACGGGTGTCCTGCTCTTCTGCCTGGGAGTCATCGCCGAATACCTGGGCGTCGCAGTCAACATGGCGATGGGGAAGCCGTTGTACCTGCTCATCCGGGACCGGGCCGAAGGTCCCCTGGGACGTGCCTGACAGCTCGCCGATCCTCCTGGTCGGATCAGGCGGTCTCGTCGGCAGCCACATCCGGGTGGCCGCCATGACACGGCGGCACCGGTTGGTCACGGTCGAGGTGCCGTGGCGCGATCCCGTGAGCACCGTGGCCGTGCTGTTGCAGGCCGTGAGCGACATGATTCGGGACGTCCCGGTGGGGCAGGGCTGGACGCTGGTCTGGGCCGCGGGGGCGGGGGTCGTCGCGAGTGCCCCGGTGGATCTCGCTCGCGAACTGGACGTCTTCACCGAGTTCATGACGGGCGTCGGACGGGTGGCCGAGGGGAGCTGTGGCGCCGTGGTCCTTATGTCGTCCGCCGGAGGGGTGTATGCCGGCAGCGACGGACCGCCGTTCACCGAGGCCACCGCGCCACGGCCGCTGGTCGCGTACGGACGGGTCAAGTTGGCGATGGAACAGGCCGCCACTGAGGGGTGCGTGACGGCGCGCCTGCCTCTGGCCGTCCTGCGCCTGAGCAACGTCTACGGGCCCGGGCAACGTTTGGACAAGTCCCAGGGTTTGATCTCGCAGATCTGTCGCTCCGTGCTGACGGGCGCACCTCTTCCCGTGATGGTCTCACTGGACACGTTGCGCGACTACGTGTTCGCTCCTGACGTGGCCGGGCTGGTCCTGGACGTCGTGGAGCGGCTGCAGGAGCGCCGACCCGAGGAGCCCATCGTCAAGATCGTTGCCTCCGGTCAGTCGGTCAGCGTGGGTCACTTGATCGGCGTTGCCCGACGGATCACGCGCCGCCCCCTGCGCACCGTGGCCGTCCGTGGGCGGTCCGCCGGTCAGGCGCCCGACCTGCGCTTCCGCTCGCTCATCTGGCCCGATCTCGATCATCGATTGTCCACGCCTCTGCCCGTCGGCTTGACGGCCACAGCGCGTGACCTGTTGGCCCGCCACGGCCAGAACGGCTTGGTCGGCCCCCGGCCCTGAGGCTCCCGTCAGTGGCTCAGCGGGTCGCCGCGACGAAGACCGACGAACCGAACGGAAGGTTCGAGCGCCGGAGGACGTGCCGGTCCCAGCGTGCGGCTCGGGTGAGCCACCGATTCGCCAGGTCGGGCAGCTGGGGCACTTCGGCAATGTCGAGCGCCTCGTCGTGCCGCATCCCGCGCGCCCGCCGAACGAGTCGTTCCGCCGCGAAGAGGGGGAAGACGGAGGCAAAGCCATAGGTGGCCCGCTGCACCCGGAACCCCGCCGCCTCCACGGCGGCCACCGCGCGCGCCTTGGTGTAGCGACGGTGATGGCCGTTAGCGACGTCGTGGTCGCTCCACGCCCATTGGTAGGCAGGCACCGACATGAGGAAGTGTCCCCCGGGACGCAGGACGCGGGCGACCTCGGCCAGCGCCTGGGTCTCGGGCTCACAGTGTTCGATCACGTCGAAAGCCGAGACAGCGTCGAAGGTTCCGTCCGCGAAGGGGAGGGCGAGCGCCGACCCGCACACACCGCCCACACCCAATCCCCGGGGGTCGATGTCCAGGGAGACCACTTCGCGGGCCGACTGCCGGAACCAGGACGCCGAGGGTCCGTCCGCAGAGCCGAGGTCGAGAGCGCGACCGGCTCCCACGGCATACCGGGAAAGCGCGGTCTCGAGCAGGTCCGAGCGCGCGACGTACCACCAGTAGTCCTCGACCGCATGGGAGGGCGAGCCACCGTGACCACTGGCCGCTGTCGACGCCGTCATGCGCAGAAGTCTACGGGCGGGACGCGACGAGCTACTGACGAGTAGGGTTGCCCTGAAAGTCGATCCCAAGGAGCCCTCATGCCGCGCAACCTGTATGACGCCGACCACGAGTCGTTCCGCGCCAGTGTGCGCGAGTTCGTCGAGCGCACCCTCAAGCCGCGCGCCGAGGAGATGCTCGACAAGAAGCAGATCGCCCGCGACATCTGGCTCGAGGCCGGGGCGCAGGGCCTGCTGGGGCTCGACATCCCGGAGGAGTTCGGGGGCGCCGGAGCCGGCGACTACCGGTTCAACGCGATCTCGGCCGAGGAGTTCAGCGCGTTCAACGCGGCGACGAGCAGCTGCTTCGGCATCCACTCCGACGTCTGCCCGCCCTACCTCGTCGACCTCGGCAGCCAGGAGCAGAAGGAGCGTTGGCTGCCCGCGATGGCCTCCGGCGAGAAGATCTGCGCGATCGCGATGACCGAGCCCGGGGGCGGCTCCGACCTGGCCGCCCTGAAGACGACCGCGGTCCGGGACGTCGCGACCGGCGACTGGATCGTCAACGGCTCGAAGACGTTCATCACCAACGGCTACCAGGCCGACCTCGTCATCACCGCGGTGCGCACCGACCCGACGAAGGGGTCGAAGGGGATCAGCCTGCTCATGATCGAGGACGGTATGCCGGGCTTCACCCGGGGTCGCAAGCTCGACAAGGTGGGACAGGAGGAGTCGGATACGGCCGAACTGTTCTTCGAGGACGTGCGGGTGCCGGCGAACAATCTCATCGGTGAGGAGGGGATGGGCTTCGTCGCGATGATGCAGCGACTGCCGCAGGAGCGCGTCGGCGCCGCGGTGTCCAACGTCGCGCACGCCAAGCAGATCCTCAAGGAGACCATCGAATACGTGAAGGAACGCAAGGCCTTCGGCCAGGCGATCGGGTCCTTCCAGCACAACAAGTTCAAGCTCGCCGAGCTCGTCACGGCGATCGAGGTCGCCGAGGCGTATGTCGATGACTGCATCGAGGCCCACGCGGCCGGGCGGTTGACCGCCACCGACGCCGCCAAGGCCAAGTGGTGGAGCGCTCAGGTGCAGAACGACGTCCTCGACGAGTGCGTCCAACTGCACGGGGGCTATGGGTTCATGAACGAATACCGGGTCGCCCGCGCCTGGCGGGACGCCCGCGTGACGAAGATCTGGGCCGGCAGCAACGAGATCATGAAGGAGCTGATCGGGCGCGACCTCGGGTTGTGACGTCCGGGGCCGCGAACAGGTAGCGCAGCGGGCCGCGGCGGGCGATCCACCACAGGGCGAGCGAGAAGGTCACTCCCGCGAGCGAGCCCAGCACGAGGTGGACCGGCCAGGCCGTGATGCCGGCGCCGATCAGCAGGATCCGACAGCCCGCCGCCGCCACGATGTGCCCGAGGAAGATCTCCAGCGACCGGCGACCCAGGAAGGCGAGCCATGGCATGCCCTGGGCCCGGGACAGCCCGTGCGCGAGGGCCAGCAGGGCCGCTGTGCCCGCGGCCGATGCC
>WBZS01000630.1_pt1 | contig 24916 bp, 18 predicted proteins | sample 5204201 | NCBI WGS metagenome assembly WBZS01 (sample SAMN12344357, study PRJNA552823) | activated sludge metagenome | biome: Activated sludge suspended growth; feature: Nitrification reactor; material: Wastewater; isolation source: activated sludge from nitrification reactor of wastewater... | reverse complement strand
GACTCCGGTGGCGGGTCCGGCTCCTTACTCGGGTCCCAACGTGGCCCGTAACGCCAGCGTCCTGGCCTCCTCGGAAGCCACCGGACAACAAGCCACCAAGGCCATCGACTCCGTCATCGCCGGCTACCCGGCCAATGCCGGCGCGGAATGGTCCACCAACGGACAACGCACCGGCGCCTGGCTCCAGCTCTACTGGAGCACCGCTCAGCAGATCGACCGCGTCTACCTCTACGACCGACCCAACGGCGGCGACCAGGTCACCGGCGGCACACTCACCTTCTCCGACGGCAGCACCGTCACCGTGCCCAGCCTGAACAACGACGGCAGCGCCACAGTCGTCACCTTCACCCGACGCGCAACCACCACCCTGCGCTTCACCGTCACCAGCGTCACCGGCAGCACCAGCAACGTCGGCCTCGCCGAAATCGAAGCCTACGATGGCGCACCCACCACACCGACGGCCAGCGCAACACCGACCGCCAGCGCAACACCCACGGCCAGCGCAACACCCACGGCCAGCGCAACACCCACGGCCAGCGCAACACCCACGGCCAGCGCAACACCCACGGCCAGCGCAACACCCACGGCCAGCGCAACACCCACGGCCAGCGCAACACCGAGCGGCTAGACCTCAGGCGGCAATCAGGAAACCCTAAGGATCGGGCGGTCGGCATCAGCCGGCCGCCCGATCGCTGCCTGTCGAGACGACATCGTCATCCCTTGTCAGAACGCCTTTCGAGAACGCCGAAGCACATGGTGGGCTCCCCAGGCAGCTTGTCAACCCCGAGAAGCCCCAAAGCCAACCCTAAGGAAAAGATGAAAAAATCCTGATAGTCATGCTAGGTTCAGAAGGCGCGAACCTGGTCGGATCCCTTCCCGACCTGCAACCTCGACGGAGCCGGCACTGAGCGGCCTCAAAAGGAGAGACACATGACAACGTTGCGACGGAGGCTCAGCCTGCTTGGCGTTCTCTCGGCGCTGATCGCAGCAGGCGGTATCCATCCGCCAGCGAGCGCTGCGACGAGCACCGGGTTCTTCGACGACGACGACCGGCCGGACAAGTTCAGGATCTCTCACGAGTGGAGCCCGCTAGAGGTTGGGCTTCGCTTTACGACCGAACGCGCCGAGCTGATCACCGGCGTGCAGGTCTACAAGCCGACCGACGACAAAGGCGACACCCCGACGACCGGGTCCCTCTGGAACGAGGACGGTGAACTCCTTGCCCGAACAACTTTCACTCCGACTGAGAAGGTCGGCTGGATCTCGGTGTCCTTCGATAAGCCGGTTCGAGCATCGGCCGATGAGACCTACACCGTGTCGGTCTACGAGAAGTCTGCGACCTACGCATCGACGCTTTGGGGTCTGACATCGCCTCTGACGACCTCCGGCGCGAGTACCCAGTCCCGCGCTGGCGTCTATCTGCACAGTCGGTCCACAGGCTTCCCGTACAAGGTTTGGAACGCGAGCAACTACTGGGTCGACGTCCAACTGGCTGAGGCCCCCAACTCCGACCCCACTGCGGCACCGACCAGCAGCCCTTCACCAACGCCAACTCGCACGACCACATCACCGTCCCCGACGGCGAGCACTTCACCCACACCCACCCTGAGCAACTCACCCACCACGAGCCCTTCCCCGACACCAACTCGCACGACCACATCACCCTCCCCGACGGCGAGCACTTCACCCACACCCACCCTGAGCAACTCACCCACCACGAGCCCTTCCCCGACACCAACTCGCACGACCACATCACCCTCCCCGACGGCGAGCACTTCACCTACTGCGAGCCCCTCGGCTACACCGACATCCAGTGCCGGATTGAAGGGGTGGCAACTGACTGAGCGCAACATCGGCTTGGCACCCTTCGGACTCAGTTGCGGGCAACTGCCGGTCTACAGCGGACCACTTAAGCCACCCGCGGGCGCCAGAATCACCGGTGTCCGGATCGTCGGGAACCTCGACCTCTCGGCGGGTGACATCATCGTCGAGCGGTCGTGCATCAAGCCGACCAGCGGCGACAATCGGGCATTGGTGTCCAACGACATCTGCGGCCCGGTCGACTGCCTGGTCACCTCCCCACTCGGCATCACGATCAGGGACTCCGAGTTCGACGCTTCCGATATCCCGGCATCACAGATCGCAGCATCCTGCGCCTTCCGCGGGGTCGGCACTCTACAACGCAACTACATCCACGGCATGGGCTCCGGCATCTGCTTCTTCGGTACTGGGTTCCTGCTAAGCGGTCTCGCCGAGCAGAACTACGTCACCGGACTGCGCGCCGCCGGCTCGTCGCACAACGAGGCCGCGACCATCCGCGACCTCGTCGCCACCCAGGTCTCAGGCCGCACGGTGAGGTTCATCAACAACCGTCTCAACTGCGAGACTGGCAACGACACTGGCGGCCTCTTCATCCAGCCGACCTGGGATGACATCGCCAACGTTTACGTCGAGGGTAACTACATCGAGGGCGGTGGCTACAACCTCTTCCTGAATCAGGCTGGGGGGACCTACCGCAACACTCACTCCGTCAACAACCGGTTCCGTCCGACCGGTTGGGGACCGTCCACAGTCATGGGCGGCCCGGGTTGGACCGAATGGTCGGAGAACTACATTTATGACCCCGGCCAGATTGACGGTAAGGGGCGTGTCGTAGTCGCGTCCTGACCCTTCACGCAACAACTGTGGCGCCGAGTGGGAACAACCCGCTCGGCGCCACTCTATGCCCCGGTGAATGTCCTGGCCGGTCGGGCTAGGGGTACCCGGCCATCAGGTTGGTGGCAGGCGGCTGGTGGGTGGTTTGCCTCCGAGTGCGCTGTAGGGGCGTTCATTGTTGTAGCGGTCGAGGTTGTAGCGGTGGAGCCAGGGTCAAGGGCGGCTGCGCGGTCGTGGTTGGTGGTGAAGGTCCTGGTGGTAGGCCCCCGATCGTATCGGCCGAGCTTGTCAAGTTTTCTGTGTGAGTGGCAAACACATGAGGCACGGCCCCCACTACCCGGGGACTTGACAATGAGGCACCACGCTCCCCCACGCGGCTCGCTCAGCGTCCCGTGAAGGTCCTGGTGTGGAAGAGATCGCATCAGCGCCCACGCCCGAGCGTGGAACGGTCAATGACGCCGAGGGGCGCCTCGGAGTCCAGCGATACGGACGTGGAACGGGACTGGCCGGGCGCCGATATGGGACACTGTGCACGCCATCGGAGCCCGGCGAACGGTGCCAAACGGGCGCCGCAGGTCCGGATCGATCATGGCAGCTGTTTGTCAGAGAAGGGGGCAAATGTGAGGTTTCGTGGCGTCACCGAGATCGAGGCGCGCGTGAAGCAAACCCGTCGCCTCATGGCAAAGGAGGGCCCGTCGGGGCTGCTGAAGCGGGTTCGGCGGCGGGTAGCAAGGCGGCTCATGCCTGAGGACGCCGCCGAGATCTCCGTCACCGAGGAGGACTTTGCCAGTGCGGCCACACTGGCTGCGACTGGTTGGGATCTGCCAGGCCCGCTGCCATGGGCGGACGGCGAGCCACTGAAGGTATCCTGGGTGTGCAGCCCTCCAGCGCCCGGCTCCGGCGGTCACACCACCATGTTTCGCCTTGTCCAGGCACTGATCGATGCCGGCCACTCGTGCACTGTCTATCTGCTCGATCCCCACGAAGGTGAGTTGTCGAGACACATCGCTCGCATGCGTCAGGGATGGCCGGATCTCAGTGTGCCGGTACGCGACTTCCGTGCGGGCGTCGAGGACTGTCACGCAATCTTCGCGACCGGTTGGGAAAGTGCGTGGGCCGTGCTGGGAGTGAGCGCGAAGGGACTCAGGTGCTATCTTGTCCAAGACTTCGAGCCGTCTTTCTATGCAGCTGGAAGTGAATACCTTCTGGCCGAGGCGACCTATCGTTTCGGCTTCAAGGGGATTACTGCCGGGGCCTGGGTGGCCCAGATGCTGGCGGAGCGTTACGAGATGGAAGCCATTCCCTTCGATTTCGGCTGCGACCTCGACAGGTACAGCTTGAACATCGACGCCCCGGATCGGAAAGCGATCTGCTACTACTGCAGACCGAGCACGCCACGCCGGGCCCACGGTGTAGCCCTCGAGGCACTCCGCCTATTCAGCGCATCGAACCCCGGAACGCCCATTCACTTCTACGGGGAATTGGTCAAGGACCCGGGATTTCCAGTGACTCAACATGGCGTAATGTCACCGACCCAGCTCAATGAACTCTACAATTCATGCATAGCCGGACTGGTGCTCTCTGCGACAAATGTGTCACTGGTTCCGCACGAGATGCTGGCTTCCGGCTGTATCCCCGTTGTGAACGACGCTGAGCACAATCGCCTCGTCCTGGCGAACGAAATGGTGGCCTATTCTGGGGCGACTCCCTACGAGTTGGCCGCGACTCTGAAGCGTCTCGTTGACGAGCCGGCGGCCGAGCACCGGGCCGCAGCCGCGGCGGCCTCAGCCAGCGTCTCCTCCAGGACATGGGCGAGTGTGGGCACCCACGTTGTGGAGTCGATCATCCACCTCGTGCGGCAAGCGACCGCCGACTAGCGGATCCCAGCGAGTCTCCAGTGTTCCGAACGCTGGGCGCGAATCGAGTATGATGGCAGGCGCCGAGCGAGTAGTGGGCTCCGTCCAAGTCGCCGGCCAACGCCCGTTGTTCCTGACGAAAGAGCCACACCCGCATGCGGACTCTCCGTGTCTTCTCGCGCGACCTGATGCTTCTACTCTCCGGCCCGACGCGTCGTCGATTCATGTTCGCGATCGCCGGGTCGGTGGTGACTGCCCTCGCCGACGCCGCTGGCGTGTTCGCGATCCTGCCGCTGATGCAACTGCTCACCGGTACCCCACAGGGCCAGGGAGTCCTGGGTGCGATCTCCCACCTCCTGGGAGATCCTCCGTCCGCCACCCTGGCGATCTACCTAGCAAGCTTCACCTTCGGCGCGTTCGCCTTCAAGGGAGTCGCGTCCATCGTCTTCAAGTGGTGGTTGCTGGGATTCATCGCTCGACAGGAGGCGGAAACGTCGGAGAGGATCCTCCGATACTATCTGCGGGCCCCATATGGACTGCACCTCCGACGCAATTCGGCGGATCTTCTTCGCACCTTGAATGATGCCGTGCGGAATGTTTACACCGGCCAAGTTGTAGTCGGCGTGGTCAATATCATTAGCGAGTTCTGCACGATTGTGGCGGTGGCTGCCATCCTGGTGATCCTTATTCCGGGACCAGCATTCCTGCTGGTCGCGTACTTCGGCGTAGCGGGCGCAATCCTGTATTTGGTTGTGCGCCCGCTCACACACCGGGCCGGCGAACGGATGTTGGCTTCCTATTCCACCATCTACCAGAGCGCAATGCAGGCGATCGGTGGCATCAAGGAGATCAAGATCCGGCACAAGGGAGACTTCTTCCTGGGCGCCTACCGGTCGGCGCGATCGGAATACGCCGCCGCCCAGCGCCTTGCGGTATTTTTCGGTGAGTTGCCGCGATACATCCTGGAGGTCCTGTTCATCTTCGGGATCGGGCTCACCACCGTCTTCGTCTTCGTGACTTCGCCGTCGGCCGAGTCGATCGGTGTCCTGGCGATCCTCGCCGCGTCCGGCTTCCGGCTTCTGCCGAGCGCCGTCCGGATGCTCAGTGCGATGAACGTCGTTCGTTTCGGTCAACCGTCGCTCGATCTGGTGATTGCCGAGATCAAGGACGCCCAGGCGTTCGAGCAATCCGACGGGGCGCCGAACGTGAGCGATGGCAACCGCCTCCGCCTAGTCAAGTCGATCGACGTGGAGTCGGTCACCTTCCGTCACGACGGGCAGGTGGAACCCGCGGTTCAGCGGGTTTCCTTTACGGTCCCTGTCGGGAGCGCGGTCGCATTGGTCGGCCCGAGTGGCGCAGGAAAGAGCACCCTCGTGGATCTGCTGCTGGGTTTGCAATCGCCAGCATCGGGGCGCATTCGAGTCGACGGCCGGAATGTGGCAGAGGTGCTTCCAGGGTGGCAACAGAGCCTCGGCTTGGTGCCACAGGAGGTCTACCTCCTGGACAGCTCCCTCCGGGAGAACATCGCCTTTGGCGAGCACCTTTCGGAAATCGATGAGCGGCGACTGGCAGACGCTGTGCACGCAGCTCAGCTCGAAGAGTTCGTCAGCGCTCTTCCCGAGGGTCTGGACACCTCTGTTGGGGAGCGTGGAGTCCGACTGTCCGGGGGGCAACGCCAGCGCATCGGCATCGCGCGCGCACTATACACCAAGCCCGACCTGCTGATCATGGACGAGGCGACCTCGGCTCTTGACAATGACACCGAGCGCCGCATCTCCGAGACAATCTCGAATCTCCATGGAAAAGTGACGATCGTGATCGTCGCCCACCGCCTGTCCACGGTCCGCGACTGCGACCAGATTGTGTTTCTTCGGGACGGGGAGGTCGAGGACATCGGCACGTTCGAGGAGTTGCAGGCCTCCAGTGCGGAGTTCGCGCGCCTCGTGGAGTTGGGGAAGTTGTCGTGACCTTCGCGGTGCGCGATCGCATCCGCGAAGTTGCCGCGCGTGTCGGCTATCGCTCCGTGCTGGGGTTGACTGCGGCCACGGATCTGGTGCCGCCGAGGCTTCGTTTCGGGCATTGGCAGAGAATTCTCGATCTGCTAGCAGTTCGCGGTGGGCTTCCCGTCGTGCCGCGGCGTCAGGCGCCACCCAGTGTTCCTGACGATGGTGTCCCCCCTGCTGCGGTCCTTCCGCCGAGGCACAGCTGCCTGTTGATCTCAGGGTCTTTGGACGGCGGAGGGGTCGAAACGGTGGTCTCGGTACTCGCGCGTGGACTCACCCGTCATGGCTTCTCAGTCGAGGTGGCCTGCTCGAACCTCGGGCGGGTATCCCATGAGTTGCAGGCCGCCGGAGTTCGAGTAACCGAGGCTTCCGCACAGGCCCTCCCTGCGCTGATCGCCGAGCGTCGTCCGGACGTCATCCAATTGCATCGGGTCGATCGAACGCTCATTGCGCCGCTCATGGATGCTGGGGTGCCGGTTGTGCCGGTGTTTCACGCGATGGAGTCCTACCTCAATGACGAGACCTGGTCGGTGCTGAGAACCATGGTCAACCAGTGGCCGTCGTGTATCGCCGTGAGCGATGGCGTCAGGGAGTATTTCGCCGAGCGGCTCGCAGGGGCTCGGATTCGAGTAGTGGTCAACGGTGTCCGTCAAGTCGAACCGGCATTACTGGGTCGGCACGCGGCTCGAGAGGCAGTTGCGCGCGCCATCGGAACGGAGATCAGCGACGACGACGTACTTGTCGTGGCGCTGCAGCGCTTCAGTGATCAGAAGAACGCGGCGGGGCTGGTGGACGCCTTCCTGCGGGCGCAGGAAATGGCTCCCAGGCTCCGTCTCATCATGGCGGGTTCTCCCGACAACTGGCTTGAGGTGTTGCGCGCCAACCTCCTACGACGGGGGCACTCCGCCGGCGCGCGGGTGCATCTCCTTGGCGACTCTGATCCGTGGACCGTCCTGAGCGCAGGCGACCTCTATGCACTTGACTCCTTCGCGGAGGGCGGCCCGCTCTCCGCAGTCGAGGCGGCGGTCTGTGGACTACCCCTGGTGCTCTCCGACGTAGGTTTCGCCCGCGAGTTGGTCGCAGCCGATGGAGTGCGCGGAGAGTGGGTGGTTCGCGCGAACGCCGATGCCTCTGCTCGAACCATGGCCCAGCAGCGCCGGAGACGGCACCAGAGCAATCGGGACGAGTTCAGTCGCGCCCTGGCGCGGACCGCCGCGCTTCGCCGTACCGCTGGCGGCTCGGTCCCCGAGCCGTTCACTGAGGAGACCATGGTTCGTGGCCATGCGATGGCCTTGATGGACACGATATCGGCTTCTACCTCGAGAAGACATACCGATTGAGCAGCCCAACGCCGCCGTCAGGACACACACTGGAAGGCCGCTAAGGCGGCGCACCATGCGTGGCTGGCCGGGCTTCGCGTATGGCGATTCCTCGAATGGCCCCGCAGAACCCCAGGACCAGGAACAGCAGTCCTGCGGACATCGGAAAAGCCAGCGCATCGAAAAGTGAGTAGGCGGTCCCGAGTGCGATAACGGATGCCGCAACAGCTCTGCTCAGCACGACCTCCTCGGTCGTGGAGAGTAGCCGGCTCGCCCTGTGGGCGCTCCAGAGCCCAGTGATGAGAAGGCCTGCGAAGGCCGATGTGCCAAGTATTCCGATCTCCACCAGGAGCATCACCCACTGATTGTCGAAAATGTAGTACCGGGGAAGAAACGTCCCGAATCCTGCTCCGAGGAACGGTGATGAGGACATGAACTCTGGCAGCCTCGCCAACGCATTGGTTCGCGACTGAGTGCTGGGATCTTCCGAGGCTCCGGCGAAGAGACTCACCACAGTGCTGAACATTCCAGGCACTGCCACGGATACGAGTCCCGCGCCTATGATTCCGGAGATGAGTGCGATCCAACGAACTCGGCGCGGCATCGCTGGAAGGGAGGCTAGGAATGCAACCGCTAGGCCAACGATGGCCGATCGCGACACCGACACGAAACAGGCGAGGGCTATGAGACCGGAGGGCGCCCACCAGATTGCGCCAGCTCTCGACCTCCTTCCGGAGAAGCCACGACTGACCGCGCATGCAATCGCGAGCGGCAGTATGCCGATGAGCACAGTGACATATTCCAGAGGATGAATGGCGGTGCCAGCGGAACGCGAGAACGTACCGCGGGCCGAGACCGTGTCGTCGGCGTCGAACTGGATACCGGGAAGAGCCGAGACCCATGCGAGGAATGTCTGCCCAGTGGCGAACTGAGCCAACCCCAACGCGGCAAGAGCGCCGCCGATGATCACCAGGCGTCGGACGAGTACAACGATTTGTGCCCGACTCTGCAGACCGTCTATCGCTACCAGCACGACACCGGCCCACGACGCCAGCCGGACCAGCGCTGAGATCGCCGGGCTGATCTGGTCGAATGGCTGTCCACGGAGCAGAGCAGCGGCAAAGCTCACCTGGACGATCACCACTAGGCACAGGAACGCCACTCGAACTGGCTGGGTTGGTCGGTCGGGAACCGCGTCTTGAGCCTGGAGCCTCCACAGGAGCCACCACAGGAGCAAGAGAAGCCCCCACAGCAGAGAGGGTCGTCCGTAGGCTGCCATTCCCGCCAGGGTCAGGTTGGAGGGAACGACCAGTAGCAGGACGAGGTGCACGCTAAGGGCACTGGCGGCGTCGATGCCGTTCCTCGGCGGTTGCCCGTCCAGAGAGGAATCGGGCTCTACGACGGGTGAGAACCGCGCCGTGGCGCTCACGTGGACCCGTCACCGTCAGGCACAGCTGCTACAGCTGCGGGCTCGGTCGCGCGAACCACGCGGGCTTCGGCGCGACGCGACTTTGCCCGCCTGCCTGCTGGTGGCGAGTCGGCATTTGCAGCGCCATCGGGAGCGTCGACCAGCGGACTAGCGGCGGTGCGCCGGCCGTGAGCCTCCCCCTCGGGGGACTCACTGACAGGCTCGTCTGAGGCTTGGCTGCTAGAGGGCGAATCGTGCTCACCCTTGCTTGCCCCGACCTCATCGCTGGCGGAAGCCTCCGAATGCTCCGAGCGCTTCCTCGCTCGACGACCCGACAATCCCTCCACCATCGCCGCGACAAGCACTGACAGGGCGAGCGAGCCAACGCCGGCGGCTACGCCCACGATGAGACGAGTGCGGTCCTTCAGCGTTCCGTGTTGATCCATCGTGACAGTGACGACAGTCATACGTTCTTTCACGGGAATGGCCTCGTCCTGTTGCAATTCGTTCAGGACGGTCGCCGTGCGCCGATTGAGTAGTTGCAGGACGACCGCGGCCTCGTCGTCGCTTGACGATCCGACAGTGATCAGGATCACTGGACCCGCGGTTGTGGGATCGCGGCTCACTTGAATCTCGATCCCAGGATGAGTTGCCTCAAGCTCCTTCGCGACGTTCTCGGAACCCACGGCACGGACGACCACGTCGGCGGCGAGGGTGAGGCCGCCAATGAACAGATAGGGATTCTCGCCGCCCTGAGGAAGGCTCGCTCGTCCGGGCAGCAAGACTTGGGTGGAGCTTCGCTCGTAGCGAGGCGGAACCTTCATCCACACGCCGACAACCGCTCCCGTGGCGAGGAGCAGCCCAGCTAGCAGAATGTACCAGCGGCGCAGGAGCTTGCGGACCGTTTGAGCGAGGTTCATGCGTTGTCCATCTACGATGTGTGTGTGTTAGGGGTGTCGGTTACAGTCCTAGATTTCGCGGCGCGCGTCATCCTCGAACTGACGATCCAGCCATCGAGGCGTACTGCCGCCCATCCCCCCACGATAAGGGCAGACGAGCAGAGCGCGACCAGAGCAAGCAATTGACTCGAACGCGTGGCGGAGATCTCCTGTATTCCCGCGGTCAAAGGCACAACGCTGGCCCGTATACGCTGTTTCGGAGATGCGCTCCGCTGTTGATCGCGCGTAATCTGAAAAACTCGATCCAGCAAGTTGCGCTGTCGAGTCTCAACCTCCTCGGCCGTGCGATCTACGATCTGAATCTCGATTTCGGCTCGGGCAAAGCTGCGGACCCACTGTCCGCCACTGTTGGGCAGTCCGACCAGGACGCCCTGGCGAACGCCCACACCGTAGAGGGGAGCATCACGCGAAGCATAGCGCGGCGCCGGCCTAGTCCCGTTGATCTCTTGCGCGACGACGCCCGCAAAGGCGATGACGCTCTCGTCGTCAACTCCGCTCTCCGGCAGCAGAGTTGCTCTCGATGGGAGAGTGAAGGAGACAACGGTGCTTGTGGTGAAACAGCCGCCATCCCGCGCCAAGAGAACCCACATACCACAAGCGAGGGATACTGCGATCACTGGCAAATACCATCGCCGAAGCATTGTTGCGACAATGTCATGAAGGGTCATTGAGTTCCCCTCCACTCAAGCTGCGCGCCACTGGCACAGCTTACTGCCGACTGCGTCAGATTCAAGGATGGCCTGCCGTCAACTCCGGCGACACCCGCATCATTGCCGCGCGTAGTCCTAGCGAACAAGGAACGCGTCCGTCCAGCGCCCGCGGAGCACGGCGCCAGCGCGGCCAGGTCTCGGGCACCTTCGCTCGCCCTGCTCGACACCACAGGTCTGGGCTTGCCCCCGGGCTTCCACCCCGAACCGGACCATCTATGATGACCCTCGACCTCCTCAGCGCCGCTGGCGCGCGGGTTCTAAGAAGTATAGGAGAGAGTTCGTCGATGGATGGCCTGCGAGAGTCAGACGGTCAAGGCGGGGCCGCGGGGATGACGAGCGCCGACGAGCCACCTCCTCCATTTCGACGGACCGGGCCGGTCGACGTGGCGGTGATCATCGTGACGTATCAGAGTGAGTCCGAGATCGACGATGTGATCGAATCGCTGCGACGAGAGACAATGGAACAGAGCCTCCGGGTCGTCGTCGCCGATAACGCGTCGACTGATCGCACCGTGGCCCGTGCCCGCCAACACCCGGACGTCGTAGTGGTGGAAACGGGCGGAAATCTAGGATATGCGGCGGCCATCAACAGGGCCATGACGGAGGCTGGGGAGACCGAGGCGTTCCTGGTCCTGAACCCTGACCTTCGGGTCCATCGTCGATGCGTGAGCCACTTGCGGCGGCGTCAGGCCCGCTGCGGAGCCGGAATCGTCGTTCCGGCCATCCTGTCGCCCGAGGGCGAACGGACCCTGTCCCTACGTGGTGAACCTAGTCTGACCCGCAGCATCGGTGACGCACTGTTCGGAAGCCGGTGGGTCGGGCGCCCGACGCGACTCTCCGAAACCGTGCGGTCGAGTTCAGCGTATGCCACAGCCAAGCAGATTGACTGGGCAACCGGAGCCGCGGCGCTGATCACTCGGGACGCGGCGAGGCGAGTCGGCCCCTGGGACGAGAGTTTCTTCCTGTACTCCGAGGAGACCGACTACTTCAAGCGGGCGCGAGACGCGGGACTTGAGGTCTGGTACGAGCCATCCGCGCAAGTGACCCATCGCGAGGGCGGCTCCGGACGTTCGCCCGAACTGGTAGCCCTGACCATCGTCAACGCGGTTCGCTACATGGAGAAGCATCATCCTCGCATCGCCGGACCGCACCGGGCGATCCTAGCTCTCCATGAGCTTCGCCGCTGGAGAGACCCCTCACACCGCATTGCTCGCACCGTCCTGGTGGATCGAAAACGATGGGACCAACTCCCCGGCAAGCGGCCGCAGGATGCCCAACCCGATCGTCTCGGTTCGTCGCCCACAGGGATTGATCATGTCCTCGTGACCCGCTTCAACCTGCCGTCCGAGGGCGCGGAACGCCTGATTCGCGCGCGCGACGGCTGGCTCCAGGACCGGGTGCTACTCTTCGAGCGCCACACGGTTCCAACCGTCCGCGCTCAATCTGTCAAGACCTTTCGATGGATTGTATATTTCGACACCGAATCACCGGAGTGGCTGACAAACAGACTGCAGCCACTTGTCGACTCCGGTCTATTCACACCGTTGTACCGTGAGACTGTGGGATGGATGGACGTCCGCGAAGATGCCCGACGACTCACCGGCGCCGTCGGGGACATTCTGATTACCACAAATCTGGACAACGACGACGCTGTGGCGACGGATTTCGTCGCCCGCCTACAGGAGGCGGCGCGACCGGGAGTCCGCGAAGCCGTATTTCTCGCTCACGGCCTGATCAGGTCGGGCGACAAGGTATTTTTGCGGGTCGATCGCAACAATGCATTCTGCAGTGTCGCCGAACCTTGGGACGATGCCCAAACTGCGTGGCGCGACTGGCACATTCTGCTAGGCAAGCACATGCCCACGAAAGTGGTCGGAGATCAGCCGGCATGGCTCCAAGTAATTCATGGACGTAATGTTAGTAATAGAATTCGGGGACGATTGGTGTCGGCCGAGCGCTATGCGACGCTTTTCGCCGGGCAACTTGATGATGTGCCTCGCATTTCGCGAGGCGCCGAACTGATGGACTACACGGTCTTCGGTCCCCTTAGAGAGGCGCGCGAGGCGGTGCGGGCCGTGGGCAAGACGATTCTGCTGGGTGCGCTCGGCAAGGAGGGCCTGGGGCGCTTGAGGGAACAGATCGGGCGGTTCCGCACTCGCCGAGGCGTCCATCCTTGACCCTTCTTCGGGCGTGACATCATCCATGGGGCGTGCCGCCGACTGCTAGCATGCTCCAAGGCGACCGTCGCACGCTCCACCTGTCCCCGAGGGGTAGATTGATGCCTGACCCTGGATCGGCTAGCGCCGAACGATTCTGTAAGATCCATGCCGGACGCCGAGCGCCGGCAGAGCGGAAAGCGCTGATCACGATCGTCCGACCTACGTTGCATCGCGACCACGCGGGCCCGTGCCGATGAAGAGTTCCAATCGGCATGTGCTCATCATCGTGCAGAACCTTCCGGTCCCGCTGGATAGGCGCGTATGGCTTGAGTGTCAGGCGCTCAAGGCCACTGGCTACGAAGTCAGCGTCATCTGCCCGAAGGGCCCCGGGGACCCCGCACGCCAGGAACTTGACGGCATACACATCTACAAGTACCGGCCGGCCCCGGAGGCGAATGGCCTGGCGGGTTTTGCACTGGAGTTCGCGTACTCGTGGCTGCGCACGGCCTTCCTATCATTGACTGTGGCTCGGCGATCTCCGATTGCAGTGATTCAGGCCTGCAATCCGCCGGATACCTACTGGCTCCTGGCGCTGCTCTGGCGAGCGATGGGTGTGCGGTTCATCTTCGACCAGCACGACCTCAATCCCGAACTTTTTATTTCGCGTTTCGGGCAACCCCAACGAGCCCTGCAGCGGGCCGAATATGCAGCCCTCGTATGGCTGGAGAGGATGACTTACCTTACGTCGCATCGCGTAATCTCCACCAACGAGTCCTACCGCTCGATCGCGATCGAGCGTGGCGGGCGACGGCCCGATCGCGTCGTCGTTGTGAGGAGTGGCCCGGACACCCGGAGCATGCGACCGGTGTACCCGGCCAACCCCAGGGAGGCAGGTGCGATTGAACTTGTCTATCTCGGCATCATGGGTCCTCAGGACGGCGTTGATAACGTGCTCCGGGTAGTCGATGAGTTGGTGCACCAGAGGGGCAGGGTGAACGTCCACGCGACCTTGATGGGGTTCGGAGATTCGTATGAGGAACTCCGCCAACTCTCGGCAGGGTTGGGACTTGACGACTATGTAACGTTCACCGGTCGTGCCGATCGTCGCGTGATCGCCGAACAGTTGAGCAGGGCCGATATCGGCCTCTGCCCCGACCTCAAGACGCCTCTCAACGACGTCTCGACCATGAACAAGACAATGGAGTACATGTCCTACGCATTGCCCTCGGTGTCGTTCGACCTCATCGAGACTCGGGTCAGCGGGGGGGACAGTGTGCTCTATGTGCAGTCGGGGGATGTCAGCGCTTTCGCCGACGCGGTAGAGACGCTAATCGACGATCCGGACCTACGTTTGAATTTGGCGAAGCGGGCACGCGATCGCGTCGTCGAATCGCTCGACTGGCGTCCTCAATCGGAGGCCTACGTAGGAGTATACGACAGCCTGTTCGGTATCGAAAGACATTTGGACGAAATGCTTGCTAAGACTGCGACTGGCTCATCCCACGATGAGTGGGGCAATATCTATGTCCCGCTCGACGACATAACAGAGTTCGATCGATACATTGTAGAACGGAGGCGCTGAATGAGACGGTACTCGGCGAAATTTGATGATTCCTCCGAGGCCGCCTGCCGCCTCGCCCCGATGATCGCCGTAGCTCCTGAGATCTGCGAAGACGCGGGTTGCGGCGCACACGGTGCAATGCGTCTCACCATCACATCGGCCTACACACGCACAAGGCGATCATGAAGGACCCTGAGAATACTCGCTCACACGGGTTCGTCTGGTTCGCAGCCCAGGACTGGTGGTATCACAATCAGGCACATTCTGACTTCCAGCTGATGAAGGAGGTCTCGCGCACGGAGCCTGTCCTGGTCGTGAACAGCTTGGGGCTGCGCCTACCCCGCCCCGGCACGAGCACCCACCCGTTGCGTCGCATACTTCGCAAGATGCGCAGCATGACCAAGCTGTTGCGGCGACCCCTGGCCGATCTGCCGCGATTCCATGTGCTGACTCCGATCATGCTCCCCTCCTACGGTGGGGGTGCGCTGGCCAGACTCAATGCGAGGTGGATCCGATTTCAGGTTCGCGTGGCGGCCCGAATCGCCGGACTTCCGGCCCAGCCTCTCATCGGTGTGACTATCCCTACCGCCTGGCCGGTGGTTGAGAAGATGGCGCGCTCAGCGCTTGTTTTCAATCGTTCGGACTTGCACTCGGCTTTTCCGGAAGCCGACGGGTCCTGGGTCGAGTCACTTGAGAATCAACTCCTACAGCAGAGTGATCATGTGCTCTATGTCAGTCATGAGTTGATGAAGCGGGATCACGCGCTCGTTGGGGACCGCGGATTCTTTCTGGACCACGGTGTGGACCTGGACCACTTCTCTCCGGACGGAGCGGTTCATCCTGAGATCGATGGAATTGCCGCTCCCCGGGTGGGGTTCTTCGGCGGTCTCGATGACTACGTGGTCGACATGGAACTGCTCCTCGAGACTGCTCGACGCCTACCCCAGGTGAACGTCGTCTTGATCGGAGACGCCACCTGCCCGATGGACGACTTGGTTGCGCTGCCCAATGTCTACTGGCTCGGGTTCCGCGACTACCGTGACATCCCTGCCCTCGGCCGCGGGTTCGATGTGGCTCTCATGCCTTGGCTGGATAACGAGTGGATCCGCTTCGCGAACCCCATCAAGCTGAAGGAGTATCTCGCTCTCGGGTTGCCTGTGGTCTCCACGGAATATCCGGAAGTGGAGGCCTATCGCCACCAGGTGATGGTTGCGGCCGATCGGGATTCCTTCGTCGCCGAGGTGGAGCATGCGCTGGCCAGTCCCGGAGATCCCGATGCGCGCATCGCATTCGTACAGCCCTTCTCCTGGGCCGGTCGAGCTAAGGCTCTGATGACATTGGCGGTCGATTCCTGATGTGCGGCATCGGCGGCGCCCTCACTATCAAGAACCAACCCGTCCCCACGGATTCGCTCTGGGCCATGGCGCGCGCGTTACACCATCGAGGCCCGGATGAATCCTCGGTGTGGTCGGGTCAGGGCGTTGGGTTCGCCCATACTCGACTGTCGATTATCGATCTTGCCGCGTCGCACCAGCCCATGCATGCCACGGACGGGTCGTGGACGTTGGTCTTCAACGGTGAGATCTTCAACTACCGCGAATTGCGTCGAGAACTCGATTATCCGTTTGTCACTGAGGGCGATACCGAGGTGATCCTCGCGGGGTTGGTCCTGCACGGGATCCATTTCGTGACGCGGCTGCGTGGCCAGTTCGCGTTCGCGGCGTACGAACACGGCTCCGGAACCCTTCACCTGGTGCGGGACCGGCTCGGCATCCTTCCGCTGTACTACCGGCGGACCAGCGACGCCATCGTGTTCGCGTCGGAGGTGAAGGCCATTCACCGCTTCGAAGCGGGCCACACGCCGCGTGTGGACATGCAGAGTCTGGACGCCTACCTGACTGGCCGATCTGTACCGGCCCCCCACACGCTGTTCAAGGACGTTTCCAAGCTTCCGCCAGGGCATCGCTGCGAGGTCAACCGGAGCGGTGAGGTAGCGCTCCACCGCTATTGGAGCCTCCCCGAGGTCGAGCGACTGCCGCGGGGTGACGTCGCCGACGTTGTTGCCTCCACTGACGCCGCAATCCGCGACGCGGTGGCTGCGGCACTCGTTGCGGATGTGCCTGTGGGCTCTTACCTGAGCGGCGGGGTGGACAGCAGCCTGATCGTCGCTGTGATGAAGGAGTTGCGTGGCGAGGCTCCGGTGGAAACGTTCGCGGCGGGTTTCGGCGATCCACGTTTCGACGAGTTGACCTGGGCCCGAAGGGTCAGCGACCACGTCGGTACCCAGCATCACGAGGTGGAGGTGCGCCCGAATGACTTCCTCAGCCTCTGGCCGAAGTTGACCTGGCACCGGGACGCACCCGTTTCCGAGCCGGCAGACATGGCGGTCTTCCGGCTCGCCCAACTGGCCAGGCAGCGTGTCACCGTTGTGCTGTCCGGAGAGGGGGGCGACGAACTCTTCGGCGGCTACCCGAAGTACCGGTTCGCACGCCTACTGCGAGTGGCCCGGCTCATGCCGGCGAAGGCGCGCGCAGCGCTCGGGCAGTCGGTCGACCGCCATCTGCCGGACCGGTTGGCCCGGCCGCGAATCATGCTCCGGGCGCTCAGCGCCGCCTCCGAGGCGGACCAGTTCGCCGCCTGGTTCTCCCCGTTCACCCAGGCCGAGCGACAAATTCTCCTGGGCGGCGCGGCCCCGGAAGCTCGGAGGCGGGTGGTTCCCGCGGGTGCGGACACGATCGACAGAATGCTCCGTTTTGACGTGGCAAGCTGGTTGCCTGACAACCTGCTGGAGCGAGGTGATCGGATGAGTATGGCCGCGTCCCTGGAACTCCGGCCACCGTTGCTTGATCACCGACTGGCCGAGTTTGCTTTCACCCTCCCCTCGTCGGTCAAGGTGCGGGGTGGCGTGACCAAGTGGCTGCTGAAGGAAGTCGCTCGCCGCTATCTTCCTTCCGAAGTCGTCGATCGCAAGAAGGTCGGTTTCCGGGTTCCGCTCGATGCCTGGTTCAGAAAGGGGCTTCGCGATGCCGCTCGGGACCACCTGACCGGCGTCACTTCGTTTGTGGGTACGACCCTGGACCGCAGTTCAGTTGAACGCCTGCTCGCGCGTCACGACAGCGGCCGCTACAACGAGGAGAGCCGAATCTGGACGCTGATGTCCCTTGAGGTGTGGCATCAGGTCTGTGTCCGCGGAGTCGGCCACGATGCCTGATCGCCATGGGACGACATTCCGCTGTCGAACAGTTCCCGCTGGAGGTCTGCTGCTGACCCTGGTGCTCCTCGGTGCATGCTCAGCGGCCCCGCCCACCAAGAGCGAGCCCGCAGCGTCAAGTTCCTCGGTGGGGACCCCGGGTGCCGGCTGGCTTGTGACTGCGGAGAATGTGGGTTTGCGGTCTCAGGGGTTGTCGTGTAGCGGGTTGCCGGTGTATACGGGGCCACGTGACGTGGTGGCAGGGACAACGATTTCGGGGCAGCGGATTACGCATCCGTTGAATGTATCAGCGGGATCGATCACGATTGAGCGGAGTTGCATGCAGCCGACGGTGGCGGATCCGGGGTTGCCGCTCGTGGCGACGACGAATTACAACACGCTGCGGCCGGCCGCTGGTGTGGTGACGATTCGGGATAGTGAGTTCGATGGGAGTCGTTTGGGCGGGCAGGCTGCGGCGCAGGCAACGGCATTCCTGGGTGTGGCGAATTTGTTGAATAACTATGTTCATGGGTTTGGCAGTGGGTTAGCTTTGATGGACACAGGGACGCGGTTAGATGTGTTGGTCGAGCACAATTATGTCACTGGGTTGGTAGCGTGGGGCGATGGCGCGACGACTGGCAATCATTCGGACGCCTTCACGATCCGTGATTTTGATGGTCGGCATCGTGCGGCCCGGCGAGCGATTGTTCGGAATAATCGCTTCGATTGCAACTCGGGGAATGATACGGGGGCGTTGTTTATTCAGACGTTCGCCGGCAGGATCGATAATGTGACGATTGAGGGCAACCTGTTGGAGGGCGGCGGCTATCAACTGGGCCTGAACCAGGCGAACCATCCGTACGGTGCAATGCGGGCCAGCAACAATCGTTTCACTGGTACAGGGTATGGGCCCGCTTATGTGCAGAACGGGAGCGGTTGGTCGGAGTGGGTCGACAACTATCGGTACGATCCGGCCGCACCTGATGGCCGCGGAGCACCCATCAACAAACCTTGACTGGCCGAGACATGTGAGCCCACCCGGTGAGTTGTGCCGTGCCATTCGGCGACCCACACCAACGTTACGCTGCGGATCGCCAACCCAATGAACCCACTTCCGATCTTGCCGGAATCAACTGACGCCTGCGCGACACGGGGGCTACGAGTGCCAGTCGCCAGACCAGAAGCCAGCTGCGACCCCTCATGGGACCGCGCAGTCAAAGGCCCCTTGTTGTCACTCAGGGTGGGCCCTGTCTATCCATCAGCAAAGGGCTTCCACCTGCGCTCCAGTCGCACCTAGGCTGAGGCATGGCATCGAAGCTAGTCCCCGGTTCGCCCGGCGCGTTGTTCGCCCGCAACCGCTGGGCGTTCAGCGTCGGGACGCTGGGGCGGGACATGGTGTACGCGCTGGTCAGCCTCTATATGATCGTCTTCATCACTGAGGTGCTCGACGCCTCGGACACCTTTGTGTGGTGGGCTGGCTGGCTGATTCTCGGCGCCCGATTGTTCGACGCAGTCATGGACATAGTGATGGGCTCCATCGTCGACAACACCCGCAGCCGCTGGGGTCACTACAAACCCTGGATCGCCGCAGGCGCCGCGGCCTCCGCGGCCTGCACGCTGCTGCTGTTCACCGACCTAGGCCTGCCTGACACCACCTACGTCGCCGCGTTCGCCTTGCTCTACCTACTGTGGGGCCTGACCTGGACGATGAACGACATCCCCTACTGGGCGCTGCTGCCATCGATCACCCTCGACCAAAAGCAGCGTGAACGAATCGGCGCCCTGGCAAAGATCTTCGCCACCATCGGCCTGTTCAGCGTCGTCGTGGCCATTATTCCGGTCACTAAAGCCCTCGGTGACGACACCCGAGCCTGGTTCCTTTTCACTGGCGGGGTCGTGACGATCATGCTGGCCGGCCAAGTGGTGACCCTCGTTGGCGTCCGCGAACCAAGACTCGCCGTCGAGCAACCTAAAATCATTCTGCGGGATCTGTGGCGGGTCGTGGTCGGCAACGACCAACTGCTCTGGACTGCGATCTCGATGGTCCTGTTCATGACCGGCTACATCACCACCACATCGTTCGGAGTCTACTTCTTCAAATACGCCTACCGCGACGAGCGCATGTACACCCCGTTCGGAGCGGTGCTAGGCGTCGCCCAGCTAACGGGCTTCCTAGTCTTCCCGCTGTTCCGTCGACGGTTCAGCCGGCAGACGCTCTACACTGCGGCGACCGCGATGATCGTCGCCGGCTACGTGTTGTTTTTCCTCGCGCCGATGGACATGGTCTGGATCGGTGTCGCCGGGCTGATGCTATTCGTGGGTCAGTCGTTCGTCGTGCTGCTGATGCTGGTCTTCATTACCGACTGCATCGAATACGGGCACTGGAAGCTGGGTAACCGAAACGCCGCCGTCACCTTCGCCCTACAGCCGTTCATCAACAAGGTCGGCGCTGCCTTGGCCACCCAGGTCGTCAGCGTGGTGGTGATCCTGTCCGGAATCAACGCCGCGAAGACCCCCGACGACGTCTCCGCCGGTGGGTTGCTGATGATGCGCATGGCGATGCTGGTGCTGCCGCTCATCCTGATCGTCGCCGGCTACATCATTTATCGTGCGAAGTACCGTATCGACGAGACGTTGTACGCCCGAATTATCGGCGAACTCGCCGAGCGCGGGCAACTGGCGGGCGATCAGGGAACCAACAACGAGGCCAGGTAGGCACCATAGCCCGATTTCGCGAGCGCCGAGGCACGCTCGGCGAGGCCTTCGTCCGACAGGAATCCTTGCCGCCAAGCCGCTTCCTCTGGGCACCCGACCTGGAGCCCCTGCCGGGCCTGGATGGTTCGGACGAAGTTGCTGGCATCGTTCAGCGAGTCGAATGTTCCGGTGTCCAGCCAGGCCGTGCCTCGCGGCAGGATCGAGACCTGCAACCGCTGGTCCTCGAGATAGGCCCGATTCACGTCGGTGATCTCATATTCGCCGCGGACGGAAGGCGCCAGGCTCTGGGCGATCGGCACCACGTCGCTGTCGTAGAAGTACAGACCAGGCACTGCGTAGTGCGACTTAGGATGCTCCGGTTTCTCCTCGATCGAAATCGCCAAGCCACTGGCATCCAGCTCGACCACGCCGTAGGCGCTCGGATTCGCGACCCAGTAGCCGAAGACCACTGCGCCATCGATGTCGTTGAACCGCTGCAGCTGTGTGCCGAGGCCCTGGCCGTAGAAGATGTTGTCGCCCAGCACCAGGCAGCACGCCTCGCCGCCGAGGAAGTCCGCGCCTATGGTGAAAGCCTGCGCCAACCCCTTCGGCTCGGGCTGCACGGCATAGCTGATCGAGACGCCGAACTGTGAACCGTCCCCCAGCAGTCGCTGGAACGCGTCCTGCTCGTGCGGAGTGTTGATCACCAACACTTCGGAGATCCCCGCGAAGATCAACGTCGACAGAGGGTAGTAGATCATGGGCTTGTCGTACACCGGCACCAACTGCTTGCTACTGCCGAGCGTGATCGGGTGGAGCCGGGTGCCCGAGCCGCCCGCGAGAATGATGCCGCGCATGGCTGGCATCCTTCCACGAACCAGGCAACGGCGAAACGCGACAGCGCGAACCAACGCGACGGTCTGACCCAATAGGATGCCCGTCATGTCGTCGCTTCTCGTCACCGGCGGAGCCGGATTCATCGGCTGCAACTTCGTCCGGCACGTCCTCGACCACACCGATCACACGGTCACCGTGTTGGACGCCCTCACCTACGCCGGAAACCCGGCCTCTCTGGAGGGCCTGCCGGGAGATCGGTTCCGGCTGGTCGTCGGCTCGATCTGCGACCCCGCTCTGGTGGACGAACTGGTCGCCGACCACGACATCACGGTGCACTTCGCCGCCGAGTCGCACAACGACAACTCGCTCAACGACCCGTCGCCGTTCATCCAGACCAACCTGGTCGGCACCTACGAGTTGTTGCAGGCCGTCCGGCGGCACGAGAAGCGCTACCACCACATCTCTACCGACGAGGTGTACGGCGATCTCGAACTCGACGACCCGGCGAAGTTCACCGAGAACACGCCCTACAACCCGTCCAGCCCGTACAGCTCCACCAAGGCGGGGTCCGACCTGCTGGTGCGGGCCTGGGTGCGCAGCTTCGGCGTCCGGGCGACGATCAGCAACTGCTCGAACAACTACGGGCCGTACCAGCACGTCGAGAAGTTCATCCCGCGGCAGATCACCAACGTCATCGACGGCATCCGGCCCAAGCTGTACGGCGCCGGACTGAACGTCCGCGACTGGATCCACGTCGACGACCACAACGCGGCCGTGCTTGACATCATCGACCGCGGCACGATCGGCGAGACCTACCTGATCGGCGCCGACGGCGAACTGAACAACAAGACCGTGATCGAACTGATCCTCGAACTCATGGGGCAGCCGTCCGACGCCTACGACCACGTCAACGACCGACCCGGCCATGACATGCGGTACGCGATCGACGCCACTCGGCTGCGCACCGAGCTCGGTTGGATGCCGCGCTTCCCCGATTTCCGCTCGGGCATCGCCGACACCATCGACTGGTACCGCGCCAACGAGGGCTGGTGGCGTCCGATGAAGGCTGCCACCGAAGCCAAGTACGCCAAGACGGGGCAGTGATGGCGAACCTTTCCGTTCAGGAGACCGCGATTCCGGGGCTGCTGATCATCGATCTGCCCCTGCATGGCGACGCCCGCGGCTGGTTCAAAGAGAACTGGCAGCGCGCCAAGATGATCGAGCTGGGCCTGCCCGACTTCGGCCCGGTGCAGAACAACATGTCGTTCAACGCCACCGCCGGCAGCACCCGCGGCCTGCACGCCGAGCCCTGGGACAAGCTGATCTCGCTCGCCCATGGGCGGATCTTCGGCGCCTGGGTCGACCTGCGGCCGGGCCCCGGGTTCGGCACCACGGTCACCCTCGAAATGGGCACCGACAAGGCAGTTTTCGTGCCGCGCGGGGTCGCCAACGGTTACCAGGCCCTTGAGCCGGACACGGTGTATTCGTACCTGGTCAACGACCATTGGAGCCCCGAGGCGCGCTCCTCCTACACCTATCTCAACCTGGCGGACGAGACGGCCGCGATCGACTGGCCCATCCCGTTGGCCGATGCGGAGATCTCGGCGGCCGATCTCGCCCATCCGCGGCTCGCCGATGTCACGCCGATGGCACCCAAGCGCACCGTTGTGGTGGGCGCCGGCGGCCAACTGGGGCAGGCGCTGCTGGCGCTGTGGCCGGACGCCGTGCCGCTGCGGCGTCCCGACTTCGACCTGTCCGATCCCGCGACGTTCGCGGCCGTGCCGTGGAGCCAGGTCGGGCTGATCGTCAACGCCTCCGCCTATACCGCCGTGGACGCCGCCGAGACCCCGGAAGGGCGCCGCGAGGCCTGGCGGGTCAACGTCACCGGACTGGGGCGGCTCGTCGATGTTGCGCGCGCCCATCGGATCCCGCTCGTGCACGTCTCGAGCGACTACGTCTTCGACGGATCCGCCGAGGTGCACAGCGAAGACGAGGCGCTCAGTCCGCTGGGCGTCTACGGACAGACCAAGGCGGCCGGCGACGCGCTGGTCGCCACACTCCCCCGGCACTGGATCGTGCGCGCCAGCTGGGTGATCGGCGACGGCAACAACTTCGTTCGCACGATGGCCTCACTCGCCGACCGCGGCATCAGCCCGAGCGTGGTCGGCGACCAGTTCGGACGCCTCACCTTCACCGCCGACCTGGCGGCCGGCATCGCGCACCTGGTCGACACCGGCGCACCCTCGGGCGTCTACAACCTGACCAACGCCGGTCCGACGACGAGTTGGGCGGGCATCGCCAAGCGGGTCTTCGAACTGCGCGGCCGTCCGGCGACCGACGTCACCGAGGTGACCACGGCCGAGTACTTCGCGGGCAAGACGATGGCTCCCCGACCGGTGCACAGCACCCTCGACCTGACCAAGCTGACCTCCGTCGGCTTCACGCCTGCGGACGCCGACACCCGATTGGTGGAGTACCTGGCGGAGTGAGTGGGTGAGGTCAAGGTTTCGACAAGCTCAACCAGCGGATTGGTGGAGTACCTGGCGGAGTGAGTGGGTGAGGTCAAGGTTTCGACAAGCTCAACCAGCGGTCGGCACCGTTCTCAACCAGAGGTCGGCACCGTTTCGACAGGCTCGACCAGCCGTGGCTAACGTGAAGGCCATGGACCTGCACGCTGCGCTGGCACGGGTCGGGGTGCGGGTGCCCGACATCCTGCTTCCCCGCACGGGCACCGACCTGAACGCGTGGGCCGTGGTTGCCTGCGACCAGTTCACCAGCCAGCCCGAATACTGGCAGCAGGTGGCCGAGATCGTCGGCGACAAGCCGTCCACGCTGAGGCTGATCTTCCCCGAGGTATTCCTCGAACAAGCCGACTCCGCGACCCGCATCGCCGCCATCAACGACACCATGCGTCAGTACGTCGCCGACGGCCTATTCCAGGAGCACCCCGCCACGATGGTCCTGGTGCGCCGGGAGACCGGTCGCGGCGTCGTCCGCTGGGGGCTGATGGTGGCGCTCGACCTGGAGCAGTACTCCTGGGAGTCGGACGCCCGGACGCTGATCCGGGCCACGGAGGGCACGATCCTCGACCGGCTGCCGCCGCGCGTCATGGTGCGTGAGCAGGCGGCCCTCGAGTTGCCGCACATCATGGTGCTGATCAGCGACCACGTCGGCCGGGTGATCGAGCCGCTGGCCGCCGAGACCGGCCGGCTAGTCCCGCTGTACGACACCGCCCTGATGCTCGACGGCGGACGGGTCACCGGCTGGGCGGTCGACGCCGAGGACGACCTGACCCGGGTGGCCGCCGGCCTGGGTGCACTGCTCGACGCCCTCGACCCCGACAATCCGCTGCTCTTCGCGATGGGCGACGGCAATCACAGCTTCGCCACGGCGAAGAGCATCTGGGAGAACGTGAAGTCGTCACTGTCGCCCGAGGAGTTCGCCAACCATCCCGCGCGCTTCTGCCTCGTCGAGCTGGAGAACATCCATGACGCCGGGCTCGAGTTCGAGCCGATTCACCGAGTGCTCTTCGACACTAGTCGGGACGCGTTCGAGCGGGCCCTGG
>WBZS01001056.1_pt1 | contig 24931 bp, 23 predicted proteins | sample 5204201 | NCBI WGS metagenome assembly WBZS01 (sample SAMN12344357, study PRJNA552823) | activated sludge metagenome | biome: Activated sludge suspended growth; feature: Nitrification reactor; material: Wastewater; isolation source: activated sludge from nitrification reactor of wastewater... | reverse complement strand
ACGGTCCGAATAATAGATTTCATACTGGACTTCACCGTCGCGATTGACCATCGCCGTCAAGGCACCCTGCTTGTCGGTTGTGTCCAGATCATTGTCTTCGAGTGCGAAGACCAAGTGGCTGCCATCGTGGTAATAAACCGTCGCTGAATCGACGGTTTTGACCATCCGGTCGTAACGGTTCAAGGCGTCATGCAGAATGTTGTCCCCGGTCGGATTGGAGGTGGTTACGTCTTGAAACAAAGTTGCCACGCCCAGATTCGGATCGAATAGCCGAGCGGTGTAGTTCGCATTACTGCCAGGAGCTGAGGCGACCATGTAGAGGCTGGCGTCGAGCCCACTCATCATCCCAGGGCCAAACGCCGAATGATAAATCGAGTACTCAACGAATGGCTTGGGCTCGACCGGCACAAGGATCGGAGTCGGGTTCGTTTCGCCGCCGCCTCCACAGCTACTGCAACCTGCGCCAGCACTCGGGCCGTTGCCCGAATCAGCTTTCGCCGAACCACCGTTCTTCGCACAGGCCTCGCAAGGGGGCTTGAATGAACTCTTGAGCATTCCGTGCAGCTGAAAGTCGGCTGTGGCCATCGAAATCGAGTAGGGCAGCAGGTTCAATCCACTGGGGGATGTTTTGACTCCGCAAGGAATGCAGGGCGGTGCTGATGGCAACAGAATATTGCCGATGACCCCTAACAGTGGAGATGTGAGCGTGACCGTATCGCCGCTCGTTTCAAAATGTTGCATCACACCATCATGCTCGTCGACAACGATCGGAATCATGAACACTTGAACCGTTCCGAGTCCAACGTCGACTTGGCAATCGAATGTAACTTCATGATATCCAGCGGTCAGCTCGGCACCTGTTAACAACTTGGTTTCCGAAGTATTGGTTCCCCCCATCGTTGCCTGAATATAGGGAGCAAACGGTATTCCTGTCGGATTCAACCAATTGTGGTCGAGCGTGTATTTGAACTTGATCAGTGTCGAAGATGGCACAACTGCCAACCCGTGATAGTGAAAATAGTTCCACTGAAACGGATACGGACCACCTCCTCCACCGCCGCCTCCGCCACCACCGCCCTCAAGACCACCGCCCGGTAACTGAGCCATTGCCACGCTTGGCAAATACACAACCAGCAGGGTCAACGCAAACCAGATGTTCCGAAACTGACTCGCGTATACGGTTAGTGACTTTTGCATTGCTAGCCCACTCCTGAAGAACCGACTTCTGTCCACAATCCCACATCAACACTTGCGTTCCGAATTGCAGATCCTAACTCTTATCCGGAAGCGTTACTTGAACCAAAAACCGGACCTGCCCGGAATGCAATGGCGAAGCCGCCACAATGTCGATTTCGTCGCGAGTTCCCGCGCTGGCCAAGAATTCCGTTTGAGCCACGCCCTCGTTATCCGCCGCGATCGTTACCGTTGCCAATTGATTGGGGAATTGGCCCAGCCTTCCCGAATAAAAAGTCACGGGCGCTCCAGGCTCCGCCATTACCCGAAGGACGACTTTTTCGCCTTGTAGGACCGAGTACAGGTACTTGCTGTCCCGTTTCAATGCGACAACTCCGGGCGCAGATTCTTTGTATTGAAAAATCCTTCCGGGCTCGACTGTGTCCAAATAGGCTTGACGGTCTTTTTCGTAAGCCTCCTTGTCGAACGGTGGCGGCGGAATCAACGTCGTCAAACGATGAGCCAACTTCGGATTTCGCACCGCCTCAGCAACCGAACGGGTTGAAGCATTGGCGTCTTTGGCGACACCTTGAACAATTCCCGGATCAAGGCCGACTCGTTTTTCAGAAAGCGAATCGATTTTCGGCTTCTGAGCAACTTCTACGTCCGTTCGTGGGCGATACACGCCGCCGACTTTGACGTAGTCTTTGGGAGGAGGCTCGGGAGTTGAAACGTCAACAGCCGGTTGACGATTGGCTTTCGCCACAGGAGAGTCCGCATTGTTAAGCGGCTGCCTGTCCGCTCCATCGCGCCAAGCGTTGTAGGCCAAGAGCCCACCCACGCCTAGCACAATCAATCCACACACCGTCCATCCGAATCGACTCATTGCCTTCACCTCTTTCTCACATCCGGGCGGACACCTGACTGTTCCAGCAAGCGCCGCGAGAAAAAAACTACTTGAGCTGCATCGTCAAATTTCTGCGGATTTTCAGGCCCGTTTCCAAGCCCTCTGCGCAAATCTAACGACTAAAAATCCAATTGCAATAATCCGAGCAAAGTTTTTTGAAAGAATTCAAATAATATTTTTGACTTCGAGCAGCATCGCAAATTCAACATTTTCTAGCATATGAAGCCCGCTGAACACGTTTGGTCAGCGGGCAAAAAAAACCTACGAAATGAAATTCCCGCGACTTAATCACGAATTACGAAAAATGCATCGAAAATTGATCGCTCTCTGTATCCCAACGAAAAGACTGCGATTTGGCTACTCATTCAAAGCAATCACGATTGATTGCAGAAATGCAATCACCGGCACTTCCCGTCCGAAACGCTTCGAGCGGCATCGATAGAAAAATCACTTTGAAATCAAGTGAACAGGCGTGATGAAAATATTGGCTTTGAGCGATTTCGATTTGCAGGTGAACCAACGATGATTTCTAGGATTGCGGGACGAGCTATTAAAACTGGGTCTTGAGTAACAGCGGTAGTCACCGTCTGCTGACCGGGTACGAGCGGACATTTGTCGGCGAAACGGAGGTGGTTGGTCGAGAGGCAAAATTTTTTAAAGTTATAGGAAAAAGGCATTGGCTGGGGTGGATGGCCAGTTGGATTGGCTTATCGCTGGCGCGATTGAGGCGGGTTGGTGCAGTCAAGGTGATTGGAGCAAGGACTGAGCTGCAAACTTTGCTGACTGTTGAGTATATTTGGTATCTTTGTTTGAGCGGAGCATGCGCAGTGAGCCCTTACCCGGCCCCAAGGTGTCTTCGCTCTCGCGTCACACGCTTGTTTCGCCCTCCGCGTTATTAACGTCGTGTCCAGCCAACCGCCGCAGCGGCTCCTTCGACGTCATAGCTACATTGTTTTGTTGTAGTAACCATGATTTCGACATCAACCATGAGCATTGACGTCGGTAAGTATGCTTCAATTCGCTCGACTTGTTTACGGCGTGATCGGCTGAAGCCCGGCCAATTTTTCTGGATGTTTAGCATTGCAAGATTTGCAACCCGGCCAATTTTATCTTTGGTTTTTCGACTTGCAAGGTCAATCATGGTCAATTTTGTCGAAAGAAAAATTATCCATCACCGACCAAAATCATTTCCCTCGGCTCCCTTGCGAAAGCCACCAACTTATGACTTATGATCTCGCCAAAATGGCAATTGAGCGGCTTCTCAACTCGAGGAAAGCCGCAAATTGTCGAAAATTCCTTCAAATTGGTTGGTTTTCGGCTTCAACGACCCAGATAAAACCTCGAAGGACTGCAAAAAGGCTGTATTAGCTTGGAAAAGTCACATGTTGACGGAAGTGCGTTGCCTAGGTGCAGAGCCATTGGTGGCGGCGTTCGCCTACATAACCAATGTTTTCTAAAAAAACGGCTCGCTTGCAAAAAGTGCTCGACCTTGGGAAACGGTCGTTTGAGTGAGACCGAATTAGGAATAGAAAACAAAAATCGAAACAGTGGACTCATTTGCTTGTTTTTGCGTGAATTTGTTCATTTGTATCGCTCATTTGAGGCTTGGCGGGAGTATACGTGCAACGTCAACAGGAACTCAGTGGAACGATTGCCGCTGAAATCAGAAAGTGCAACATTACAAAATGAAGTTGAACGAGCCTAACTCACATTTGGAAAATACTCTGAGACCAGCTAGGACGTCCCTGAGCGACAGGCGATCCGGGGAAGTTGCTGCCGAACAATTTGGTCATCCAGGTCCAATCGTTGAGAAATCTTCGTAAATTTCGCCAAGTCATCTTCCACCAATTTCCCGCCTACTGCTTCGCCCCCAAGCCAACAATCGAGTTCGGCCAACGGCGAGTTACCTGCGGTGATTGGGGTCGTTTTCGATCGCCCGTGGGGTCGTAGGTACATCCTAATCGAAACAATACAAAATGAAGTTCGTATTACCCAGGGGAGGGATATTTCGGTCAGTTCGTCAATTTCGTAATTAATTAGATGGAGGAGACAACCATGTGCCGATCGGAGAATCATGAGGCCAGTTCGCCGATCAGTCGGTCTGAGCAATCCGCAACAAGTGAAGCCTTTGTTCTGTCGTCAAAAATGGCCATAGCTCAAGCAACTCGCTCAACAATTTATCAGAGTCTAGCCTAGTCGCAGCAGAGCTGTGCCCCACCTGCTGCCCCACCCCTAACGATTCATCCGTGCATAATCGGCTCGTACGTAGTCCTGCCGGGGGTGCTGATTTTGGCCTGTTTTTAGGAGTTGTCGTCGGTCTGGTACATCAATTGGTACACCAAAATAACGTCGAGGGTGTCAGCTGTTTTTCGGATTGTGAACGGGTTCGTCTTGCCCATGTTGCGGCCGGGGTCGAGCTGGTAGTACCAGACCTTCCGCGTCGGTGCTCCCTTCTCAAAGAACAGCACGACGGTCTTCACGCCCGCCCCCCTGAAACGTGCCGCCGGGGCAGTCGAGCACGGCGTTCAGGTTGCAGCTTTCCAACAGCAGCTTCCGCAGACTCACCGAGGCGTTGTCGGTGTTGGAGAGAAACGTGTTCTTGATGACCACGCCGCCCCGTCCGCCCGCCTTCAGAATCTTGATGAAGTGCTGCAAGAACATTCCGTAGCATTGTCCTTTGCCTGGTTTGGTAGGTGAAGTTCGTTCTGGCGCGGGACCAATCTTCTGAAACGAGAGCTCAAAAGGCGGTTGTCGCGAAAGGCTGTTGCCAACCAGTTTAGCTTGGACCGTATTGACCTTGTAGCCATCGCGTCGAATGTTGCGCGAATCATTCGACGTTGATGCCGAGAGAGAATTTAAAAAACGAACAGACATTTCCCAGGTGTCCATTGCGAACAGAAGAAGCACCGTTTTGCCAGCGGATCGATTCTGACGTTGACCGCGCTTCAAACTTTCCAGACGATAATTTGCAAAGTGACTGGATTTGAAACTGATTCAAGAAAGGATTCGAAATGCGCTCCACAATATTTGCCATAAGGCTAATTCTATTGGTCTTGTCATCCGTTGGCTTGGGAATCGCCCAAGATTCCTCGAACACAAAAAACTCAACGTTCGATGAACGAATTGTGATAGCCTATTCTGTTAAAGACCTTGCGGTTTGGACTGAAGACAACAAGTTTGATCCTTCAATCCTCACCGCACTCATTGAAGCAAAATTCAATGGCGAAGGATTTCGGATTGCCGTTCAAGTGTTTTACCCAAATCAGTCGCTCCTTATTACCGCAGGTACGGAAGAGCACGACCAGATCGCAAAAACTTTGGAAAAATTCAAGAAAAAGTAACTGGAACTCGAGTTTACAAAAGCAGAATCGGGCTCCCAAATGCTGGGAGCCCGACGTTTTTTGAAAGAGACTTTCTGATTTTCGTCACGGCATTTTGCTGAAGGCCGATTTCATTTCTTGATCGAGTCAACGATATCTTGGCCGCGTCCGTATCGTTGACCTTCCGGCAGCGGCAGGTTGAATTCGAACTCCAGTGCACTCTCCACCTTCTCGCGCGGCAACTCGATCGAATTCTTGCCAACGACAGCGAAGGAGCTGGCACGGATCTCGTCTTTGAGCGGTCCCCCCCCCGCCGAATCGATCGACGAGACGAAAGTCTGCGAAATCGTCGAGGCGGAAGTAAAAGCAGCTCAGCTGCCCCGGCACAGGTGTGGGTGCCCGACGAGTCCTAGCCAATTTCTGGTTTTGTGGTCTCCGGTTTCGAACTTGTTTGCGACGTCTCTTGTTTGCGACGCCAGGCGGCCGAGCAAGGATAGGCGAAACGGCGGACTCGATTGATTCCACCCAACGGACGGTGGGCGGCCAGTCCGTGCCAGACGTTGAAAGCCAGGTTCTGAAAGGCCGCTTGATGTCGCAACGATTCAATCTCTTGCCGGGGCAGCAGCAAGTGAGCGACGGTGCGAAACGGGGACTCGCTCTCCGGCCACACGACGCAGGCATCCTCAATCGGCATGGTGCTCTCGGAGTTACGCAACTGCACCTGAAACTCGAACAGGATCTCTTGCTGTTGCAGAGTCTGTTCCAAGGCCAAACGCATGGCGTCGGCTTGTGTGCTCAAGCCGTAGAGCATTTGCAGGTAGGACTCCGCCAGCGTTCCGACCGGCCGAACTCGGTATTTCGCAACATAGTCGCCATAGCGGATAGGCGTCATGCTGAAATAGGTGTTGTTGGCCGGATGGGCAGGCAAATGGCTGGCGATGCGGGTCACCGTCAGCATTTCGCGCCAGTGCCAGTGCAGCGGATTCCAGGTCTCGCCAGCAAGCGCCCCCGTGGCGGTTGCTAGAACCTGTTCGTCGGCATTGACGAGGACTTGTTCCAGGCGGAGAAAGTCTTTTGCGTTGCTCGCAAAGAAAACGGGATGATTGATCATCAAGAAATCTTGGGCCTTGTCATCGGTCCCTTCGGTCTGCAGCAACTCCCCATCGATGCCTGTCAACTTGATTGACATGCCTCGTCCATCCGGAAGGGCATCCGCCAGCTCGCGGCTGGCAGAATTTGAAAACCTGACGATGGCGGGGCAAGTACGATCGCGTTGAAAAAGGCCTTGAGCCAGTTCACTCGGCAAGTTCGGCAGCACTCGAAATTCACCTTGAGCATAGCCGTGCGTTTTCACATGGACATCGCCTCGAAACGTACCGCTTTTCGCCCAGCCACGGGTCAGCAACACCTGAATAGCCTCCATCACGCGCTGAATATCTTGGGCCTCATCGGGTGGAATAGTTTCAGTATCCTGCGAATAGGGGATGGGAGATTTTTGGGCTGGCATGGCAGTTTTCCGGTTCCGTGGGTGAGGGCAGTTTCCCAACTAGGAATTTCGACACTTTCCGGAGTAGACCATAACTACCTGGGTTTCGCCACCGATTCGGACTGCCGAGTAGAAACGATGCCTCAAAACACCCGTTGTGAGGTCGGTTTCAGAAGCGCGAATTTGAGCGGCAGCACCGGGAATAGCGTTTGACGATCGGAAAGAGCTACTGGCAGGTGAGCGGGTTGCGTTCCAAATTCGTCAGAGTAAAACGAAACCTGCTCATTCTTTTGGTGAGTTCAAAACGCAATCCGATCGACGCCGGCTACCGGACCGTGACCGTGCTGAAGCCGGAGAGGATTTCGTTGAGGTCTCGGGCATCTTGCGGATGGAACGTGATCGCCTTGGTAAGTCGCTTGCCTTCGTCGGCAACGAAGACGAAGCCCGAATCGAATTCCACAACGAACTGGCCGAAGGCTGGATCTCGCGGTGTTTTACGAATGACGCGGAAATTACCAGTGGGCAAGTTGGCATCACAACTGACCATCGAGAATCGACCGGCATACAAATCGTCCACATACAGCGTAACTATTTTCGTTTGACAATCGACATCGGCCACAAACGGTCCGGTAATGTGTTTTAGCTCGGCTCCGGGGACGAGCTCCATCGGATCTTTTATGACACCTTTGTTGACGTTGTAGATCAGGTTGGTAGAGACCTTCCAATTTTTGGCAATGGTGTCGAGAGTGTCGTCGGCTTGGATGAAGTAGGGAGTACCGACCAGCAAGTGTTCGGATGAAAAAATTACTTTGCCTGCCAAGGCATCAAGCCAATCGTAAAGATCCCTGCGTTCCTCGTCGCTCAAATCCTTCGCCCGATAATAGGGCGTCAGGATTTCCAGAGCTTCGCGGAATTGTTGTTCATTGCACAGTTGTTCGACTTTCTGCAAGACGTTGGTGATCGGTTCAGTCGGCAGGACAGGTTGGCGGATTCCTTCCAGCAGATTACCGAAACCACTTTCGTTTCTCTTTTCAGCAGGCTGGTCGTTGCCCGTGACAAAATCGTTGGGTTTGGGCGCGATGGGCCGCATATTTGCCGTCCGAGGTGCCGGGGTTGTGGCTGGAAAATCGGGTAAAATTGTATTGGCCGTAAACGATTCGAACGAGTTGCCGTTTTCATTTTGTTGGAGCGAACTACCTTTTTGGGTGATCAGCGGATCGTCGTCTTCTTTTTTCGTGGCGCTGTCGGCTTTGGGTTCTTTTTGATTTGGTGGATCAAAAGACCTCGATTGTGGCAACGCTGGTGCGGAGTTCTTGGGTGGCGAAGTCAAGTCAGCAATTTTATTTTCACCGGTCGACGATTTCATTGCCTTGTCGGGCGTTGAGATGGTCAATTCCGTGTCGGGGGAAATTTTCTGTTCGGGCGAAGTAATGACTTGATAAACGCCGTAGGAAACTCCCAAAAGCAGAATCGCGACGATCATGTTCTTGGATGAATTCACCTCTGTCCTCCTTGACCGAGAGTCACTTGCAATCAACAGCAGAATAGGTTTACTAATCTTGAGGCTACGAGCATTGTTCAATCCTCAACGACGCCTCGGAAGACCGCCAACTTTAACCAAAGGGGCGTTCATTCACTAGGTCAAACAGGGGCGTGCTAGCGAGCATCGTGCTATTTGACGGCCGAATTGGAAGTTTGGGGAAGGCACTGAACGGCCTAGGGCGATTCGTTATTGGCGTGCAATCGTTTGCGGATGATTTTCAGTCGCTCGGCAATCTGTTGTTCAAATCCGCGGTCAACGGGATGATAGTACTGGCGGTCGACGCCCAAGTAATCTTGAGCGGCTACGGCGTCGGGCGATTCATGGGCGTATTGGTAGCCGACGCCATGCCCCAACCGCTTCGAGCCCGCGTAATGTCCATCCTGCAGGTGGATAGGTACTGGCAAAACTGCTTGGTTCCTTACGTCCTGTCGCGCGGCTCCGATGGCCAATGTCGCCGCGTTGCTTTTGGGGGCAGTGGCGAGGTACAAGACGGTTTGAGCCAACATGAATTGGCATTCAGGGAGGCCGACTTGTTCGCAGGCCTGAAAACAGCTCACGGCCAGGGGCAATGCGCTGGGATCGGCATTTCCAATGTCTTCGCTGGCGGCGATCACGAGACGTCGGCAGAGGAAGCGGATGTCTTCGCCCCCTTCGATCATCCGCGCCAGCCAGTAAATCGCGGCGTCAGGATCGCTGCCCCGAATGCTTTTGATCAACGCACTGGCGCAGTCATAATGCTCGCTCCCTGTCACGTCATAGCGTTGAGCGCGGTACAAGGTCGCTTCGGCGATCGATTCATTCGTGAGGCGGACGGGTTCGGATTGGCTCAGCACGGCAGTTTCCAGCACCGCGAGGGCCTTGCGCGCGTCACCGTCGCAAACTTCGATCAGGATGTCGAGCGCGTCGGACTCCACGATGACTTGCAGACGTCCAAGGCCGCGCGTGGTATCGGCCAATGCCCGCTCGAGAACGCTTTTGATTTCGGCGGAAGTCAGCGGCCGGAACTCCAACAATTGGCTGCGGCTGACCAGGGCCGGATTTACGGCAAAGAAGGGATTACTGGTGGTCGCGCCGACGAGGTTGACCACTCCCTGCTCAACGTCGGACAACAAAGCGTCTTGTTGGGCTCGGTTAAAGCGATGGATCTCGTCGATGAAAAGCAGCGTTCCTCGACCGGTCGCTGCGAGTTGATCGCGTGCAACCGTCAGGACCTCACGGAGTTCTTTAACCCCGTGAAGGACGGCATTCAGCTCGACAAACGTGCGCCGCGTTTCCTGAGCCAGCAATCTGGCGAGCGTTGTCTTCCCGGTTCCTGGCGGCCCGAACAAGAGCAGGGAACCGAGTCGGTCATTTTGTATGAGTCGCGGGAGGATGTTGCCCGGTGCCAGCAAGTGCGATTGGCCGACGAACTCGTTTAGAGTCCGAGGTCGCATGCGAGCCGCCAGCGGTTTGGCTCGATCCTGATTGTCTCGTTCGGCGGCTTCAAACAAATTCATGCAAAGACTCAATCCGGATGACCCATTCGTATGCAGGGAATTATATCGCAAAGGAATGCGACGTTCACCCGCGCGAATGGATTCCCGTTGTCCTGGACGGTCCGGCCCCATGCGAGAGTGCTGGAATCGCATTGAGGGTCGAGGGATCGCTTGTGCAGAATTTGGCCAAATGTCAGGCTTCGGGTTTTTCCGCGTTCGCGCAGCCATTTCAATACTGGCGTGTCGGGTTACCCAAAGGATTTGCCAGCAGGCAATCTCCAACCGAGGTTAACGAACTCGACGAAAAAATGTCCAACGAAGGTGACGTACGCTTCTGGCCGAACATTGCTTTGAAACGAATTTGCCGAAAAAAATTCTATTGACTGGACTTGGAATACCGAACTACAGTTGCAGATGAGGCTGCCATTTTTTGGCGCAGCCATTGGAGGGTCCATGTCCGCCAAACCGGAACAAACGGTTCAGCGCTATTTCGCAGGGCTGGCCGAAAATACATTTAACTCTGAATTAGGGGTCGTCGATCCACCGTTGGTCGACTACCTGACTGATCTTCTCGTTCGTTTTATTCGTTCGGATGTCGTTCATCGCATTCGCAGCGTTACCGGACGTCCCCTGATGTCCGTCACCGAGATGTTGTCGGAGGCTCCAGAACGAATCGGCGACGCCCGTCGCGAGTTGTACCGGCATGTGGGCGATTTCACTTTGTTTTGGGCAGGTGTTTATCCCGAGGCCCTACGGCACGGTTCGGCTGCCCAAGATCAATTCGCAGACTACTGCTCGCACGGAAAACGCTCGTACCACATCGCCAGCCAACTGGATGTGCAGGATTTGGCAAGGTTGGATGAGGCGCTGTTGCTGGAGCGACTGAGCGAACAGTTCGAACTTTGTTGCTATGGTTTGCGAGAAATTCGCCGCCATTGGGAAGAAGGCGACGGCAGATCGGGCAATGTGATTCTGATTGGTTAGTCAATCATCGGCGCGTTTCAAAGTTCAAATGCACCTCCGAGACGTGTTAGTCTCGAATCGGCGAATCGGGCGGCTCAATGAAAAAGCCGCCAGCTTTTTCTGCTAACGGCTTTATTTATTCTTCCACCTGAAATTCATGGGGCGTCGGTCGTCGCACAACCGCTTACATTCCACGTCGATCCTTGGGCGTTGGCTCCACACGGACCGTACGCGAAGCGGCGCGAAGTTCCAGGCGTTGACCCCAAATGTAAAACACAAATCCGGCGATCAATCCGGCAGCAGCTGAGGAAACGACTGCTGCAGGACTGGATGTGAAGGTTGAGTTTTGAGTCGCGGCCTGAGTGGTCAAAACGAGACCTACGAGGCTGATCAGCAATCCCAATGCATCGGAAAAGATTTCAGCCAAGTTCATTTTCAGTTGGGCCAACAACAATAACTTGGTAAGGACGAGTTGCAATGCAAAGCTCACTACACCGGCGGCCATCAAGGCGAACGCCGCCCAATAAAACCAAGGCACGCCCATGTACTCGGCCAACCGATAGATCGGGTCGAGCAATCCCGCCGAGATTTCCTGAACCGTTTGGCTCTGGTTCATCTTGGCACTGACTTCGCCGATCTTTTCGTTGACTGCCTGAGCCGCCCCACCAGCTATTGTCTCTTGAGGTATCGCAGACCAGCAAATATTGGAAACGGTCAGTAAACCGGTACACCACATTGTGATCATCAAATTGCGCATCAGCGTTTTCCTGTTTTTTTAAACTCAAACGGCGAACCACGCTCACGACGAGCTTCGGCAGCCATCATTCAACTCTTAACGAATTCGTTGACAAAAGCAAGTTATTGGCAGACCCTCGCGTTTTTCGAGTAGAATGCCTCAAATGCCGAAAATTTCGGGCGTTAGGCTGAATTGTCCCAATGTTAGCCATGTTGGCCAACAGTCCTGTTAATTCAGTGTAGGTCATGTCGCGTACTGATTATAGCCCAATGAAATCGGTGGCAGACCGCTGAAGCGTCGAAAGCCTTGAATCCATAGAATCGGGTGTATTCGCTCGGATTGCATTTTGTGAAAATGTAACGACAACCATCAAAAACTCCGCAACGTTTTAGCATGAAACCTAGATTTCGGCAGGTCTTCCTCACCATGAATTCGAATCTCAAACTCGCCGCAAAAATAATTGCTGTTGGGTTGTTGTCTATCGCCTTGCCCTATTGGTTGGCCGCGCCCATCGCGACCGGGCAGTCGATGACCGGTTCATCGCCGCTCGAAATCAATCCACGGTTCATTCCTGATGACGCCGCCGGCTTCGTTGTAATCCAGCCGCCGACCCGTGATCGCTTGGGTGATTGGTTTCCAGTTGAGGTGGTCGAAGCGGCCGGTCGGCAGTACATCGGTTTTGATCCGCTGACGATCGAGTCCATTATTCTGGTCGTTGAAAAACTGGACTCTAAACATCCGCCCGCAGTCGGAGCGGTATTGCGTTTCCGAGAAGATACGAAATTGGAACTGAAGGGAGTCAAACGCAGCGAAGAAAACGGCAAAATTCGCTACGCAGAGTTGCCGGGCAACATGTCGGCGGTCGAAGTTGATTCGCGTACGATTTTGTGGGGTCAGGAAAATTTCTTGGACGTGATGTTTGAATCCGACGGAGGAGGCCACCCGCTGCTCCAACTTGCTAAGACCCATCCGCCAAAGGCGTTCGCCAGCACTTATCTCGACCTCTCGGCCAATCGAGAGTTTTTGCTGATGGTGACCAAAGAGATGGAAAAGGACACACCGGCCGAGCTGAAATTTATCCTGCAGCTGCCGGAACTGGTCGACCAATTGGTAATTCGTCAACAATATACTGATGACTTTGAAACCGATATCCGATTGATTGCGGGTAGCCCGGAAAAAGCCATCAAAATGGCCGAGATATTGCAAGACGCTTTGACCACCGCTCAGCTGTCGTTCTTGCCTGTTCTCCAGCAAGGGTTAGACGCTAACGATCCCGTTCAAGCAGCCATTTTCAAATATGCGCAACGAGTTTCCGCTCGTTTGCTGCAAGATCTGCAGCCCTCGGTTTCGAATCGGGAATTGTCCATCACCTCCAAGCTGCCGGTGCAACTGACGAACGGTGGCGTGCTGATCGGTTTGCTGTTGCCGGCCATCCAACAGTCTCGTGAGGCGGCCCGTCGCGTCACTTCCCTGAACAATCTGCGGCAGCTCGCGCTGGCGATTCAAGACTATCACGAACGGAACGGACATCTACCGTTAGGCGTTCGCGACTCTGTGGGACGTTTGCTGTTGAGCTGGCGTGTGGAGTTACTTCCCTACCTTGGTGAAGGAGACTTGTATCGCGAATTTAGATTGGATGAGCGTTGGGACAGTGAGCACAATTCGACACTCATCACCCGCATGCCCCAGGTCTTCGCAGGCGGAGGAGAGCTCAAGCCAGGTACGACGCGCTTTCAAGCAATCGCGGGTGAGGAACAGCTCTTTTGCGGCCGCCTCGTTAACTTCGCGGATATCATCGATGGAGCTGGTCAAACAGCAATGCTGGTCGAATCGAATGCTGGCTCGGTTGCAATCTGGACCCGTCCGTACGATATTCAGATTGATCCTACGAAACCCCTCTTGGCAGTCGAGGGTGCCCGTTCGAACAATGTATTCTTGACGGTAATGGCGGACGGCTCGTGTCATACGATCAGTTGCGAAATCGACCCGGCCCTCTGGTTGGGGACAACAACGTTTGCTGGACGCGACGATAATTTTTTTCAGAACCTGAAAAAATGATGGAAGATAATTTGGCAATTGAAACAGAATCGTTGACTCGGTTTTTCGGAACTCAATGCGCTGTCAATCAAATTAGTTTGCGCGTCGAAAGAGGCACTTTTTATGGCTTTCTCGGGCCCAACGGCGCTGGAAAATCCACGACGATCAAGATGCTGACTGGTTTGCTGCAGCCTAGCGGCGGGGAAATACGAATTTTGGGCCTGGATCCGCGGGATGCCAAATCGGCGATGGAGATTAAGCGTCGGATTGGAGTTGTGCCCGAAGATTTGGCATTGTTTGAAAACCTCACCGCCTGTGAATATTTGACGTTCGTCGGCCGGATGTTCCTACTCGATCGGCACACGATTAAACAACGGGCTGGGGAACTGCTGGCAGCCATGGCACTGGACAAAGAAGAAAAGAAACTGGCTCTCGAATATTCTCATGGCATGCAAAAGAAATTGGCTTTGGCTGCCGCCCTGCTGCCCAATCCGGACCTGTTGTTTCTAGACGAACCTTTTGAAGGTGTCGACGCGGTGACCTCCCGAGTGATGCGCGACATCCTGGCCAATTTTGTGGCCCGCGGATCGACTGTCTTTTTGACTTCGCATGTATTAGAAATCGTCGAGAAGTTGTGTACGCATGTGGGGATCATTTCGGGCGGTGAGTTGGTTGAACAAGATTCGCTGGCGAAGCTCAGCCAAGGTCACACGTTGGAGCAATTGTTCTTGCAGAAGGTCGGCTCGGCCTCAGACGGGACCCATCGTTTGACTTGGTTGGAAGAGGAGACGACGCCGTGACATTTGCCCATTTGCGCACGGTGTTGTGGTTGCGTTGGCGGCTGATGGTCAACCAATTCAGCAGAATGTCCCTGATCACACGGTTGGTGTCCTGGACTTTTTTTGTCGGCGCATCGATATTCGCCGTCTCCAGTTTCATCGGGGCTTGGTCGACTGCTGCAATTTTTCTTCCCCGTGAGGTGCCCCATTGGCTGGTTTACCTGTGGGATGGGTTGATTGCGGTCTACTTGCTGTCACATTTGGCGGGGTTGATTAATGAATTGCAACAATCAGAAACGCTTTCACTCAGCAAGTTCCTGCATTTGCCGGTCTCGCCACGAGGAGTTTTTCTGTTGAATTTTTTCAACTCAACTGTCAATCTGTCGTTGGCTACCTTTTTGCCCATGATGCTCGGGGTGAGCTTCGCGCAAATCGGTCGCTACGGTTGGCAAATGGCGGCAGTGATCCCGCTCCTTCTAGCATTCTTTTTTATGGTTACGGCCATAACGCATCAGTTCAAGGGCTGGCTGGCTGCGCTAATGCAAGACAAACGGCGCAAACGGACCTTGATGGCGGCGGGTACACTCGTCGTGGTTCTGCTGGCGTTGACTCCTGCGATTCTCGATCGCACCCTGTTTAGAGCGAGGGGTAAGTCACCAACCTCACTTTTCAAACAGCGAACGGCGGAACTGGAAATGAAGTTTGCTGCGAAATTGATCTCGGAGACCGAATTCGTTGAACAAAAGGAAAAACTGGCAGTTCAACGTCAGCAGGATCGCTCAAAGCGACTCAAGTCGATAGGGCGTTGGGGCCAGGTCGCAAATCACGTGGTGCCTGTCGGTTGGTTGGCACGGGGTATTGATGGTGTCGCCCGCAATGAGAGGGCAATTCCCACCCTATGTTTTGTGGGGATGGCCTTGATTGGAACGTTTAGTTTGAGTCGTTCGTTTGGAACCGCGATCAATTCCTACCGCGGCGTGTTTAGTGGTCAGAGTCGATCCCGGCATTCCGCAAAGGTGCCATTGACGGCGGAGGCAGGCACCTCGAGCGACCCGTCCGACAATTGGCTCTCCCGTTCGTTTCCTTTGCTCAGCGAACATCAATCGGCAATCGCCATGTCGTCGCTCCGCAGCCTTTCGCGCGCTCCCGAAGCCAAATTGGCAATCATCTTTCCTTTGGTCGCATTGGCCATCATCGGTGGCTCTTCACTCCTGCGTGACAAGTATGGATTTGAGATCAGAGCCTTGACGGGAGTTGGGATTTGCTTCTTTGTGATGATGGGGATCACGCAATTGATCCAGAATCAATTTGGATTTGACCGCGAAGGTTTCCGTTTTTACATGTTGGCTCCCTTGGCGGCGCGCGATATTTTGATTGGCAAAAACGCGGCGCTTGCCCCGTTGGCCTTTGCGATGGCGGCGACTGCGCTGGTGATCATACAGTTAGTGTCACCGCTCAAGTGGAGTCACTTTGCAGCGACGTTTTTCCAATTGGGCACGATGTTTTTGGTGACCAGTTTAGTTGGCAATTTGATGTCGATTGTGGTTCCGCTGGCGATGAAGTCGGGCTCGCTCAAACCCGTTAACTTGAAAATGGGGGGGGCAATCTTACAGATTCTGATTTTTCTTCTAGCACCCTTGGGGATCCTGCCGGCGGTAGCACCGTTGGGAATTGAGATTCTAGTCGAGCGATATTACGCGCAGCATTTGCCTATTTATTTGATTGGTGCCGCGGGTTACTTCCTATTGATGATTCCGACCTATTGGTGGATCGTAAGTAAGGAGGGAGAACTGCTGGCCGAGCGCAAACAAATCATCATGGACGCGATCAAGCAGCATGGAAACTAAAAAAAGTGGCGATGCCAAGCACCGCCACTTCATTCTTCGATGTTTGAGCTCTTGGGCCGTTAACGGACGGCAAGCGTTCCGGAATACGAATTGCCACCGATGCTCAAGGTAATTCGCGAGCCAGCATTCAGGTCGGCCACGCCATTGCCTTCTGTCGTATCGATGTCGATGGTCCCACGTCGCAGCGCATCTACTGTAAAGGTACCCATCGTTACAGTCGCGCCACTCCCAGCTACAGCCGTCACCGTGCCGACCTGGCCTGGCGTCGCCAGTTCAAGCTGGAAGTTGAATTTTCGGCGAGAGCCGCGTTCTTCGTAACGAGCGACGGCTTTCACACCCGACAACCTGGTTGCCATGCGTACGCGTGTATCATTACCGCCGCCTTGCGCGAAGGTTGATTGAGCAGGAATCGCCAGAAGTGCAACGGCGACGGCAAGCATTGAGAAAAAACGGAAAGTGTGAGATACGAACATTTTGAATTCTCCATACAAAAGTGAAATGCAGTTTTTTGGTAGGGCTATGACCGGTTTACTGTGGCCACCAATTTCCTGCAATGAAGAGCAGATTTCATAGAAGCATCCGCCAACCGCGCTCCAAAAAATCTAGAAATTACTGGTTGGAGCAGAAACACGGCTGCTTCGCGGGCATTCTCGCCGATTTGTCTTGGGCAATTGCAGTTGAGGGTTACCGCAGTTTCGATAGACTTATGAGCCAGTGGGTGACGTCAAAACTGGGACCAACTTCGTCGTGTCCATGGAACAAAATCAAGAGCAGCCTTTCCGTGCCTTCCTCCCGGTTCAAAACGGCGAATGGTTGGCGGCGATCACGGCGTTCGTCTGGTTCCTGTTGATCATGTTGAGCTACCAATTGTTGCGTCCATTGCGCGACAGTCTGGTGGGAGAGCTTCCCAGCGAAGAAAAAAGCATTCTTTTCTTCGCAACGTTTGTGGCGATGATTGTCGCGGTGCCGGTTTACGCCCAACTGGTTTCGTGGCTAAATCGAAGGAACTTGGTGCTCGTTCTTGTTACCTTCTTTGCGCTGAATCTGTTGGGGTTTGCCATTTGGAATTCGGGCGGCGGCGGCTTTTGGATGATCCGCCTATTCTTTGTTTGGGTCAGTGTTTTCAGCCTTTACGTGACTTCGTTGTTTTGGAGCGTGCTTACGGACCTGTTTTCGAATGACAAGGGCAAGCGTTTGTTTGGGCCGATTGCCAGTGGGGGTACGACCGGAGCGATTGCCGGTTCGTCTCTGGCAATGTTGGCTGAGCAAATTGGTTCAACGCAAATGCTAATCATGGCAGCAGTGGTTCTGGAGTTGGGTGTCATCTGTGCCCTCAGCCTGGAAATGGCGACCAGGAACTGGCCGAATGAAGCCAAGCGAGAGCCAATGAGCGGAGGCATTCTCGAGGGCTTACGCGGCATCTTCGCCTCCCGTTTTTTGCTGCAAGTTGTCTTGTACATCGCGCTGATTAGCTACTTCGGAACCACTTTCTATATGCAGTTGACAGAAATTGCAGCGGGTGAGATTCCGAATCGGGAGGTTCGCGCGGCCTTTTTCGCAGGGCTCAATCTAAAAGTCCAATTGGGAACTTTAGTCGCCCAGTTTTTCATCGTCGGGCCTGTTATGCGCCGCTGCGGACTGTCGACAGCGTTAATGATATTGCCAGCGGTTGCTGGAATCTGTTTTCTAATCATGGCGAATTCAACGTCATTGGTGGTTTTTGGATTTGTGGATATTGTCTCGCGGATTGTGACGTACGGATTTTCGGTTCCAGCTCGCGAAGTTTTGTTTACGGTCGTGAGTCGCGAAGCGAAATACAAATCGAAAAACGTTGTCGACACCATTGTGATTCGAGGGTCTGACACAATCGCAAGTTCTATTTTTGCGCAGCTGAAAGGAGTGCTTTCGCTGCCCGTGATCAACTGGCTATTGCTGCCTGTGGCGGTTTTTTGGTTGTACGTTGCGTACCGCCTTGGCCGAAATCACAGCCAGTTGGCGCAGCAGGCCAACCCCAACCAGGCAGGTGCTTGAGTGTCCGGTTGATCGGCGATCGTTGTTTTTGCGAGCGATTATCGCGTGATTCGCGCGAATTTCGCTCACTAGCTTGTGCGGAATTGCTCACCCAGCAAGTTGTCAACCTAAATAATCACAACAGTAATTCGGTTCGTCAAAAAATCGGGGCTGCGGTATATCGATTGCACAGACTTTGGAAGGGGATTTTGGTCAGCCTAAAAAGGGGATTGCCATGCTCAGCGAAAATTACCTCCAAGTTTTGGAACGACCAGTTTTGAGTCCAGAGGTAGCTCCAACTGCCCACAATACTCCCCGAGAAATTGAACGCAAAGTCAATCAGTTGTTGGAGCAACAACCGCATTTTCGCGGCCGCCAGTTTCGGTTGCAATGCACTTGTGATGACGGCAACTTGTATTTGTCCGGCAAGCTCCCCTCGTACTACTTCAAACAGGTCGCCCAAGAAGTTGTCCGGCGAGTTGAAGGAGCTTGGAACATCTTCAACGAAATTGTTGTAACGAGTCCAGAAGGCGACATCGAATGCGATTGCTCGCGACTACAGCCGAATTTTTCGAGCCGGGCAACGAAGCCAAAGTGAAACTCGTTGGTCCAGCAGGAGTTACTTTTTCAGTTGCTGAATTGCCGCTTCAAGAACGGCGTCGCGGGTTGAAAGATCCTTGGCCGAAGTCGAAATTTTGATTTGCGGTTCAATCCCACGACCCTCCAGCAAGGTTCCGTCGGGAAAGAGGTCTTGCCAAGCGGGCAGGTTCACAGTCACGCCGTTGCCGAGATCATGTGGTTGCGGATTCCCGGAGCTTCCAAATGATCGCTCGCCAATCAGCACACAATTCTTGCACTCCCGCATCATCAACAGGAATGATTCGTTGCTGCTCATATTTGTTGGGCCCATTAACACCAAAACCTTTCCTCTGAAAAATTTTCGTGACGCATTTCTTTCGACAATGCGGTCTTGGATTTCAGAGAAACCCGTAGGGCTTTGCGGATCGCGCATCTTGTGCTGCGAATACACGAGCGGTTGCTCGGTAAAGCACCCGGCGACTTCTCGCGCCAATAACTCGTTGCCGCCGCCGTTTGTGCGCACATCGATGACGATGGCTTCGTCGCCCGCATGCTGATCAATAAAGTCCAAAGCCGGAGAAATGCTCTTTTTGTCACCCCCCCAACTGCCGATCAGCAGATAGCCGGTTCCATTTTTCAGCTTTCCAGTTGTGACAACGTTGTTGTGTTGCTTCGAATCGCTCACATACTTGTTTAAGATCCGGCCGTTGAAATTAGGTGAAGGCCACGCTTCGCGGAAGCTTAACAATTGAAATCCATTAACTTTGACAGAAATGTGAGGATCTCTTGCGGCGGCCAAAAGCTCGGCTGCCGTCCTCGCGAAAGCGGCAGCCGTCGGTGCGTTTTTCAATGGTGCCTGGAATTTTGCGAAACGAGTTTTCCAGTCCACCTTCCGCAGGTCAACATAGGAGTATTTCTCCAAAATCGCCTTTTGCAGGGCAGCGATCGCACGTTCGTTTTCGGCCGGTTTCAGCGCAGCGATTTTCGCGTTGTTCTCAGCCGCAGTCCGAAAAGAAATCGGGTGGATAAGGGCTGGGATGCCTTTGGCATTTCGAAAACCCTGGTTCGATTGGCAGTTTATGCTCAAGGAATATTCGCGACCGGGTTGCAAGCGGACGGGAATTGAAAATGTTTTGGAGTCAATCCATTTGGGCTTTCCGACGAGTTCAGGAAATGACGGCCCGCCGCCACAAACCGAATGGCCATCTGGTTTCATCGCCTCGCTAAACTCGATGCGAATTTCGGTAAGTTCAGCCGAGACTTCCACATCAGCATGGTCAGGATCTGCACGCACAACATGGGGTGATTGGCCAATCGCTATTTGGCCCCAGAGTGCCGTTAACGCAATGGGAAAAAAACAACAAAGCCAGCTTTTTCTCTTCGGCTCCATGACTCACTTTTCCTCAAAGACACTAGAATTCAAATCGTCAAGTCAACTGCGAAGTTTGATTGTAACCGACCCGCAATCGTCGTGTACAATTTTTTGATGGCCGCAACCCAATCTTTGCGAGTCGATCGCGATTTTTTCAATCGACGAGGAGTTTCCCATGCAGTGGCTTCGACTTCGACCGACCTTTCATCTGGAGTTGACGGATAGTCGCGAGGCCGTGATTGAAAAGTTAAAACGGTTTCACGCCCAAGTCAACAACGCCGAACAGTTTATTCTTTTTGGGGAATACGGCGAATTGCATTTGCCTACGCGGGAGCATCGGCTATGGTCACCGCACTTGTCGTTTTATGTTATGGCGGCGGAGGCAGGGTCAACCATCCACGGTCGGTTTGCGCCGCGGGTTGACGTGTGGACTGTAGTCTGGATTTCCTACTTGCTGATGATCTTCACCGCTTTTTTTGCCGGAGCCTTGGCGGTCTCCCAATGGCAGTTGAAGCAGCCGCTGTGGGGTCTGTGGCTAATGATTGCGTCACTTTTGATTTGGGGGATGATTTATGTTGTTGCCCAAGTTGGCCAGCAGTGGAGCGCCGACCAAATGCATGCGCTTCGTGAACGACTCGAGGAAAAGCTCTTGGCAGCCGGAATCTCCCGAGGTTGAGAGAACTCGGGCCGCTGTGGGGATTCAGGCAGCGGTGAGGCGAGGTTTGGATCGCCACGCAAAATCGCCTCGGGTTATCCTTCCGTCGTGCGTTGTCTACGATGATTGGAGTTAACCGCCGCCAGCAATATTCAAACGGAGTTTTCCCAAACCAGCCGTTGTTGGCGGTCATAGGAAATCGGGAAGATGAACGAGTCAAAGACAGTAGGTTACGATGCGCGAACTACTTTGCCGCCGGGTCCCACCGGTCGCTGGCTTCCGACATTGCGATTAGTGCGCAATCCGCGGCGAGCCTTTGAAAGTTGGGCCAAGCAATACGGCGACCCCTTTTTCATTAACGCTCTCAACGGTCCCGTGGTGATTACCGGTCGACCTGATTTGATCCGTGAAATCTTTGGCCACGAACCCGATGAGTTGGGTTTATTTGCAACGGGAACCGTAAAACCGATTCTGGGTGAAGGCTCGCTTTTAATGATGGAAGGGCAGACTCATCGCCGCGAACGAAAATTGCTGACACCCCTTTTTCATGGCGAACGGATGAAAGCCTATGGGCAAACCTTCCGACAAGTGACTTTGCAGCATTCTGGGAAAATGAAGCCGGGTCAGCAATTCGTAGGGTTGGATCTCACGCAGAACATTTCGCAAGAGATCATTGCTCGGGCGATTTTTGGCGGCCAGGACGAACAGACCGTTGCCGAAATGAAGACGGCGGCGCGACAATTGGCCCGCAACAGCTCGCCGCTGATTTTCTTCTCCAAAAGAATGCAGTTTTCGTTTTTGGGATTGAGTCCTTGGGATAACTTTCGCCGAGCGCAAAAAAGGCTTTTTGCGGCTCTTGATCGGGAAATCGAAATTGCCCGCCAAGCGGTTGCCGAACGCCACGACATTTTAGCGCTGCTTTTGCGGGCCCGCTACGAAGACGGGAGTTCGATGGACGTATCGCACTTGAAGGATGAATTGTCGACATTGCTGTTTGCCGGGCATGAAACGTCGGCGTTGGCGATGGCATGGGCACTTTATCATGTGCACCGACATCCGGAAGTTCTGCGCGAATTACGTGCGAGTCTGGATAAGGGAGAAGATTCCCCGGAAGGGTTTGCGAAAAACGATTACCTCAAGGCTGTGATTCAAGAATCACTTCGATTGAATCCCATCGTCACCGAGGTCTTGCGAATGCTGAAGGCCCCGTTGAAACTTGATCGCTACGAAATTCCCGCGGGGATTGCCGTGGCCCCGGCGGCCGCCCTCGCCCATTACAGCCCGACAACATTTCCCGATCCGCAGCGCTTTCGTCCGGAACGATTCCTGGAACGTTCCTTCTCACCGTTTGAGTATCTTCCGTTTGGAGGCGGTCATCGTCGATGCATCGGCGCGGCGTTCGCCAATTATGAAATGGCGGTCGTCTTGGGCACCCTGTTACGGCGGTACGAATTTGAGTTATTGGAAAAACGAGACGTCGTCTCTGTTCGCCGCAACGTCACCATGGGGCCGTCAACCGGCATCTCAATGAAATTGTGCGGAATGCGGGGATAATAACCCAATGGTCCCTTGGAAAGTTGAGTTTTTCCGGCACTGAATTGAATTTGCTGTCCTCAGGGTGCGGCTGAGATAGCGCATCATCTGCAAAGTACTCGATCATTGAAGTGGCCTGCCATTCAGCTTCCCAATTCGCCGCCGACAATTTTCCCCGCAAGATATTGACGACGGTGAATATAGATGATATTCTATATTAAATGGAACACTTAACCCAAACATTCGCCGCCCTCGCCGACCCAACTCGACTTGGCATCGTCGTGCACTTGGCACGACGTGAGGCAACCGTTTCCGAACTGGTGGAAAAATTCGATTTAACGCAGCCAACGATTACCTCCCACCTGAAGGTGTTGGAGTCCGTTGGGCTGATCACGCGAACACGAGTTGGTCAGTCAAGGCCGGCCCAATTAGCGTTCAAGAGAATGAACGAAATCAGTGAGTGGATTGGGCAGGTTCAAAAGATTTGGGAAGGCAATTACAAACGACTCGACGCGTTACTCGCCGAGTTGAAACAATCAAACAAAGGGGAGCGAAAGAAATGAAACCTGCAGAAGTGAGCACGCCGTCAGATCAAGAAGTGCTGGTAAAACGAAGCTTTGATGCGCCGGTCAATCTGGTGTGGCAGGCTTATACGGAACCCGCATTGATGCGTCGTTGGCTAACGGCCATGCCCGGATGGTCGATGCCGGTGTGCGAGATGGCCACTCATGTGGGTGGGAAGTATCGTTGGCGTTGGCGAAATGACGAGACTGGCCAAGAGTTCGGTTTCATAGGAGAAATAATGGAGGTCGCGTTGCATTCGAAGATCGTGCATACGCAATTCTACGACCCGGGCGACTGCGAGTTCGGATCGATGGGAGGTGAGCCGTCGATGATCACGGTCACCTTCAACGAGAACAACGGGATCACGAACGTGGCGACCTCAATCAAGTATGCTTCGAAAGCAGATCGCGATGCGGCGATATCGACAGGCATGACCGACGGCATGGAATTAAGCTATAAGGAACTCGATGAAGTCCTGATTGGCAACGGCAAACCCTGATTCTTGGGACCCCGAACGTCGTGCAGTGCAAGTGAGTTCTAGTGAATCGTTGAACCTGCTCGCTCGCAAGCGACGACCTCTGAGCGCGTCGATTCAAAAACTCACCGCTTGCTGAAGCTTTTTGCCAAGCGCGATGACGGCAGCACGACGAAGATCGAATTGATTCGTTTCCTCGACTGGATTTGCACCGACGAGGATTATTTGGCCTTCGAGCCGGTGATCGTCGACACTTTGGAAAGACGGCCGATGCGGATTCTCGGCTATTGCTTGATGCCCAACCGCTGGCATTTTGTTTTGTGGCCGGAGCGCGACGGGGACTTGGCCGCTGAAAAATGCGACCACCATTCGGCCGGCAAAAAGTCAGAACGCGGGAAAGCTCTCCAGAATTTTCAAAAATTCGGCCAACACCCGTGAAAAGCCCCTAAATCGCTACAGTCACATTTCGGCCAAAAATGCGACCACAATTCGGCCCGTAACAAGTCCACTGCCAACAAGGCGGGCTGTGTCTGGTGGTGGGCAGGCCAGGCACCGGCAAGACGGTGATCAAACAATCCCTGAAAAAGCTGCCAGAAAAAGAACACCTCGTCGCCACAGTGGCGCGCACTCTGCACACTTATACCAACACGGTCAAAATTCTGTGCGAGGCGTTTGGGGTTGAGTTTGAAAGTTCCGCCTTCAAGTGCGAACGCAAGCTGATCCAAGAAGCCTTCAACCTCAATCGCAGCGGCAAGATGCTGGTCACGATCATTGACGACGCGCATTTGATGGAGATGGACAATCTTCGCAAACTTCGCTTGTTGCTCGAAGATTTCCCCAAAAACCACAACTTGATTCTGATCGGCCAAGTCGAGTTGCTGTCAAGTCTCGAACTGTCCGTCAATCAGGATATCCGCAGCCGAGTGACTTACTCGGTCGTGACCCGTCGGCTCCATGATGACGCAATGCGCGAGTTCATTCATCGTGAACTGGACCGCTTGGGACTGGCCCATAGTACGTTTACCAGCGGCGCTACCGAACTGATTATCCGTTCCGCTGATGGGGTGCTGCGGCGCTGCCGCAATCTCTGCTTGTCAGCCATGCTCGAAGCGGTCCGCGCGTCCAGCGGCCGCACGATTGATATCGACCTCGTGAATCGCGTCCTGCTTCAGCCCCACTGGCACAACCAAGTCGACTTAACCGATTTCTAGAATCCCCAAAAACCATAATGACTTCCACAACATAAAGGAGATGGAGATGGTCACCCAAGAGTTACTGCGCTCGATTCGCAACGACCTGCCGATGAAGCTGACCGTGGTTCGGCTGGGTCGTCACGGACCGATTGCCAAATACAGTGACGGTTTTTTTAGGTTTCAGTGTCCCAAGTGCGGTGAGCTGCGAGCCACGGTCAATCCCCGAAACAACCTGGCCCACTGTTTCTGTTGCGGCGAAAATTTTAACAACATCGACCTGATGA
>WBZS01001054.1_pt1 | contig 24956 bp, 14 predicted proteins | sample 5204201 | NCBI WGS metagenome assembly WBZS01 (sample SAMN12344357, study PRJNA552823) | activated sludge metagenome | biome: Activated sludge suspended growth; feature: Nitrification reactor; material: Wastewater; isolation source: activated sludge from nitrification reactor of wastewater... | reverse complement strand
TTTTTCTTTCGATCGTGGCCTTGAATTCCGTTGTTCGTAGGCTGGCCAAGGACGCGACGCAGACAGATCACTTGGGAATCCACGGTTGAACCAAGCTTCAGCCTATTTAAAAAATGCCTTTCTCGGTGCATGATGTAGAATTGACTGGCCCCCAATGGCGGGCGTGGCAAATTCAGATTCCAAAGGAAAGACGATGTTTAATCGGAACGGCGTAAAGGTAACTTTGTTGGTTGGAATAGCCTTGGTTGCTTTGACAGGTTGCGAAACCACCGACTACGAACCGCTGCGGGTCAAGAGAATCAAAGAACTGGAGGCTGAAGTGGCGGCGCTCGAAGCTCGAGTAAAGGAAATGGAGTCCGGCAGTTCCGTCGTTTCGGCGAAAGGTGGCAAGCAGACAAAATCGATTGATCCGCAGACAACCAAAAAGCCTCCGGTGGAAACGAAAGCCGAAACTGCTGAACAACGTCAGCTGCTAAAACAGCGCGATGCAGCGGCTGTTGAAGCACTCAAGCCTTTCGAAGCGAGTATCACGGCCGACCCAACAACCGGGCTTGTTTCTGAAATTGACCTCTCCAACAGTCGCAATGGCAATGATGCCCTGCCGCAACTCACGAATTTTCCAGGTCTAAAGTCATTGACCGTCAAAGGCTCCGACCTGGTTGCCGCTTCCTTTGACGAAATCGCCAAATTGACCGCGCTTGAAAAACTGACGATGGACCTTGCGCCGGTGACCAACGAATCGCTGCAAAAACTTCTATCCTTGAAAAACCTTCGCTTTTTGCAATTGTTTCGAGCCGACATTAGTGACGAAGGGCTCGGGATCGTCGCCCAGTTTCCAAGACTGGAGCAGTTGCGAATTGGCCAAACACGTGTGGGTGACGAAGGGATCGCAAAATTAGTGAGTCTGAAGTCATTGAAAGCAATCGATCTAAGCGATTGTAATCGCGTGTCCGATCGTGGCCTCGACATATTGGCGCAGTTACCGGAAATTTCGTTTCTGAAGGTTTGGGGGCCGCAAATTACCGACGCTGGGATGTCGGCTATTGGCCGGATGAAAAAATTGAAAGTCCTTGGCCTGAACGATACGGCGGTGACCGACGTGGGAATGTCCGAGTTGTCGGCATTGAGCGAGTTGCGCGAAATTCACCTGTTCCGCACGAATGTTGGCGATCAAGGCATGGCGGTTTTGGCTGGCCTCAAGAAACTGAACAATTTGGATTTGCGTGACACAAAGATTTCCGACGCGGGCTTGGCTTTGCTTGCGGGGGGCCTGAGCGACGTCACCGTGCTCGATGTGAGTGAAACGAATCGACCGGGGATTACCGACGCATCCGCCGAGTCAATAACGCAAATGAATAAGCTGCAGGATGTCAATTTTTGGAGCACCAAGGTTTCGGATGCGACTGCGGCGGCACTCGTCCATCTGCCGGATTTATCGCGTGTCAATTTGGACAAAACGCAAATTTCTGATCGAGCCATCGAGTCGCTAGCGTCGGTCCCCAAATTGAATTGGCTGCACGTTGGCTCGACGGCGATTGGCGACCAATCTGCGAATCGGTTGAAGTCTTTTACGAATCTGAAATATCTCAATGTCTCGCACACGAAGATGTCGGAAGATGCCTTTTTTGACCTTTACGACACTCTGACTCCCCTCAAGTGCAACGTCGTGGGACCTTGAGCACTTCTCATCGTTTATTTCTTTTCCTTGGGCGTGATGAAAATCACTTCCGACCGGACATCCCACGTCAAATTTGCGGGAGTTAGTACATTTTGAAGGGTCTCGGCCAAGGCCTCAGCCACGATCAATCCCGACACAATCTTCGACAAGTCGATTTGTCCGTTAAGTGTTTGACTTACTTTGTAACATTAGGCACCCAGTTTGGTTGCCGGAAATTCGCCCAGAATCCATTCGCAGATTTTGGTGTCGTCGAGGAGAGCCGGTAATTCCTGGCTGCAACCGCGGGTCGCAAAAATGGTTTGCGAAATTGTTGATTCCGTCACGACGCCGTGCGAACCGCGGACGAGCGTGGCATCAAGCGGAATCGATTTCGTCGCCATGTCAACAAACAGTTCCACCGGATCGTAGCCCGGTTTGCGGTGAATATCCACGGTGCGGGCGAACTTTGGAGCGAGCGCATCATCGAGCCACCAATAGTACGCTTGCCAACTGTTCGGTTCCGAAATCAGAATCACGTCCCCCGAACGCCCATGATCCATGGATACCGATTTCCGGCTTTCGCCGCTGAGCACCGAGCCGATACCTTTTGCGTTGCGGAAGATCTCTGTAACTTTTTTTATCGTTTGTGGATCGGCATGTTTGACAAACACATGCGAAAATTGATGATCGACGAGGGCCCAAGCCCGACTCTTTTCAAAGTCGATGAGTTCGCGTCCGTCTGCGTCGAACTGGACGTCCAGCAATCCGGTCTCGCGCAGCATGCGGTTCGGAAACGCCACATGGTCCACTGCGGAGATCACGTATTCCGACGCCATCACCCATTTCAGTTCGCAGGCTCCAAAGGCCGTTTGCATGCCCGCGAATAGCGCGGCGAGTACGCGGTCGAGTTCCAGCAACGCGTTGATTGCTTGCGGGCTATCAGGCCCAAATTTTTGAGCAGCGTAATCGAGATGCGGAAGGTAGATGTAAAAAAAGTCCGGCTGGAACTTCTTTGCTGCAGCAACAGCACTCTGACAAATCCAGTCAGTCGATTTGATGTTTGCGAGCGGGCCCCAAAAGTGTTGCAGCGGAAAATGTCCAAATTCACCCAGCAGTTCGCCGTAAAACTCTTGTGGTTTCGTGTAACACCACAACTCTTCACTGCCATCCGGTTTGTGAATGGGTGCCGGCATGACCACGTAATCCGCGCCCGATTTTTTGGATAACATCGGAAACCAAGCGGCCGATTGCAACCCTTTGCCGCGTTGGTGCAGCAGGTCCCAAATCTGTGGTTGTTCGATCACCTTGTTTGGCGCGGTCCACATTTCAACCTGCTGGCTGTCACGCCAGAAGAATCCGTTGGCGATGACGCCGTGTTCGTTCGGCAACTTTCCCGTCAACATTGTGGCTTGCGCCGGCCACGTCACACTCGGGAACGAATGCCGAATCTGGCAACTTGTCCCCGTTGAGAAATAGCGACTTGTTTCGGGCATGTGCAGCAAATCTGCTTGACGTAGACCGGGAACGGACAACATTAACAGCTTGATGGACATCTTTGAAAGACCTTACTTTGAATGAGTAGCTTGTGCGATCAATGGAGCGAGAAAATCATAAGAACCCTTGACGGCGTTCACCGCATCATGGCTGTGGCGGCTGAGTTCAACGCTAACAGGTCCTTGATAATTGACCTCTCCGAGCGTGCGAATGATGGGTTCGAAATTCATCGACCCGCAGCCAAACATCAAATGCTCATGGACGCCAACATTCATGTCTTCGACATGCACATTCACCAGCCGACTTGCTGAACGGCGAATGTAGTCGGCGATTGGCAATTCCCCTTGGCAAAACAAATGCCCCACATCCATCGTCAATTTCAAACGGGGGTGAGAAACCCAATTGAGCAGCCTTTCAAACGAAGCAATCGTGTCGACAAACATTCCGGGTTCCGGTTCGAACGCAATGTCAATCTCGTATTGATCGGCAAACTTAAGACAGCTTTCAACATTAGCGGCCAACGAATCCCAAGCCATTTGCAGGTCCCAATCCGGCGGCTTCGTGCCTGACCAAATCGAAACGCATGGACTCCCCTGCTCTGCTGCGACTTGACAAGCATACTCGATGAATCGAACACGCGGAGCCGCCTCGTCGGATGACGCGACCAATGACGGCGAATGCTTTCGGCGCGGATCAAGCAAAAATCGGGCCCCCGTTTCAATAACCGATGAAAGTCCGAGTCGCCGAAGGCAGGCGTTGATTCTCTTTCGCTGGGCGAGGAGGTCGCTGGCGAACGGACTGATCCATTGATGATCAATCGTCAGCGAAGCACACTGATAGCCAGTATCTGCGAGCAATTCCAATGCCGCAATCGGATCGTGATGGGCCAAGCCATTCGTGTTGTAGCCAAGAATCATTCGTGGGCCTTATTTCAACATTGCCGGTAGGCGGCTGTTCATTTTTCTGCCTTATTGCGGTTGCGCTGCCCGCGGGCTCTTTCCAATGTGGGAAAACGGTGTTTCAAGGCGAGATTTTGTATCGCCACCAACGCAGTTTGGCCATACAACGGAATGCACCACCGCGCGGCTTTGGCGTATGTCTTGCCAGGTGTGAAGTCCAGTTGTTTGAGGAGTCGAATCAACGTTGTAACTTCTATTTTGGACATCGCGACGAAGCGAGTTTCGTAACCCATCTTGTAGGAGCCGCTTTCTTTTTTTTTACGCTGTTTGTCCGGTACTCGTACATAGCCGTTTCGATGAAAGTAAAACGCCAGTTGTTTTTCCGCGGACCAATCGGAATCGGGTGACTCAAGTGACGATTTTTTTCCAGCAAACGACACGGTGTTCACTCCAGAAGGAAATGACCAAACCCTTAATTCAACTCAGCCGATTATACCTTGCCAGCACAAAGCTGAGTGGAAGCAAGGAAACAACCACCAACGCAAATAACATGCTGCCGCGCCCCGCCATCAGACAGATTGCCGCGTCCAGCAAAATGATACTGCGCAACGCCAAGATAATTACGGCAAATTTGACCGGTGCCGAAGATCGGACAAAGAGGAATGCAGCGCGGCGTAAAATGGAAAAGCCTACGACGACCGTCAACAGCGAATAGCCGATATGTTCTCTTGGCCATCCCATTCCCAGCCGATTGATGACAAAAGGCAGACAAGCAAAACCGCCGATTGCCAATAGCGATGTAATCAAGCCAGCCCAAAAGCGTACGCCAGCCTGCTCGTCAATTTCGTTCTTGGCCATCCAAGTAATGCCCGCAACGTAGGTCGACAACAATAGAGCGTAGGCCCACACCTCAGGCGAAAAAAAAGTTGCACTCGATTCGGCCTCAATGCTCGCCGTCGATGCACCCAACAAAATGTTTCCGCCTCGACACAAGCCCATCCAGATCGCCGCATGCGAAGTTTCCTTGAACCATAAATCGTAGGCCAAAATGGAAGCGGTCATTCCCAGCACCACGGTGATTGTTCGCCCATCGCCAAGTGCGATCGAAAGAGTGGTTCCACCGGCGATCGCTGTCATTACCAGAGCGACCGCGGCGTTCAATGCGTGGCGGCGTTTGATAATGCCACTGGCCAATGGTCGTTCCGGTCGTTCCAGTCGATCACGCGAGTAATCATGCCAATCATTCAGAATCATCCCCGCAGCAAACAGGGACAGTGAAATCGCGCTTAGCACCGCCAGTGGCAAAATCGAGCTGGCGCCTGCGCCAACCGCCCAAGCTCCATTGGCGAGCAAGTATGCCGCCAGAATATTACTCAACGCCGACGGCCAATTCGCGATTCGAACCAGTTGAAGCCAACTTCCTAGCTTTGTTTGCGCCGGATTCTTCAATGGAGAAACTCAACCTGGAAATGAGGGAGTGAAACTTGCAATCTCGCATTATGCTTGGCGGCAGAATGCTGGCAAATACGTTGAATGCATCGACTGCTGTCATGAAACCTGAGAGCACAAAAAAAAGACCCACAAAGGCTGTTACCAATGCGGGTCTACCCCCCCGGGCTTGATCAAGGACCGATAATTCTCGACCAATTTTCAATACGACCTCTATCGACCAATCAGCGACCCTGGCTCCTTAAAAATGTGACGACTTTTCCGATTCCGTAGAAGAAGGAAAATATTCCTCAAAAAAAGAGTTTTTCGTCTGCATAAGCTAAACCGGCTCAATCGCACAAGTCGAATAAGGAGAAAGCGGACAATCCGCATCGCGCACGGACTTTCGTTTTTAATCACAAGAAGACAAACGTGAAGACAGCTTCCCTACGTTCGCTTTCGATTTCGTCGTTAATCGTTCCCACGGCCTTGGGCGGAGCCCTCTACCTGATCGTTGCCGCCCTATTGGATGGTCACATCATCGAAAATGAAATCGCCGTTAGGTATTTCGTTGGCCACCCCATTTCTCGCACGACGACATTCTTGTTCTGTGTCGGTCTGATGTCGTTGATTAGTATCTGGTGGAATGTAATACGACAATCAAAAACCCTGGACACGATCGTTGTTCAACCCGAAGCCGAGGCAAATGCCGATCGTTTCGAGAATGATCGCTCCCTGGCCACCGAGCTTCAAAAACAACTTGAAACGATGCCTGTCAAGTTTCACGAACATGGAGTTTGGCAGCGACTTTTTTCTGTGCTTCAGTTTGTTCAACGAAATGGATCAACCGCCAATATTGAGTCCGAGCTGAAATACGAATCGGAGTTGGCGCTCGAAGAACAACAACAAAGATTGAGCTTCGTAAAAATATTGATTTGGGCTACGCCCATGTTGGGGTTTTTAGGCACTGTAGTGGGGATTTCCCAAGCTTTGGGCCAACTCAATGTGGGGCCTGACAACAATCTGCAAACGATGATGGCCAATCTTCAGAGCAGCCTGTATGTCGCGTTTGATACGACAGCCCAGGCGTTGTTGCTGTCAATGTTCTTAATGTTCGCGATGTTCTTTGTCGAGCGACTGGACCTGGGGCATTTACACCGGGTCGAACAACACGCCCTCGATCAACTGGCCAAGGTCTTTGAATTCAAAGGCGAAGAACGAAATGCCGTGGACCAGCATGTTGAACGCCTTGGCCGGAAAATGTTGGCCTCAACGCGTGCGGCCGTAGGCGAACACACTCGCATCTGGAAAAAAACGATTGAATCGGCCGAACAAGCTTGGGTGACGACGCAAACCCAGATTTCATCCAAAACGCAACAAGAATTGTCGGAGGCCTTGAGATCCGCTTTGACAGACTTTGCCAATCAGTTACAAGTCGTTTCCAATAATTCCGAAGAGAGCATTGCCACTCGTGTTGGCCAATGGCAAACCCTGTTGAGCGACACAAGTCGCGCGATCCAAGGGCAACAGCACCTGAACCAATCCCAATGCGAGGTCTTAGGCGAAATTCTGCAAGAACTGTCAGCAACGCGATCCGCTTTCGAACGCGAGTTCGAATCACGACAGAGCCTACACCAGACTGCAATGGAACACGTCAAAGTCAACCGCGACTCGGATACGGCGGCTCAAAAACGCTGGGATGAAATGCTGGCGGAACAAGGCAAACTGCAGGAGATTCAGCATCATCGCTTCCAACAGGAGTTGAAGCTCTTTCAGGAAATGACCAAACGATTGGATGTGGCCCAGGAGTCCATGGAGGCCAAACACACCAACGAAAGCGAGAAATTCAAGGATGGTTTGGTCGAAATTGTCAGTTTGATGAAACTCATGAAAGATGAGTTGGTGCAATTGCATCAAGACCGGAATCAGCAAAAAGAACAAATCTTTCGCCTCCAAATCGCGGACCATACGCGCAAGGCAGCATGAAACGAAAAATAAACAAAGGGGAATATTCCGTCTCTTTGTTTCCCTTCCTCACTGTCCTAATCTGCACAATGGGAGCGCTGATTGTCATGTTGGTCATGGCCGTCAAGGCCGCCAGCCAGGACGCCCAAAAGTTGGTAGAGAAACGCGGTGTCGAATTGGAGCAATTGCTCTCCGAGCTTTCAGAACGTCGGGAACTTCACCAGATCCAATTTGAAGGGTGGCAAGCCAAACGCAATGAGTTGGTTGCCGCGAATTCACGCAGTCGTGAACACGTCGAATACCTTGACGGCGAGATCAAGCAACTCCAACGGCGACAACAGGAGCTGGGAGCGCAGTTTGCAGCTCTCGAGCCAACGGCGTCCGATTCGGAATCAACCATCACCGAAGAAATCAGCCGATTGAACGCGGAGATCGCCTGCCTGTCTGACGAGCTCAAACAAAAACAGCAATTGACCAGTCGACAACCTGCCGCGGCAATGTATTCAATCGTGCCGTATTCCGGTCCTAACTCTACACACCGCCGACCTATTTATGTTGAATGCACCAAAGATAAGCTGATTTTGCAGCCGTCCGGAATTGAATTGACCGAGGGAGATTTTCCCTTTGATTTGCGAAACGGCAATCCGCTGGACGTCGCATTGGCAACGATCAGGCAGCATTGGACAGACAATAATGTAGATGGCGATGCGGGATCGCCCTATCCCTTGCTTGTCGTTCGACCAAGCGGCGGGAGAGCTTACGCCATGGCCCGCCGGGCAATGGTGAATTGGGTTGACGAATTTGGTTATGAATTAATCGACGCATCATTGGCTTTGGACTTTGGACCAGCCGATCCTGTGCTGAACGAAAAGTTAGAAACGGCGGTACGTTACGCGAAAATGGAATCGATCGGCCGTAACATGAAATTCAAGCAGGCCGAACGGGCCGTACTGAGTGAGCGCAGCCCAATGGCTGCCAAAGGCACCGCGCAGGGCGGCAACGGTGAGTTGGAAGTCGACACCGTCAATGGCGGCTTCAAACGCAAACGCGGCGGCACCGGAGGCGGTCAGTACGTAAATCAAACTCCCCCATTTGCCACCACCGCCAAGCCCGAATCTTCTGCGGCCGAGACAAAATCAGCCGAGCCCCACGACAACTCGTTTGACCCTAACGCCTCTCGAAAACCGGAAACACCAAACTCCGCAGACACCGCCACCGCCCAAGGCACAGCTGCGCAGGGCACAGCCTGGAAAAACGATCGCGGAACGGGCGGCAATGCCAATTCCGGTGGCACTACGGATGCTACCTGCCTCGCCGATCAACGGGGCAAGAATTGGGCACTGCCCGAAACGCCGGGCCGCACTGTGGCCCTCGTCCGGTCTGTCCGAGTCTTTTGCTCTGACCGTCAATTAGTGCTGATTCCCGATGTCGGCACCAACGACGAACGAGTCATTATCGAGCTAGGATTGGCACCAACAATTGACAGTGTGTCAACGCTAGTGAACGAAATTCAAAAGAAGATCGAATCGTGGGGGCCGGCCGTCCAGTCGGGCTATTGGCGTCCACAACTGGAATTACGTGTGATCCCCGGAGGAGAGCAGCGATTTCAGGACCTTTCAGTTTTGCTAAAAGACAGCGGCCTTGAACTAAAGGCACAAAAGCAATGAGCAAGCGAAGTTCTCAAAACCAGCTCGTCGGAGAAGATTCATTTCTCGATGTCGTCGCTAACCTTGTCGGCGTCCTCATCATCTTGGTCGCGGTGGTTAGCTTGCAAGCCGGAACCCTTGGCCGCCAGTCCGTAGCCTCGGATTCCCGCGAAAAAGAACTTGAGGAAACCGAATCCGCGTTGAATCGAGAGGAACTTGCGGCAAATGCGATTCGGCTTGATTCCCAAGAGCTAGATCGCGCAATCAACACCCATCAGCAAACTGCGGCGTCGTTGGAACAAATCCGCCACGAGATGCTGGTCCAGAATGCAATCGTAGAAAAAGAGATCGAGCGCCGCAAAAGCGAACTCAGCGCCGAAGAAAAAACGCGAATGGAGCAGATCGTCAACCAGCAAAGCTTGCTCGTGACGGTCAACCGATTGAAAGCCCAAGTATCGGCAACCGAAGCACCGATTCCGATTGAACGCAAGGAAATCACGCACTATCCGACCCCGATTGCCAAAACCGTCTTCGCAGACGAAATCCACTTTCGATTAGCCGACGGGAAAATCAGTTTTGTGCCCATCGATAGTCTCTTGCAGAAAATGAAGTCACAAGCGGAAACCAAGGTCGAAGAACTTTTTCATGCTTCCGAAGTCACTGGTCTGGTTGGTCCCGAAGATGGCTTCCAAATGGAATATCGATTGGCCGGCGAGAAAATTCAGCGAGGGGATGAACGTGGCGTGCAAGTGCGATTTTTGGGTTTCATCCTTCAGCCCTTACCGGGGCTATCTGGCGAAACCTTCGACCAGGCAATGGCGCCCGATTCTAACTTTCGGGCCCGGCTCAGTCGAATGACTCCCGCCAAAACAACAATTTCTATTTGGGTTTACCCAGAGAGCTTCGAGGAGTTTCTGCGCTTAAAGACCTGGCTGCGCGAGCAAGGGTTTCAGATTGCCGGTTGGCCATTGGAGTCGAACGCCCCCATTTCCGGCGGGCCCAACGGGTTTCGGACGTCTGCTCAATAGCCTGCTCAAAATCACCCCGGCCTACATCCGATCGATAACTGGCCAAACCACCACGCTGGGGTATGACAGCGACGGCTACATCGTGGAAGAGACTTACCCTGACGCCTCCACGATCACCTACCAATTGGATGCCTACAAGAACGTGTTACGCATGAAGGACCGGCGCGGCAACATCACCTTGATGGAATACAATTCCGGCAACCACATGACCAGGCGCCGCGAAGGGATGATCGTGGTCAACGGTGCCGATGTACCGGGCCCGGATTATGGCGAGTACAACTACGTGTGGTCGGGCAGCAAGTTACTTTCCGAGCGCGGCCCGCTCTCGACCGGTGCCGGTTCCACGATGCACCGCACGGATTACGAGTATTCTGCCGCCGGTCAATTGACGAAAGTCATTCAAGCTTCCGACACCGAGGGAGGACCTCGCGGCTCGACGACTTACACGTACAACACTTGTGGGCTGGTGACGTCCATCACCGATGCCTGAGGACACATCACGTCCTTCGAATATGACGGACTGGGACGCATCATCAAAACGACCTACCAGGATCAATCGACCGACACGGTCACCTATGGAACGGGGACTTTGGTCCATTATCCGATCCGAGTCAAGAACCGGGCCAACGTGGTGACGTCATTGGAATACGATCTGCTCAAGCGGCTGATCAAACGAACCGAAGCAAGCCACACAGAGCCAACCCCCGGCAACTTGGTCGCCAATAATGATGTCAATCAAAAGAACATCACCGATTACACCTACGGCAGCAACACCAACAGCCGGATCGTGATCCAGCAGATCACCAACGGCCGCAAGACCATGAGCCAATACGATTACCGCCATCGTGTGATCGAGTCCAAGAGCTGGCCCTATGCCGGAACGATGCTCTCGACCAAGACCAATTACGTCAACAATCGGGTGTTCTACACCGAGGACACCTACGGCCGCCGCGAGTACATGGGCTACAGCGTCAGCAACGCTTCCGAGTTGATTCGCCGGGTCACCACGGGACCAGCCGGGTACGCGATTGCCAATTTTCCGGCGGTCATGGACCTGAACCGCCTTTCCGCTCCGGCAGGAGTTGTGGCCATCGCCGACGCGATCAAGGACTCCAACGGGAACCTGAAAGAAGTGATCGACGGGCGGGGCATCGTCACCAAGTACGAATACGACACGCGGGACAGAGAGATTCGCCGGAAGGACGCCTTCGGGACGGCAGTGGAAGCGATCACCGAAACTTCCTATGACGCGGCGGGGAACGTCGTGGAAGTCCGTTCACCGAGATACTTCGATTCGAGCGATCCGCAGAAGGACTACATGAAAACCCTCTTTACCTACACCGGTCGCGGAACCCAGAAAACACAGACGGTGGCACCCGGCGGTGGATCGGCCGAGGCGCTGACTAGTCAAACTTACGACCTTGAAGGCAAAGTCGCCACCAGCACCGACGCCAGCGGCAATGTTTGGACGAACGACTACAGCGACGATTGCTGCGGACACTTCAGCGGGCGAATTGATCCGCTGGGTCACGGCAGCATGACCAACATGGACGCCATGGGCCGAGCCGTGCATTCGGCGACGGTGAAAGATTACTCGACACACACGCTCAAGGCCGATCCTGACAATGCCAAGACTTTGGCCGAATCGACGACGCGTTTCGACTTGCTGGGGAGAACCCGGGCCCGGACGACTTGGCTGTCGCCTCTGGGGCCAATCGTCAAAGAGAATCCTCAGATCGCCGGCTACGATGGCGTTCCTTTGGCCAACGGCTTGACTTCGCAAGTCTACTACGATGTGAATCTGAAAGACGGCATCGGCCTCGATGGCACGGGCGGCTTGACGATCACCAAGATGACCGGCTCTGCTCCCGGCGAAACCTTCACGATCACCAGCGCCCAGTTTGCAGCGGTAATGAACAAGCTCGCTGAACCGATCGCCAGCGGCGGAGCGGGATTGACGTTCACGAGCAACGAAAGCGCACCCAGTGCCGTGATCTCTGTGAACGCCGAAGATGAATTGTCGGTTTCGATTTCGGATGGGATGGGGCGCGGGGTGATGACGGCCCAGATTCAGCCGTGGGATGGGCCGCAGCCATTTACGCTGGTCACCTGGAGCTGCCAGAAGCACGACACGATTTACAACCTGGCCGGAGTCGGCAACGTCTTGGAATCCATCTCGATTGACGCTAATGGGAAGACCGTCAAGAGTCACAGCGACGGTGCCGGACGAACGTTGCAAACGGTCGATCAGTTGGGGAAAATCTCCACGAGTACTTTCGATTCGGCAGGAAATGTCCTGTCTGTCCGCGATCCCAACGGCGTCGGTTACGACGCGGTTTATGACCAGCTCGGAAGGCTGACTTCGCAGACCGATTCATTTGGCGACGTGACCAGTTCGACGTATGATAAAGGCGGAAACGTAAAGACGCGGACCGATGCCAAAGGCAAAGCGACGACGATGGTTTACGATGCTCAAAATAGACTGAAGACCACGACCGATCGACTCGGCGGTGTGACGACCAACAACTTCAACTGTTGTCGTTTGGTTTCGATTGTCGATGCCGAAGGGCAAATGACTTCTTACACGTACAACACCCGTGGCGAGAAGATCAAAGAAACTTACCCCGACCACATCCCTAATTCCGCTGTCGGCACAAGCGGCTACGGGATCGTCGAGTTCCTGTATGACGAAGCGGGCAGGCTGAAGCGCAAAACCGACCAGGCCGGGGACACCTGCACGTTCAATTACGACCTCGCTGGGCGGATGCTGCAAAAGGACTACCGTACGCTCGCCAATTCTCCCTCCGGCACCATTGCCGACAGCGACGTTTTCACGTTTGACAAAGCCAGCCGGATGCTGACCGCCGTTTCGGGACGCTACACCAACACGGTCATTAACGTCTTCGACCCCATGGGTCGCCACCAGCAAGAAAAACTCACCATCGCCGGTCAGACCTATACAGTCACGCACGACTTCGACTCTCTCGGCCGCCGCTTCAAGATGACTTACCCCGATGGCACCATCACCGAAAAAACCTTCACCGACCGCGGCCAGCTTTACGAAACCAAGTACGCCGGTTCGGTCATCGACACCCGAATTTACGATGATGGCGGCAGACTTTCAACCAGCACCTATTCCAACGGTGCCGTGACCACGCACAATTACCGCGTCAGTGGTGCCAACAAAGACAACCTGCTCGCCAGCATCGTGACGACCAACCCCGGTACGAATAAAGTCGGCACGTATTCGTACACTTGGGACGCGAACAAAAACAAAACCGCCGAAACAATCACGAACTCACCACTTTCAGGTTACGGATTCTCAACTGGTACTACGGGCTATGACGACGAAAACCGAGTCACCGCTTGGAATCGTTCTGACAACAATCAAAACCAAACTTGGAACCTGTCACTCGTGGGCGATTGGAACACCTTCAATCAAACCGGGACGAGCCCTCTCACTCAAACCCGCACGCACGGCCCGACTCACGAGTTCACCTCCTTCACCGGCACCAATTCCGGCACGATCGCATATGACGTCAAAGGCAACATGACCTCGCGTCCGGCTTCACTTGCCGTCCCGGCCCTCAATCTGACATGGGACTTCGATAACAAACTCAAAGGGGCCGACACCGACAACACGCCAGCATCGCTCGAAGTTACGTTCACATATGACGCCCTTGGTCGCCGCGTCTCGCGTTCCGAATCCGGCAACTCCGTGATCTACCTCCAATCCGGCCAGCAAACCATCGCCGACTATGACGCCGGTGCAGCCCCGGCCTCTCCCACCTACCGTTATGTCTACGCATCCTTCATTGACGAACCCATCCTGCGCGAAACCTTCATTGGTAGTGTCAAACACTTCTACCACCGCAATCAGCAGTACTCTATCGTGGCCATTACCAATATCTCGGGTGATGTCGCCGAACGGTATGGATATACTGCTTATGGCGGACTTTCGTTTTTTGATTCCACGGGCTTACCCGCCGTCACTTCCGCATTGAACAACCGTATCGCGTATACAGGCAGAGAATGGGAAGTAGCACTTGCTTTGTATTTTTTCAGGGCAAGGTGGTTTGAAACAGCAGCGGGTAGGTTTTCCGGAAGAGACCCGTTAGGATTTGTTGATGGAGCTAGTTTGTACCGTGGGTATTTTGCACCGGATTTGACAGACTTTACGGGCAAATGGATTGTGACACGCAATCCAAAAAAAACTCGCGCAGTTGCCGAAAGCGAAGACGGCGATACTATTGATGGTCTTGCAAAAGAGATATTACTACAACCTGACAAATACCACATGTGGCTCGAGAGAATTAATCCAGTTGAAGTCGATTTGTGGAACCCTCCAACAGACGAACAACATTGTCCGGGAGAAGAATATTACATACCAAATACTATTTTTATTGGAGTTGGAGACATGAATGCTCTTGCCAAAAAATTGGGGGTAGGAGATGCACCCGAAAGAATGGCAAGAATACTCACCGAAAAAGGATTCCACGTCAAACTTCGACGATATGATGCTGGGCCTTGGACACCTGGCGATATCCCACCGTTACCAAAAGAACTGCACGGATTTGCTTATTGGGGTCACGGAATTGCCAATGATCAAGTAGGAAAGTGGCCAAAATGGTGGCCTAAGGGTGGAAAGGTCGGCAGCGGAACTGATCAAGGTGGTTGGTTAGCAATTGATGACAGTAACGTAATAAGTCCAAACTATTTTCAAAAAAAGCAGTTTGGTTTTTTGGCTGTTCAAGCATGTCATGCCGGCCAAGGGAAGTGGCATGAGCGTGCCTCCGATTACGCAAACGCAGGCGGAACAGTATCGGTTACTGGAGAAAGTCTTACAGTTGCTGGTTATACAAATACAGGCATGTTACAAGCCGCCAGCAATGTGCCGGAACCCGATATCGTGGAAACAGACGACAACTAGCATTGAGTTACTTATGAAACCGCGGGAGTTTGTATATTCGTTTTTATTTTTTTTGATTGCAATTTGCAGCTACCAAATACTTGGATTTTTTTTGAGCTGGCACTTGGCGTTGGCAGGCAAAGCGTGTTTTGTACTCTTTTCGTTGTTGGCGATTAACTCATTGATTAGATGTTTTTTTTCGAGTCCAAGTTAACGAAACGGGAATCGTCCCAAAAATTGTTGAAACTTGAAAAGTGGTCTCCCGAGAGGCGACAATGTCGCCTTTCAAATTTGAATCGACAAAAAATTGTTACGGGCCGAATTGTGGTCGAATTTTTAGCCGAATTGTGTCTGTAGCGATTTAGGGGCTTTTCACGGGTGTTGGCCGAATTTTTGAAAATTCTGGAGAGCTTTCCCGCACTCTGACTTGTTGCCGGCCGAATTGCGGTCGCATTGTCTGTTGTCGGCCGAATTATGGTCGTAGTTTGTTGATCGGGTTTTGTCATTGGCCGAATTGCGGTCGCATTGTCTGGTGTCGGCCGAATTGTGGTCGCATTTTTCAGCGACCGAGTTCGGGCCGGGCCAGCAAGCAGTTTTTTTATTCTGGAATTCTTGCAAAAATCTCGGTAGGAATGTTGAAATTCGTTTTGCAATCGTTAGATTGCGGAAGGACTTGGGGACGAGCCTGAAAAACCGCTGAAATATGACGATGCAGCTGTAGTAGTTTTTTTCTCGCGGCACTTGCTGGAACTGGTAGGTGTCCGCCCGGATGTGAGAAAGAGGTGAAGGCAATGAGTCGATTCGGATGGTCGGTGTGTGGATTGATCGTGCTGTGCGTGGGTGGGCTACTGGCCTACAACGTCTGGCGCGACAGAGCGGACCAGCGGCCGCTAAAGAACGACTGACTCTCCTTTGGCAAAAGCCAATCGTCAACCGGCTGTTGAAGTTCCCCCTCCCGAACCACGCCCAAAGGATTACGTGGAAGTCGGCGGCGTCTATCGCCCGCGAACCGACGTCGAAGTTGCACAAAAACCTAAAACGGATTCGCTATCGGAAAAGCGAGTGGGGCTTGATCCGGGAATCGTTCAAGGTGTTGCTTTGGATGCCAGTGCAGCGACGCGATCGGTGGCCGAGGCCATCCGAAATCCCAAGCTCGCCCATCGCTTGACCTCATTGATTCCGCCGCCGCCGTTCGACAAAGAAACTTACGAAAAAGATCGGCAAACCTATTTAGATACGATCGAGCCCGGTCGTATCTTTCAGCATCTGGAAGCTGGACCCGGAGTTGTTGCTTTGAAACGCGACAGCCAGTATCTGTATTCGGTGTTACAGGGTGAGAAAGTGGTACTTCGCGTGAAGGCTAGGCCCGGCGACCCTGTAACGTATTTTTCGGGTCGTCTGGGCAGGTTCCCCAACCAGTTAGCGACCATCACGATTGCGGCGGATGATCAAGGCGTCGCACAAACCGAATTTTTGGCAAGCGCAGGTACTCGTGATGAAATTGACATCGTGGCCGCTTCGCCCTTGCATTCGGGGCAGGTCCAATTTTTGGTTCAAGTGGTTTTGCCTGAAAAGAATTCGCCTTAGCTTAAGGCAAAAGTTTTTTGGTTTTTCGGAAAGCGTCTGAAGTTGTCGATCGTCGTTGGCACAGGAACATAGTGATGAGCAAAAATTCAAACTCAATTGCCGGCATCATATGGAATCGGGTTTGTCTTGTACTGGCAATTGGTGCCGCATTCTTGCCGAGCTTTGCTCTTGCTCAGTTGCCAGGTGGGGGACTTGAAGGCGGTGGGGGAGGAGGCGGCGGAGGCGGTGGTCCGTATCCGTTTCAATGGAACTATTTTCACTTCTCTGGTTTAGAGGCGGTGCCGTCCTCAACTTTGATCAAGTTCAAATACACACTCGACCACAATTGGTTGAACCCCACCGGAACACCGTTTGCTCCCTACATTCAGGCAACCATGGGCGGCACGAATACCTCAGAAACCAAGTTGTTGCTTTCCAGCGATTTAACTGCGGGCTACCACGAAGTGACGTTCGATTGCCAAGTCGACAATGGCCTCGGGACGGTCCAGCTGTTCATGATCCCGATTGTGGTCGACGAACATGACGGAGTGATGCAGCACTTTGAGACTCATGGTGACTCGGTCACACTTACGTCTCCGCTGTTAGGCGTCATTGGCAACATTTTGTTGCCGACCGCACCGCCCTGCATCCCCTGTGGTGTCAAAACCTCCCCGAGTGGATTGAATCTGCTGCCCTACCTGATTTCGATGGACACGAACGACTTTCAATTGCGCGGGATGTTGAAGAGTTCTTTCAAACCACCGTGCGAGGCCTGCGCCAAGAAAGGGGGCTCGGCGAAAGCTGAATCGGGAGGTGGGCCAAGTTCTGGAAACGGATGCGGTAGCGGCAGCTGCGGCGGAGGCGGTGAAAACAACCCAACTCCTATTCTTTTGCCGGTCGAGCCCAAGCCATTCGTTGAGTACTCGATTTATCATTCGGCGTTTGGGCCGGGCATGATGAGTGGGGTCGACGCCAGCCTTTACATGGTCGCTTCTGCCCCCGGTAGTAATGCCAACTACACCGCCCGGCTATTCGATCCGAATCTGGGCGTGGCAACTTTGTTTCAAGATGTGACCAGTTCCAATCCGACCGGAGACAACATTCTGCATGACGCCCTGAACCGTTACGACCGGATGGTCAAGAGCGGCAATACGGCGACGGTTTATTACCACGATGGCAGCCACCTGGTCTTCGCTCTGGAAGACAATGATCTGGACACAACCGACAAGCAGGGTGCCTTGACGGCGATGGTCAATCGCGACGGTGAAGTCCAGTATGAAATCTATTATTCGGACCGTCCCAATCGAATCATTGCCTATGTCAAAGACAAATATGGGTACCAAATTGACTTTACTTACGGCCCCATGGTTGCGGGTCGCAAGGCCGTATCCTCATTGAGTTTTTGCAATGGCACCCGTTGTCAGTTTTGGTTATGCGAACGACTTCCTCTCCAGCGTCTCGATGCCCGAAGGCTGGGCTTGGACCTGCGCCGTCGGATTCGATGCCACGTCTCAGGCCGTCACGCTGACCGTCAATGGTCCGGAACATGGAATCCAAAAGCACTTCTTGTCGGCGAACTTCATGCAGTACCAAAACCAACTGTACGGTCAACCGTCCAATCTGTTGAGGTTGGTGCTGGACAAGGACGGCAATCCCGTCGTGGGTGTTTTTCACAACCCCAACAACAACGATGAAATCTTGAAGTTGTATGCCGGGAACAAACTCTCGATGCTCAAGCCCGCTCGCAGCGAACGGTTTGCTACCAGTTGGACTTTTATTCCCAGCGGCAATCCGGGCTGGAATTCGTTTCAAAATCTGGTGTTTGAAAATGAATTGGCCCATGGCGGTAAGGGCTATTCAAGTATTGCCGGTGAGGCCGAGCAGCAAATGCTCAAAACCACTCCGGCCTACATCCGATCGATTACTGGCCAAACCACCACGCTGGGGTATGACAGCGACGGCTACATCGTCGAAGAGACTTACCCGGACGCCTCCACGATCACCTATCAGCTAGACGACTACAAGAACGTCTTGCGTATGAAGGACCGGCGCGGCAACGTCACGCTGATGGAGTACAACTCCGGCAACCATTTGACTCGGCGGCGTGAGGGAATGATCGTGGTCAACGGTGCCGATGTGCCGGGGCCTGATTATGGAGAGTACAATTACGTGTGGTCAGGCAGCAAGTTGATCTCCGAGCGCGGCCCGCTCTCGACCGGTGCCGGTTCCACGATGCACCGCACGGATTACGAGTATTCCGGTGCCGGACAATTGACGAAAGTTATTCAGGCTTCCGACACCGAGGGAGGACCTCGCGGATCGACGACCTACACGTACAACACCTGTGGGCTGGTGACTTCGATAACGGACGCCGGAGGGCACATCACGTCCTTCGAATATGACGGACTGGGGCGGATCATCAAAACGACCTACCAGGATCAATCGACCGACACGGTCACCTATGGAACGGGGACTTTGGTCCATTATCCGATCCGAGTCAAGAATCGGGCCAACGTGGTGACGTCTTTGGAATATGATCTGCTCAAGCGACTGATCAAACGGACCGAAGCCAGCCACACCGAGCCGACCCCCGGCAACTTGGTGGCCAATAGCGACGTCAATCAAAAGAACATCACCGACTACACCTACGGCAGCAACAGCCGGATCGTGATCGAGCAGATCACCAACGGCCGCAAGACCATGAGCCAGTACGATTACCGCCATCGCGTGATCGAATCCAAGAGCTGGCCCTATGCCGGAACGATGCTCTCGACCAAGACCAATTACCTTAACAACCGGGTGTTCTACACCGAGGATGCCTACGGCCGCCGCGAATACATGGGCTACAGCGTCAGCAACGCCTCCGAGCTGATCCGCCGGGTCACCACGGGTCCGGCCGGTTATGCGATCGCAGATTTTCCGGCGGTCATGGACCTGAACCGCCTTTCGGCTCCGGCAGGAGTGGTTTCTATTGCCGACGCGATCAAGGACTCCAACGGAAACCTGAAAGAAGTCATCGACGGGCGGGGAATTGTAGCCAAGTACGAATACGACACCCGCGACCGCGAGATACGCCGTAAGGACGCTTTCGGCACGCCCGTAGAAGCGATCACCGAAACTTCCTATGACGCGGCGGGGAACGTTGTCGAAGTTCGCAGCCCGAGGTATTTCGATTCGAGCGATTCCCAGAAGGGCTACATGAAGACCCTCTTCACGTACACCGGAAGGGGTGCTCAGAAAACACAGACGGTGGCTCCCGGCGGAAGTGCAGCCGAGGCGCTGACCAGTCAAACTTACGACCTCGAAGGAAAAGTCGCGACCAGCACCGACGCCAGCGGCAACGTCTGGACGAATGACTACAGCGACGATTGCTGCGGACACTTCAGCGGGCGAATTGATCCGCTGGGTCACGGCAGCATGACCAACATGGACGCGATGGGGCGGGCCGTGCATTCGGCGACGGTCAAGGACTACACGACACACACGCTCAAGTCCGATCCGGACAACGCCAAGACTTTGGCCGAATCGACGTCGCGTTTTGATCTGCTGGGGAGAACGCGCGCCCGGACGACTTGGCTCACACAATTGGGGCCGATCAACAAAGAGAACCCGCAAATCGCCGGTTACGACAGCATCCCCTTGGCCCAGGGATTGACTTCGCAAGTCTACTACGACGTGAACCTGAAAGACGGCGTTGGCCTGGACGGTACCGGCGGCTTGACTCTCACCAAGATGACCGGCTCGGCTCCGGGGGAAACCTTCACGATCACCAGCGCCCAGTTTGCAGCAGTGATGAACAAACTCGCAGAACCGATCGCCAGCGGCGGCGCGGGCTTGACGTTCACGAGCAACGAAAGTGCACCCAGTGCCGTGATCTCAGTCAACGCCGAAGATGAATTGGCGGTTTCGATTTCGGACGGGATGGGTCGCGGCGTGATGACGGCTCAGATTCAGCCGTGGGATGGGCCGCAGCCATTTACGCTGGTGACCTGGAGTTGCCAGAAACACGACACGATTTACAACCTGGCCGGAGTCGGAAACGTCTTGGAATCAATCTCAATCGATGCCAATGGGAAGACCGTCAAGAGTCACAGCGACGGTGCCGGACGAACGCTGCAAACCGTCGACCAGCTTGGGAAAATCTCCACGAGTACTTTCGATGCGGCGGGCAATGTCCTGTCCGTTCGCGACCCCAACGGCGTGGGTTACGACGCGGTTTATGACCAGCTCGGAAAGGCGACTTCGCAGGCCGACACGTTTGGCAACGTAACAAGTTGGACGTATGACAAAGGTGGAAATGCGAAGACATGGACCGATGGCAAAGGCAAAGTGACGACGATGGCTTACGATGCTCAAAACCGACTGAAGACCACGACCGATCGCCTCGGCGGTGTTACGACCAACAATTACAACTGTTGCCGCTTGGCTTCGATCGTCGATGCCGAAGGGCAAATGACGTCGTACTCTTACAACACCCGCGGCGAGAAGATCAAGGAAACTTACCCCGATCACGTGAACGGCTCGGCTGTGGGAACTTACGGTTACGGAATCGTCGAGATCCTGTTTGACGAAGCGGGGCGCCTCAAACGCAAAACCGATCAGGCTGGCGACACCTGCACCTTCAATTACGACTTGGCCGGGCGCATGCTGCAACGCGACTACCGCACGCTGGCCAATTCACCCTCCGGCACCATCGCGGATAGTGACATCTTCACGTTTGACAAGGCCGGGAGAATGCTGACGGCCGTTTCGGGTCGCTACACCAACACAATCACCAATGTCTTCGATCCACTCGGTCGCCACCAACAAGAAAAACTCACCATCGCTGGTCAAACCTACACGATCACCTACGACTTCGACTCTCTTGGCCGCCGTTACAAAACGTCCCTACCCGACGGCACGCACATCGAAAAATCGTTCACCGACCGCGGCTTGCTTTACCAAACCAAATACGCTGAGAACACCGAAGATACCCGTAGTTACGATGACGGCGGACGGCTTGTAACGAGTTCTTACCGCAATGGTGTCACGACAACTTATGCCTATCGCGCCAATGGTTCTCTGAAAGACAACTTGCAGGCGTCGATCTCCTTTGCTCAACCAGCCGGCGCAACGGCCAGCGACCAAATTGGCAATCTCTCGTATTCATGGGATGCCAACAAGAACAAAACGAAAGAATCAATTACCGGAGTGATGTCGGGCTACAGTTTCGACACGACGGTCGGTGCCGACCCCGATGGGTATGACGATGAAGACCGTTTGACCTATTTCAAACGAACCAATGCCGCCAGCCCGCAAACATGGAGCTTGTCACTCGTTGGTGATTGGAACTCATGGTCCGACTTCGGAACTACCCAAAACCGTACCCACGGACCAACTCACGAACTTCTAACCGTCGGTTCGGCGCCAAACAACACAGTAACACACGACGTCAAAGGAAACATGACCGACATTCCTTCGAATGTCACATCACCTGCACGAAAACTCTTTTGGGATTTCGACAATCAACTCAAGGGCGTAGACATCACTGCCGATAGCGTAGCCGACATCACATACGAATATGATGCCACTGGCCGACGGATTGCACGAACCGAGGGTTCAACCGCCGTTGTTTACATCCAATCCGGCCAGCAGACTATTGCCGACTACACCCGCGGGGCAACACCAGCGACAACCCCTCTTTATCGTTATCTCTGGGGCGACTATATCGATGAGCTCATCCTCCGCCAAACTGGTTCCAACACCCTTCTATACTACCACCATAACCAACAATTCAGCACTGTCGCTCTCACCGATTCAAACGGCTTTGTCGCTGAACGTTACGCTTATGCACCCCATGGAGAACTCGTTGTGCTGGCTCCGAACACGACCCCACGTTCTTGGATCAATAATTCCACACGACATACCTACACTGGAAGGGAATGGGACAGCCAGTCTGCCTTGCACTATTTTCGAAAACGTTGGCTATCACCCGATTTTGGTAGATTTACAAACCGTGATCCTTTCGAGTTCGTTGATGGCAACAATCTCTATGGCAACTATTTTGTACAGCGAAAGTTAGACCCCTCAGGGCTAATCACGCATTTGGACGAAGATAAGAGGCTAGAGAAAGCGCTGGCTTTGGGAGAGGAATTTGGCTGGTTTGACCACTTGTTGGACGGAAAGAACAAGTGCATTTTTTATCTCAGCGGATTTGATCATGCCAAAAACGAAGGGGGCGTCGATCGCTACTCCCCAAATGGTGGTTGCCCAGATTGTTTTGTTTATCCCAAACCAGTTACAGATCCATCTGAATTGAGTACGTTTATCCGCTCTTCCCGATGCTGCGAGGTTTTGATTTTTGCACACCAAGGCGGATTCAATAATCCTGGAGGTACGACCGCACATACTCCTAAGGGCGACATTCCAATTCTTCCAAGCTTGCAACGTGAGCGCACGCCAATTTTGTCAGGGGAAAAGCCTTATAGCTGGCGAATTGAGCATGAACTTCGAACCATTTTCCGGGACGAGCTAAAGTGTTGCGAGTGCAATATTTATTTGTATGCGTGCGGCGAGGTTGATGCCGACTACCATGGTACGGAAAAACACAAAGAGTACTTAGTTCGACGAGAATTTAGAAGAAAACAGTTAGCTATCGAAACGGGATGCAACGTATTTGGAACACGTCGAGCTCAACTAAGGACAAATCCAAAAACAATAAATAGACCGATGATTGCAGATCACGCTCTACGGGATTCTGATGTGGTGACCCATGATCCGACTATGGTCGGAAAAGTTTGTTCTCCTGCGGGATTGGAACTTGGTTCTACGCCGACTTGCTATAAATCGCCGACATTGTTCAAATACACACCCAGCTTGCCTAAACTTCCAGGAGGTAAACGGCGATGAAATTCGGCGCGAGCACTATGCCAATTGGAATCACGAGACGGTGCCAGTTTGTGTTTGCATTGTTGATTGCTACTGTGGTTGCCCTTGTTTGGCTGGGGAGGTCCAAGGCGCCGCGTCAATCAGCATTTCCCGATTCCTATCGTTCCGAATTGAAGGACGCTAACGTTAGCATGGATCCGGCTCAAAGCATCTCGATAAAGTGGACTCGCCCGTACGGGTTCAATCCGGTGGGCCGAATTCTTGTAAATTTAAATGAAGGTTGGCTCATTGGTGCACAAGATGAAAGTGGTGCCTTTGGACTGTTGCGTATCGATCCCAGAGCGGAAAACCTGTCAGCCGCCGATTGGCAAGTCGGCAGATTAGAAGACTTTGCAACACCATTGAATTTCGTAATATCAGGAGGTGAGATTTGGAAAATTGATCAGCGGGCACATCCAGACCTTAACTCAAGTCCATTTGTTATTGAAGTTAGGAACACCGCAGTATTTCCCTTTAGCGGACATCAAAGAGTTCTAGCAGACGGGACGATAGACTTAACTTCGGAAACGTTTTTTCAAAGGCCAGGCCGCTTCAGGCGTGTGCAAAAGAGCCCAAACGGTAATGTTAGAGAATATGAATTCAAATTGGCCCATTTTGTGAGTGCCACGGAAGAAGAAAAAAAAATAAATCGACACTTCATTTTAGAAGGACAAGAAAATCCAATTACGCTCCAATCGTGTCGTAGCAATCCTCAGTTCCTTATTTTACATGACTTGTCATACGTTCCAACGGTTTTGAAGGTCGGAGATCGCTTGGTCCAGGCAACGGAATACTGCGGCAGGCTTCTTGAGGCGGTCCACCGAGGGCCGATTGAGCGTGCGGTTTGCGACGTTTCGCCAACCGGCAAACATGTCATTCGGTTGGCAATTGGTAGTAATTGTTCCACGTATTTCATTGAGGTTTGGGACGTTGAATCGGGAAAACTGTGCGGTAGAGAAAAGTTTGACGTTTTACCGTTTGATACCGAATTCAGCCGCCTTCCTTTGCTTGGATTTTGGTCCAGTAATATTTGTATCGGATGCAATCAAAATGAGATGTTTGTGATTCGGATAACCGAGAGTGGCATAGTAGTTTCGCGAACGAAATTAACGTTGAATTCAATGAGGGGTTTGTACGACATTAAAATGACCGATAAGAGTTTTGTGATTTTGCAAAATGCCGATCCGGAAATTTTGTTGAGTTGGGTTTCAGGTAAACAAATCGAATCGATGGTTTCAAAGTAGGTGTTACGGGCCGAATTGTGGTCGAATTTTTCAATTGTGCCATTCGTGCCACCCACGAATGGCACTGTCGTGGTTTTTGCTAGGTTTCGAAGGCGTTATCGCCGTGGTGGAGACGTTGGCGAAGTTCGTGCCTTAGTTGCGTCATCAGTCGATAACGATCTCTTCGTTTCTTGAGTACTCGCGGTTCGATTCGTCCGGGTCGGTTGCGGACCCG
>WBZS01001053.1_pt1 | contig 24957 bp, 24 predicted proteins | sample 5204201 | NCBI WGS metagenome assembly WBZS01 (sample SAMN12344357, study PRJNA552823) | activated sludge metagenome | biome: Activated sludge suspended growth; feature: Nitrification reactor; material: Wastewater; isolation source: activated sludge from nitrification reactor of wastewater... | reverse complement strand
CGGCGGCATGACCACCCGACGCGTCGCCGACGTGGCCCGCACAAGATCCGGCCGGCTCGCGCGCCTGCTCTTCGTGCTGGCGTGTCTGGCGGCGGTGCTGCCGCTCGGCGCGCTCCCGGCCGCCGCTGCGGTCGGCCGGGTCCTCACGGTCGGTGCGGGGCGGGACTTTGCCACGCTCGCAGCGGCCCTGAGCGCCGCTCGATCCGGCGACACGCTCGAGGTATACGGCGGCGTCTATCCGGCCCTCGTGGTCGACAAGACCGTGACGCTCACGGGCATCGATCGCCCCGTGATCGACGGCGGCGATCAGGGCACGGTCGTGCTCATCGACGCGCCCGGGGTCGTGTTTCAGGGCTTCGTCGTGCGCGGGAGCGGGCCCGAGCCGGATCGCGACCACGCCGGCATCACGATCCAGGGCGCCGACAGCGTTGTGGCCGATAACCGCCTGGAGGACGTGCTCTTCGGCGTCTACGTCTCAGAGGCGGACCGCGTCGTGGTGCGGGGCAACGACATCACCAGCAAGGTCGACTTCGACGAGGCCCGCAAGGGCGACGGCATCCGCGTCTGGTACAGCGACGGCGTTCAGATCGTCGGCAACACCGTCCACGAAGCGCGCGACATCGTGCTCTGGTACTCGAAGGACCTGGTGTTGAGCGATAACCGCGTCACGCACGGGCGCTACGGCGTGCACTTCATGTACTGCGACGGCGCCCGGGTCGAGCGCAACGACTTCGAGGGCAACTCGACCGGCCTGTACGTGATGTACTCGCACGACGTCGAGCTCCGCTTCAACACGATCCGCGGCCAGTGGGGGCCGAGCGGCTACGGCGTCGGGTTCAAGGAGAGCGACGACGTCACGCTCTCGCAAAACGTCATCGTGGATAACCGCGGCGGTCTGTTCTTCGACGGCACGCCGTTCTCGATCGGCGGGTACGCCCGGATCGTCGACAACATCGTGGCCTACAACGACGTCGGTGTGACGATGATGCCGGCCGTCAAGGGCCTGGAGATCACGGGCAACGCGTTCTGGGAGAACACGCAGCAGATGAGCCTCGCCGGCAGCGGCACGCCCGGCGTGAACCTCTGGCGCGGCAACGCCTGGAGCGACTACGCCGGCTACGACCTCGACGGCGACGGCATCGGCGACACACCCTACCGGGCCGAGCGCACCTTCGAGGACATCGCCGACGCCGAGCCGCTCCTGCGCGCCTTTTATTTCAGCCCCGCCGCTCAGGCCATCGAGTTCGCCGGGCAGGCCCTGCCGGTGCTCAAGCCCCAGCCGCGCCTGGTCGACGAGGCGCCCGTGCTCGACCCCGGCCCGCTGCCGCCTTATCTCGCAGACCGCCGCCAGGCGGGTGGGGGCCTGATCTGGGTCGCGGGCGCCCTGGCGCTCTCGGCCCTTGGCCTAATCGGTCTGGCGCGCGCGCCGCGTCACCCTCGGGAGAACACCATGGCGGCCAACAACGAGCACGCCGAAGCCCAACCGGCGCTGACCGTCGCGGATGTTTCGAAGGCCTATGGCCGCATCCGTGCCCTCGAGCGTATCGCGTTCGACGTTCGGCCGGGTGAGGCCATCGCGCTTTGGGGCGCAAACGGCGCCGGCAAGAGCACGCTGATCAAGTCGATCCTGGGTGTGATCGACTTCCAGGGCCGCATCACGGTCTGTGGGCACGATGTGCGCACCGAAGGCAAACGCGCGCGCAGCCGGATCGGCTACGTGCCGCAGGATGTGGCGCTCTACGATGAGACCGTGGCCGACACCTTGACGTATCTGGCCCGGTTGAAATCAGTGCCGACAGGGCGGGTGGCTCAGGCGATCGCCGACGTCGGCCTGGAAGCTCACGCGGCCAAGAAGATCTCGGCGCTCTCCGGCGGGCTGCGCCAGCGCGTCGCCCTGGCTGCGGCGCTCCTGGGCGATCCGGTCGTCCTCCTGCTCGACGAGCCGACGGCCAACCTCGACGCGGATGCACAGCGCGATTACCTGGCTCAGGTCGGTCGGCTCGCGCGCGAGCGCAGCACGGCCGTGATCTTCTCTTCGCACCGGCTCGAAGAGGTGCAGGCGCTGGCGGACAGGGTGCTGTTGCTCGAACAGGGCCGGCTCGTCGCGGCGCTCGCGCCGAAGGAATTGCTCCGGCGTCTGATGCCCAACCTGGATCTCCTGCTCTGGGTGCCCGAGTCGCGCCGCGTCGACGCCCTGGCCTGCTTCAAGGCGCACGGGTTTCGCGCGCACCTCAACGGCCGCGGCAGCGTGGTCGTCACGGTGTCCGCCGACGACAAAGAGCGACCGTTTGCGGCGCTTGCGTCGCGCGGCATCCCCGTGCTTGACGTCGAGATCGTGCAGGCGCGCCTCAAACCCGGCGCGCCGACGAACGGAGGTGGGGCATGAACCCGTCGGCGGTCTGGACGATCGCGCGCCGCGAGCTGCGCGAGAGCCTGCGTCACAAGTGGCTGTGGGCGTACGTGATCGGCTTCGCCGGGCTGGCGACCGCGCTCTCGGGCACCAGCCTGGCGGCGGCCGGCTACGCCGGGCTCGGCGGTTTCGGACGCACTGCCGCGAGCCTGGTCAACGCGCTCCTGCTCTTCGTCCCGCTGCTCGGGCTGAGCATCGGCGCCGGCAGCGTGGCCGGCGATCGCGAACGAGGCACGCTGCTCTACGTGCTCAGCCAGCCGGTGACACGCGGCGAGGTGCTGGCGGGAAAGGCGTTCGGCTCTGCTCTGGCGCTCAGCCTGGCGGTCGTGTTGGGCTTCGGGCTGGCGGCCCTGGCGCTCGCGCTTGGCTCCGGCGGCGACGCAAGTGCGTTTCTGGCTCTCACCGCCTTCACGCTTCTGCTCGGGTGGGCGATGCTGGGCGTCGGCTTCGTGGTGAGCGTGAGTTCGCGTCGCTCGGCCTCGGCTTTTGGGATCGGGTTGCTCATCTGGCTGGCCTTCGTCTTCATGAGCGACCTGGGCGTGATCGGCGCGACGCTGGCCTTCAAGCCGACGCCCGGGCTGCTGCTCACGGCCCTGGTGGCCAATCCCTTGCAGGCGTTCAAGCTCGGCGCCATCTTCAGCCTGCAAAGCAGTCTGGACGTGCTTGGCGCGGTCGGGCAATACGCAACGCGTCAGGTCGGCGCGGCTTTGCCCTGGGCGCTTGCGGGCCTGCTGCTGGTCTGGACGGTCGGCGCATTCGGCGCGGCCTTCGCGATCTTCACGCGGCGGAGCGACTTATGATGCGCCGATCCATCACACACGCGATTGTGGCGTTGACGCTTGGCTGCGTCGTCCTGGGCTGCGCGCCGGTCGATGATGGGATCCACCCGCCCGAGATCGACTACGGCCAGGACGTCAGCGTCGGCTGCGGCATGATCATCAGCGACCCGGCCTTCGCGGCGGGAAGCGTCCTCAAGGACGGAACGGTCCTGAAGTTCGATGACGTCGGCGACATGCTCAAGTTTCACTTCGAGCATCCCGATCGCCAGGTGGCCGAATACTTCGTTCACGACTATCAAGCGGATGCCTGGTTGATCGCCGATGACGCCGTGTTCGTGCAGACCGATAGCCTGGTCTCGCCGATGGGCTACGGCGTCGCCGCATTCGGCACGCGCGAGGCCGCCGAGGCCTTCGCCGCCGATCGAGAGGCCGTGATCTGGGACCTCAACGACACGAAGCTCTACGTTCACGAAGTCGCGCACGGGGACGGGCATGGCGTCGCCAGCCCCTAGCCCTCTGCGCTGTTCAACATGGGAAGGAAGAGACGTATGAAACCCGTTCGAGTGATGGCGTTGGCGCTGGCCGCTTTCGCCGCCCTGGGCTTGAGCGCATGCGGCGGTTCGACGACCCCGACCGGACCGGCGCTGAATCCGGATGCCGAGAAGTACGCGTCGCTGGTCGGCGACTCCGCCAAGGGTGCCACGGCCTTCAACCAGACCTGCTCGGCCTGTCATGGGCCCGAGGGCGCCGGCGTCGAGGGTCTGGGCAAGAATCTGGTGACCAGTGACTTCGCCAAGGGGATGCCGGATGCGGAGCTGATCCTGTTTCTTTCGAAGGGGCGCCCCTCATCGGATCCGCTGAACACGACCGGCGTCGACATGCCCCCCAAGGGCGGGAACCCCGCGCTCGACGATCAAGACCTTGCGGACGTCGTGGCGTACTTGCGGACGTTGGAGAAGTGAGGGCAGAGGAGGGAAGAGAGAAGCGGGAGGAGGGAGGAGGGAGGAGGGAACGCTACCGCGCTCTTCGCTCTTCGCTCGTCACCCCGACTGGGCCAGTTCGCGCAGGCGCTTTTCGTTGAGCAGCACCAGGTGCCCGCCGCGTTCGGTGCGGACGAGGTCCTCGTGCGTGAAGCGCGAGATGGTGCGGATCGCGGTCTCGAGCGTGGTGCCGCTGAAGTTGGCGAGATCCTGCCGGGAGAGCGACAGCGTGATGCGTGTGCCGTCGTCGACGGGTTCGCCGCATTTGCCCGCTACCTTGAGGAGCACGAACGCCATGCGCCGCTCGACCCGCGTCCCGGCGAGCGCCTGGCCCTGCAACATCGTGTAGTGTCGCTGCCCGAGCATCTTGAGCAGCCGAAGCGTGATCGCCGGATGAATGCGCAGAAAGTCACTGTAATGCTCGCGCGACAGGCTGATGACCGTGCTCGCCTCCATCGCCCGGGCGGTCGCCGGTTGAGCCGGAAATTGCAGCACGCCGCCGCCGAAGGCCTGGCCGGCTTCGATCAACTCGATGATCACCTCCCGGCCGTCCTCGTCCTGAAACACGATCTTGACCTGACCACGGTCGACGATGAAGACCTGTGTGCACGGGTCGCCCTGCTGAAAGATCAGGGCGTCCTTCTCGTACGACGTCAACGTGCACTGGCTCGCGACGGCGCGCAGGTCGCGGTCCTGCACGTCCTGGAACAGAGGCGTTCCATGCAGCCTTTCGGCGATTGAAATTGCGATGTTGGTCATTGAACTTATTCGAGTGTACCACTAGGATCTAGCCCATGTCACCCATTCACCACGATTACCGCACCGAAGTCCGGTTCAGCCCCGAAGGCCCTCTCCCGCGCGTCTGGCTGAGCAGTTCGAATCTGAAGTCGGTTCTGATCGGTCTGGAGTCGGGTCAGTCGGCCGGCCCGCACGCCGGCCCACCCGCCGTCTACCACATCCTTGAGGGGCAGGGCTGGGCGATCGTCGGCGACGTGCGCGAGCCGGTCGGGCCCGGCGCCACGATCGTGGCCGAGGACGGCGTGGTCCGCGGGATCGAGGCCGAGACCCGGCTGGTGTTTCTGGGCACACGCGTGCCATGACCGGATGCCGCCGGGCGGTGAAGGAGGTTGTTGAACCATGCTGAAAAACGTCGATCGCTGGCAGGTCGTCGGCGATGTCGTGATGCTCCTGGCTTTCATCCTGATTGGCGAACAGGATCACGGATTCCTGGACGATCCCAATATCGTCTGGACCGTATTGCGGGCCATGATCGTGTTTGGCGTTCCGTGGCTCGTGGCCGCGTTATGGTGCAACGCCCTCGCGCCGGTCAGTCGACCGACTCTCTGGCGTTGGTGGCTGGCGACCGTGCAGGCCCTGTTGATCGCGTTGCCGCTCGGGATCTGGTTGCGCGCCTTGTGGATCGATCGTGCCGTGGTCCCGACCTTGTTTATCTCGGCAACGCTGGGATTCGGCACCCTGTTCATCCTTGGCTGGCGCATCGTGTATGGGCTCGGGCGTGTGTGGGCCGCGGGCCGCGCCAAGGCACAGGGGAGTGCCCCTTGAACCGCTGGGGTCAGCTCGCTTTTGCCGGAGCCGTGGTGGGCTTGCTGGCAGGCCTGTGGGCCGGGCTCTTGCGGCTGGGCCTGGTTTTGCCCGCGATCCTGCCGACCGGCGCGGGGCAGCACGGGCCGCTGATGGTCTCGGGTTTCCTCGGGACCTTGATCGCACTCGAGCGCGCTGTGGCATTGGGTGCGTTGACGCCAATGCGCTGGCCGTATGCGGCGCCCGTGCTCTCGGGCTTGGGTGCCCTGGTGATCCTGCTCGGCTTCTCGCCCGAGCTGGGTCGTGGGTTGCTTGTCGCTGCGGCCCTGGCCCTCACGGCTGTGTGCTGGCGCATGGCGCGCATGCAGCCCGAGCTGCACACGCAGCTGTTGGCTGTGGCGGCCGCGAGTTGGGCCATCGGCAACGGCGTGTGGCTTGTGGGCGGCTCGATCCGGGCCGCGTCGACCTGGTGGGTGGGTTTCCTGGTGCTGACCGTGGCGGCCGAGCGGCTCGAGCTCGGTCGGGTGTTGCGCCATGCCGCGTCGGTCAAGCGCCTGTTCATCGGGGCGGTCGGCGTCTTCGGTCTGGGCCTCATCCTGACGCTGTTCTGGCTTGACGGCGGCGTGCGGCTCGCGGGGCTGGGCCTGGCCCTGATCGGCGCCTGGCTGCTGCGTTTCGATCTGGCCCGCCAGACTATCCGTGCCAGGGGCCTGACCCGCTACGTGGCGGCCTGTCTTCTGATCGGCCACGCCTGGTTGCTGGTGGGTGGTGTGCTGTGGGCGGTCTTGCCAGCCTCGGGCGGAGGCGGCCTCTACGACGCCGTGTTGCACAGCGTGCTGTTGGGTTTTGTCTTCTCCATGATCTTCGGCCACGCGCCGATCATCCTCCCAGCCATCACCGGCCGGCCGGTGTCGTTGTACACGCCCGCGCTCTACGCGCCGCTGGCCGTTCTGCACCTGACGCTGGCGATCCGCCTGGGCGGAGACCTCCTGCCCGATCTTGCAGTTCGACAGTGGGGCGGCACCTTCAACGTCATCGCGGTCTTGCTCTTCGCCGTGATCGCTGCCACGCGTTTCGTGCGCGCACGCTGATTGCCGGAAACGAAACAGGCCGGGGCAACGCCCCGGCCTGTTTCGTTTCCGGCAATCAGAAATCAGCGATGGTCGGCCGCATCGCCGAGCGCCGCATGCGCGGCCGCGATGCGCGCGATCGGCACACGGAACGGCGAGCAGCTGACGTAGTTCAGGCCGATCTTGTGGCAGAAGCCGATGGTCTTTGGATCGCCACCGTGCTCGCCGCAGATGCCGACGTCCAGCGACGGTCGGGTCTGGCGGCCCAGGTCGACGCCCATCTTCATGAGCTTGCCGACACCGACCTGGTCGATCGACGCGAACGGGTTCTCGGCCAGGATGCCCTTGTCGAGGTATTCCATCAGGAAGCCGGTCTCGGCGTCGTCGCGCGAGATGCCGAAGGTCGTCTGGGTCAGGTCGTTGGTGCCGAACGAGAAGAACTGAGCATATTCGGCGATCTTGTCGGCGACCAGCGCGGCGCGCGGGATCTCGATCATGGTGCCGAACATGTAGTCGATCTTGATCTTCTTCTCGGCCATGACCAGCTTGGCCTCTTCTTCGAGCACGCCCTGCTGGACCTTGAGCTCGTTGCTGTGGGCCGTGAGCGGGATCATGATCTTGGGATGCACGTCGACGCCGGCCTTGGCGCAGTCGCAGGCGGCTTCGAAGATCGCGCGCACCTGCATGCGGGTCAACTCGGGCATGTGAATGCCCAGGCGGACGCCGCGCAGGCCGAGCATCGGGTTCTGCTCGTGCATGCCCTCGACGGCGGCCAGCATGTGCTTGTCGCCTTCGAGCTTCTTGACCGCAGCCGCGTTGACCTTCTCGATCTCGGCGATGCGGGCCTCGATGGCCTTGAAGTCGGCCTCCTGCTCCTCACGCTTCGGCAGGTCGGGCGAGACCGGGGCCGCGTTCTCGTACGCGGCATGGCGCACCGCCTCGACCGCGTCGAACATCTTCTGGCGCTTCGAGAACATGTCGGTCAGCGCCTTGTGCTCGCGCTCGCGGGCCGCGATCAGGGTCTCGGCCTCGACCACGGTGCGCAGCAGGTCGGTGTGGCTGGGCAGGAACTCATGCAGCGGCGGGTCGAGCAGGCGGATGGTGACCGGGAGGCCGTCCATCGCCTTGAACAGCCCGGCGAAGTCGTCGCGCTGGAAGGGCAGCAGCTTGGCCAGCGGCGCGGCGCGATCCTCGGGCGTCTTCGCCAGGATCATGGCCTGGACGTACGGCAGGCGCTCGGTCTCGAAGAACATGTGCTCGGTGCGGCATAGGCCGATGCCCTGAGCGCCGTACATGCGGGCGCGCTCGGCGTCGCGCGGATAGTCCGCGTTGGCCCACACCTCGAGCTTGCGGATGCCGTCGGCCCACTCGAGCAGCTTGATCAGATACGGGTCGTTGAAGTCCGGGACCACGGCTTCGATCTGGCCGGCGAAGACCTGGCCGGTCGTGCCGTCGATCGAGACCCAGTCGCCTTCGGTCAGGACGACGCCTTCCTTGGTCGTGAGCTTGCGGTTCTCGACGTCGACGTCCATCGTCAGCACACCGACCACGGCCGGCTTGCCGAATTGGCGGGCGACCAGGGCGGCGTGGCTGGTGCGGCCGCCGCGGCTGGTGAGGATGCCCTTGGCCGCGAGCATGCCGTGCACGTCATCGGGCTTGGTCTCGGGCCGGACCATGATCACGGCCTTCTTCTCTTTGTGCGCCAGACGCTCGGCGGTGTCCGCATCGAAGGCCAGCTGGCCGACGGCGGCGCCGGGGGAGACGTTGAGGCCCGTGGCGATCTGCTGCCCGGCCTTCTTGGCCGAGGCCTTGAACTGCGGGTGCAGGAAGTAGTCGATGTGATCGGGCGAGACGCGCTTGACGGCCTCGGCCTTGGTGATCAGCTTCTCGTCGGCCAGGTCGACCGCGATGCGGATCGCGGCCTGCGCGGTGCGCTTGGCATCGCGGGTCTGGAGCATCCACAGCTTGCCGCGCTCGATCGTGAACTCGACGTCCTGGACGTCGCGGTAGTGCTTCTCGAGCTGCTTGGCGATCTTGGTGAACTGGCTGTAGACCTTGGGCATCGCGTTCTTCATTTCCGCGATCGGCAGGGTCTGACGAATGCCGGCGACCACGTCTTCGCCCTGGGCGTTGATCAGGAAGTCGCCCTCGAGCTCCTTCGAGCCGTCGGAGACGTTGCGGGTCGTGGCCACGCCCGTGCCCGAGCTGTTGCCCATGTTACCGAAGACCATGGTCACGATGTTGACGCCCGTGCCGAGGTCGTGCGGGATGCCTGCGGCCTTGCGATAGTCGAAGGCGCGCTTGCCGTTCCACGACTTGAAGACCGCGGTCGTGGCGAGCTCGAGCTGCTTGAGCGGATCCTCGGGGAAGGGGATGCCCGCGTACTTGAGCACGATCGCCTTGAACTCCTCGGTGATCGCCTTGAGGTCCTCGGCCGGCAGGTCGGCGTCGTTGGCCACGCCGTGCTTCTCGCGATGGTGCTCGAGCACTTCTTCGAAGGGCTCATCGGCGACGTTGAGCACGACGGTGCCGTACATCTGCACCAGGCGGCGATACGCGTCGTAGACGAAGCGCTCGTTGCCGGTCAGCTTGATCATGCCCTCGGCCACGTCATTGTTGAGGCCGATGTTGAGCACGGTGTCCATCATGCCCGGCATCGAGAACTTGGCGCCCGAGCGGCACGAGACCAGCAGCGGGTTCTTGGGATCGCCGAACTTCTTGCCGGCCAGTTTCTCGACCGCGTGCAACGCGGCGACTTCCTGCTCCCACATCCCGGGCGGGAACTTCTCACCGGCCGCGAGGAAGGCGTTGCAGGCCTCCGTCGTCACGGTGAAGCCGGGCGGTACGGGCAGTCCGGCGCGGGTCATGTCGGCCAGGTTGGCGCCCTTGCCACCCAGCAAGGAACGAACGCCGTCCCAGGTCTTGGCATACCGCTGAGCGGCTTCAACTTCGCCAAACAGGTATACGAACTTGGCCGCCTTCGGCGCGGCCTTCTTGGCGACGGGGCGCTTGGCCGGGCTCTTCTTGGCGGCACTCGCGCGTGACTTTACGGCAGTCTTGGCCATGTCTTTCCTCCAGACAGTTAACGATGAGACGCCCGGTGACACCGGACGATTTAGTTGTGCGCCTCATTCCAGGGGACAATAATACCCCCAAGCCTATGACGGAGCAAACAGCAGCAGTAGTGTCAAACATCATTCTGCGCGCAATTTGAGGAGCTTTCTCGGGCATGATCGGCAGGCTCGGCAGCGGGGTCAGGGCGACCGCCGAATACCGTCCGAAGCGTGGGGCGTTTTGGTGACATTCAACCCCGCGGACCGGGACGGGACTCAGTGTAAATGGCACGAGCATAGGGGTACTTTGGGTGATATGACCCGCGCGCACGGCCTTTGGCTGTGCGCTATGGGCCTGGAGGTCGTGATGAAGACGCAACTGGTCAAAGACTGGATGACGAAGGATCCTGTCGTGGTCGAGCCAACGACGACCGTGCCCGAAGCTCATGCGTTGATGACGCGCTATCGAATTCGCCGGCTCCCGGTCGTTAGCGACGGTAAACTGCTCGGCATCGTGACCTTGGGCGATGTGCGCGGCGCCGAGCCGTCAGAGGCCACCAGCCTGAGCATCTTTGAGCTAAACTATCTGCTCAGCAAACTGACGCTGGATCGGATCATGACCAAACCGGTCGCGACCATCCGCCCCGACGAGACCGTTTTCGACGCCGCAAGGTTGTTGCTGCAGAAGAAGATCGGCGGCCTGGTGGTGATCGGCGACACCGGCGACGTCATCGGCGTGATCACGGAATCCGATATCTTCCGCATGATCGTGCGGCTTTGGGAACAGGAGGCCGAGGAGGCCCTCACCGGCCTCTAGGCATGATGCTTTCAGCAGTGGTCTTCGGCATCGGCAACCCGCTGCGCGCTGACGACGCGTTTGGCTGGCGGGTCGCCGATGGCCTGGTTACATACCCCGGCATCGAGATCGTCTCGTGCATCCAGCTCACGCCGGAGCACACGGATCTCGTTCGCCAGACCCGACGCGTTTTATTCGTCGATATCGATCAACGTCTCGCGCCTGGCGCGAGCCGCTTCCTGTTCATCCGGCCGGTCGACGCGCGACCCGGCGCGCTCGGCCATCATCTGGGGCCGGCCGAACTGTTGGGGTTCTCGCGTCTCTATTTCGGCGGGACACCGCCCGTCGCCTGGCTGGCCGGGGTGGGTGGCCAGGATCTGGAACTGGGCGAGCGGCTTTCGGCCGAGGTCGCGCCGGCCGTGACACGTGTGACCGGCCAGATTAACCGCGTGCTCGAGCACTGGGTCAACCGGGACGCGCGTTGACCTGCAGTGGCCTCAATGCGTGCTGTCTGGAGTTTGGCGGCGTGGCCGCGTCGCGCGCAAACCAACTTCCTGTTCGGCCAGCAGTTCCACCCCCAACCCGGCCGCATCCTGCACCAGCACATCGCCGACGCGGATCGGCGCCGCGAATTGGAGATGCCTGACGGCCTGGGCCACCGCCTGGGCCACGTCTGGCGTCACAGGCAAACGCGCACGCGCGGTCACGCGAGCCGCCGACCCGTGCGAAACGCGCAGCCGCAGTGTGAACGGGCCGGGTGGTGTCTTGATCCGGCGATGCGCCAGGTCCAACCCACGCTTGCAGCGGTTCCCCTGGACCCCGCGCACGGAGCCATCCTCACTGGTCACGGTGAGCTGGCATCTCAGTTGACAGCCGGTGCAGAGATACATGCTGGTATCCACGGGTCGCCCTCGGCTTTCACGGTTGAGTGTACGCGCATTCCTCGAGCCGGGTAGTGTACTTTTCTGAGATCCTCTCTAGGCTCCCGATAACTCCGATGGACTTCATCGCTTTGTCGGAGCGCCGGAGGCTCATCACTCATAGGGTAAGAGAAGGAGATGTATCACCCGATTGGGGTGTCGTGCGTCATTCTTCATCGTTTGGACATTACCAATCCCACTAGCCGGGCTTCACAGATGTGACTAGGGTGAACCAATTGCGTCTCTCTCTGGAGGTATCCATGACCAATCCCATCAGCGCAGCCGAGGCCAATGAGCTCCTCGCACATGCGCACGAAGCCGAGGAGCAAGCCATCGCGCTCCACAAGAAGTATCACGGCAAAGTGGAGACTTCTCTGCGTTGCCGTGTCACCAGCTTGAAGGATTTCGCGATCTGGTACACACCCGGCGTCGCAGAGCCCTGCCTGGCGATCAACAAGACCCCGGATCTGGTCTACGAGTTGACCCACGCCGGCAACACCGTGGCCGTGATTTCCGACGGCACGCGCGTCCTCGGTCTGGGCGACATCGGCCCGCGGGCCGGTCTGCCCGTCATGGAGGGCAAGGCCCTGCTGTACAAGTATCTGGGCGGCGTCGATGCCTGGCCGATCATGCTCGACACCAAGGACCCCGATAAGTTCATCGAGACCGTGCTGCTGCTGCAGCCCGGTTTCGGCGGCATCAACCTCGAAGACATCGCCCAGCCCAAGTGCTTCCGCATCCTCGACGAACTGCGCGAGCGCGCCAGCATCCCGGTCTGGCACGACGACCAGCAGGGCACGGCCATGGTCACCCTCGCGGGTCTCATCAACGCGCTCAAGGTGGTCGGCAAGAAGATCGAAGACGTGAGCATCACGTTTGTCGGCAGCGGCGCCTCCAACGTTGCGGGCGCGCGTCTGGTCTTCGCCTCCGGCGCCAACCCGGCCAACTGCCGCATGGTCGACAGCAAGGGCATCCTGGGCAAGTTCCGCAAGGACATCGAAGCCAAGAAGGACGAATTCGCGAATAAGTGGAAGCTGTGCCAGATCACGAACGCTGAAGGTCGGCAGGGCGGCATCGCCGAAGCCATGAAGGGCGCCGACGTCGTGATCGCTCTGGCCACCCCCGGACCCGGCATCGTTCTCCCCGAGTGGGTCAGCACCATGGCCAAGGATCCGATCGTGTTCGCCTGCGCGAACCCGACGCCCGAGATCTGGCCGTGGGAGGCCAAGGCCGCCGGCGCCGCCGTGGTTGCGACCGGTCGTTCCGACTTCCCGAACCAGGTCAACAACAGCCTGGGCTTCCCGGGCATCTTCCGCGGCGCCCTCGACGTCCGCGCCAAGACCATCACCGACGAGATGTGCATCGCGGCTTCCCGCGCACTGGCCGGCATGGCCGAGGAAAAGGGTCTGACCCCCGAGTACATCATCCCGTCGATGGAGGAGTGGGAGCTCTACCCGCGCGAGGCGGCAGCCGTCGCCATGAAGGCCGTGGAGCAGGGCGTCGCCCGCAAGACCACGACCTATGCCGAGGAATACGAGCTGGCCGCGTCGATCATCGCGCGTTCGCACCAAATGGTCGAAGTGATGCAACGCGAAGGGCTGGTCAAGGTCGACTGAACGACCCCAAGTCCGAGAAACGAAGAAGGCCGGGGAGCAACCCCGGCCTTCTTCGTTTCTTACGACGCTTACTGCCTCAGCCTTCGGGCCAGATGTCGCTCAGTCGGTGCGCGACGGCGAAGGCCGCGGCTTCAGTGCGGTTGGCGCAGCCAAGCTTTTCGAGGATATGGCTGATGTAATTGCGGACCGTGCCCTCGCCGAGCTGCAACGCCTGGGCGATCTCGTGGTTGGTCCGCCCCTCGGAGACCAGCAGGAGGATGTGTCGTTCCTGCGATGTCAGCGTGGCGAAAGCCGTCGGGTCAGCGGCCCGGGCCGCGCGGCGGACCGATTCGAGCACGGCCTGCTGCTGGGCGTTGTCGCGCAGCCAATGCCCGTCTTGCACGAGGCGCAGGTGTTCGAGCAGCTCGCTCGCATGGGCCTGTTTCAGCGCGAACCCGGCCGCCCCCGCTTGCGTGGCCCGGATCACCAGGCCCTCATCGGGTGTGCCCGTCAGAACGACCACCGCCGGTTGACAGGGCAGGGTGCTGAGGGCCGTGCACACATCCAGACAGTTCGTCTTCGTGGAATCGATATCGAGGATGACCAGATCCGGGCGGCGGGCCGAGGACGCGGCCACGGCCTGATCCGGTGCGAGTTCCGCCAGGACTTTGAACGTCGGTTGTCCGGCAAGCAGCGTCGACAAACCGAGGTTCACAAGGCTATGTTCGCCGACGATCAAAACGCGCGAGGTGATCACGATGCGACTTCCCGTGCAGATCTGGCAGGTTTGGCCGCCGCCACCACCTTAACGGCGGCCTCACGGTCAAGCCAGTGACGAATCTCACCCGTGCACCCGTGGGGGGTGTACGCAATCGGGTTCACACGTGCACAGAAGGCTCTACGGGGTGGTCCGAACGGGCCCGGCAAACCCGAATAATCGGCTCTTTTTTGTGAGCCCAGCAGACCCGGTAACCCAAATATCCATGTCATTTGACGTGGGTCTACGGGATGGTTGGCAGTGTTAGGGCATGTGGGTAGTCCTTAGGATACGTGACCGGGGGTGCCGTTTCCTCGGGGACCCCACGATCCTTGATTGGCCAGGAGGTTTTATGCCGACACCGAGCGTACGCGTGACGCCGCCCACCGATGACAAGCGGTGGCGTCTCGTGGAAGCGACCATGCGCCGATACAACTTCGCGCCGGCCGCCTTGATTGAAACCCTGCACACCGCGCAGGAGTCGTTTGGGTTCCTCGAACCCGAGTCGTTGTTGTTCGTGGCGCGTAGCCTGAGCGTCCCGCTCAGCCGTGTCCTCGGCGTGGCGACCTTCTACAATTATTTCAGCCTGAAGCCTCAGGGCGAGCACTCCTGCGTGATCTGCCTGGGCACGGCGTGCTACATCAAGGGCTCCGGCCAGTTGCTGGCCCAGCTCGAGCAAGAGCTTGGCGTCAAGGTCGGAGAGACGACGCCGGACGGCAAAGTGTCGCTGATGGCGGCGCGTTGCATCGGCTCGTGCGGTCTGGCTCCGGCCGGCGTCTTCGACGGCGCGGTGATGGGCAAGATGCAGTCGGCGCCGATGATGGCGCAGGTCGCAGAGTGGAGGCCGGCATGACCCCGGAAGAACTGATCCAGGCGGCGGAAAAGGAAGAGGCCGCCAGCCGTGCCATCGATCACGTGGTCGGCGTATGCACCAGTACGGCCTGCCTTGCCTCGCACAGCGACAGGATCAAGAAGGAGTTCGACGCGCAGGTCAAGGCCAAGGGCTTGAAGAACGTGCGCGTGAAGGCCGTGGGCTGCTGCGGCCTGTGCGCTGAAGGACCGATGGTCTACGTCGAGTCGCCGAAGGCCGAAGCCGCCGACGTGACCCGAACGTACGCCCACGTCACCACCGAGACGGTGCCGGCGTTGGTCGAAAGCCTGGGCGCCGCACCCGTCGAGGCGCTGGCCTGCGACACCACCCAGCCCTTCTTCACCCGCCAGCACAAGATCGTGCTCCAGCACTCGGGCGTCGTCGACCCCGAACGGCTCGAAGACTCGATCCAGGTCGGTGGTTATCAGGCGCTGTTGAACGCGTTGACGACCATGAACCCGGCGGACGTGGTTGACACGATCATGCGTAGCGGTCTGCGTGGTCGCGGCGGCGGCGGCTTCCCGACCGGTCTCAAGTGGAGCACGGTGGCCAAAGCCGTCGGCGATCGCAAGTACGTGATCTGCAACGGCGACGAGGGCGACCCCGGCGCGTTTATGGACCGCAGCGTCATGGAGAGCGATCCGCATCGCGTGCTCGAAGGCATGGCGATCGCGGGTTACGCGGTCGGCGCGACCGAGGGATTCGTCTACGTCCGCGCCGAGTATCCGCTGGCGGTCAAGCGCCTCAAACTGGCCATCAAACAGGCCGAGCGCGCCGGGCTTCTGGGCGCCAACATCGGCGGCACACACTTCAGCTTCAAGATCGACGTCCGACTCGGCGCCGGCGCCTTTGTCTGCGGCGAGGAGACGGCTCTGATCGCCTCGATCGAGGGCCGACGCGGTTCGCCGCGACCGCGACCGCCGTACCCCGCGGCCTCCGGTCTGTGGGGGCTCCCGACGCTGATCAACAACGTCGAGACCTTCGCCAACATCGCCCCGATCGTCAAGAACGGCGCGGAGTGGTACGCGGCGCTCGGTAGCGGCAAGAGCCAGGGCACCAAGGTCTTCGCGCTGACCGGTAAGGTCAAGAACACGGGCCTGATCGAAGTGCCGATGGGCATCACGTTGCGCGAGATCGTGTACGACATCGGCGGCGGCCCGTTCGAAGGGCACACGATCAAGGCCGTTCAGACCGGCGGCCCCTCGGGCGGCTGCATCCCCGAATCGTATCTCGACCGACCGGTCGAATACGAGACCCTGGTCCAGCTTGGCTCGATCATGGGCTCGGGCGGCCTGATCGCCATGGACGACACTTCGTGCATGGTCGATGTGGCCCGCTACTTCATGGAGTTCTGCATGACCGAGTCGTGCGGCAAGTGCGTTCCCTGCCGCGTCGGCACGGTCGAGATGCACGCGCTGCTGACCAAGATCTGCGAAGGCCAGGCGTCGATGACCGACCTCGAGCAACTCGAGGAGCTCTGTGACGTCGTCCGCTCGACCAGCCTGTGCGGCCTGGGGCAGACGGCGCCCAGCCCCGTCATCAGCACATTGCGCTACTTCCGCGAGGAATACCTGGCGCACATCGAACACAAGACCTGCCCAGCGGGCGTATGCTCGGGCCTCAAGTCCGGCGCGGTGAAGGCCAAGGAGGTGGTGGCATGAGCCCGACAATGGTGGAAGCGACCGTCGTCACGCTTAAGATCGACGATCGCGAAATCTCGGCTCGCAGCGACCAGACGGTGCTCGAGGTGGCCTGGGAGAACGACGTGTTCGTCCCCGCGCTCTGCCACTACGAGGGCCTTGGCGACGTCGGCGCCTGCCGGCTGTGCCTGGTCGAGATCAAGGGCTCGCCCAAGCTCACCCCGGCCTGCGCGGTGAAGGTCGTGCAGGACATGGAAGTGATCACGCAGTCGGAGCGCCTGCAGAAATACCGCCGCTCGATCCTCGAGATGCTGTTCGCCGAGCGCAATCACATCTGCTCGGTGTGCGTGTCGAACGGACACTGCGAACTGCAGTGGCTGGCCCAGAAGCTCGGCGTCGATCACATCCGCTACGCGTATCTGTACCCCAAGGTGAACGTCGATGCGTCGCATGGCCGCTTCACCCTGGACCACAACCGCTGCATCCTGTGCACGCGCTGCGTGCGCGCCTGCGACGAAGTCGAGGGCGCCCATGTTTGGGACCTGCAGGGCCGCGGCGTCGACACACGCCTGATCTCGGATCTGGGCACGCCATGGGGCGAATCGGAAACCTGCACGACGTGCGGCAAGTGCGTGCACGTCTGCCCGACCGGAGCTCTGGTCGAAAAGGGCAAATCGGTGGCTGAGATGGTGCACGCCCGGCCGCGGTTCGCGGCGATGGCGCGTGTGCGCAACAACAGCGGGCGCTGAACGGCCCAGAAAGTCAGGAGTTATTCCATGGCAAAAGCGCGGATCGCGACGGTGTGGCTGGATGGCTGTTCCGGCTGCCACATGTCTTTCCTCGACCTGGATGAGCGCCTCCTCGTGGTGGCGGAACAGGCCGAGTTGGTTTACAGCCCGTTGGTCGACTTCAAAAACTTCCCCGACGAAGTCGACGTCGCCCTCGTCGAAGGCGCGGTTGCCAGCGAAGAGGACCTGCACAAGATCAAGAAGATCCGGGCGCACACCAAATGCCTGGTCGCTTTCGGCGATTGCGCCGTGACGGCTAACGTGCCGTCGATGCGCAACCTCGTCGGCAAAAAGGCCGTGCTCCAACACGCGTACTTCGAGCTGGCCACGCTCGACCCGCAGATCCCGACCCTGGTCGTGCCGCCGCTGCTCGATCGCGTCCGCCCGGTGCACGACGTGGTCAAGGTCGATGTGTTCCTGCCGGGCTGCCCGCCCAGCGCCGACACGATCTTCGCGGCTCTGGTCGAACTGCTGGCCGGCCGCATGCCGGACGTCCCGGCGTTGACCCGGTTTGGCAAGTAGGAGCGAGGAGAGCACAATGACCAAGCAAATCATGATCGATCCGGTCACCCGGATCGAGGGTCACGCCAAGATCACGATCCAGCTCGACGACGCGGGCGAGGTCACCGACGCGCACTTTCACGTCACCCAGGTCCGCGGCTTCGAGAAGTTCAGCGAAGGCCGCCCGTTCCAGGAAATGCCGGCGCTGATGGCCCGCATCTGCGGCATCTGCCCCGTCAGCCACCTGGTGGCTTCGGCCAAGGCCTGCGACGCGCTCATGGCCGTCGAGGTCCCCGAGGTCGCCGCCAATCTGCGCCGCGTGATCAACCTCGGCCAGATCGTGCAGTCGCACGCGCTGAGCTTCTTCCATCTGTCGAGCCCTGACCTGCTGCTCGGTATGGACTCGGACCCGGCCAAGCGCCACATCTTCGGCGTCGCCGAAGCGAACATGCAGATCGCGCAAGACGGCATCTGGCTGCGTAAGTTCGGCCAGCAGGTCATCGAGCGCCTGGGCGGGAAGCGCATCCACCCCGGGTGGATCGTCGCCGGCGGTCTGGCTGAGCCGCTCAAGGTCGAGCAGCGCGACGCTATCCTCGCCGATATCCCCGAAGCGTTGCAGCGCCTGCAGCGCACCCTGGGCTGGTTCAAACCGGTTCAGGAGACGTTCCGCGAGGAGATCCGGGCCTTTGCCAACTTCCCGACCCTCTTCATGGGTCTGGTCTCGAAGGACGGCGGGCTCGAGCACTACGACGGCAAGATCCGCATCGTCGACGCGGCGGGCAAGATCGTGGGCGACAACCTGGAGCCTGACGACTACGCCAGCTACATCGGCGAGAAGGTCGAAAACTACAGCTACCTCAAGTCGGCGTACTACAAGCCGATGGGCTACCCCGACGGCATCTATCGCGTCGGCCCGTTGGCCCGCCTGAACATCATCGATCACGTCGGCACGCCGCTGGCCGAGCGCGAGTGGGTCGAGTTCCGCGAACTGCAGCGCGGCGTCCCGCTGAGCTCGTTCTACTACCACTATGCCCGGCTGATCGAGGTCCTGTACGGCATCGAGCGGATCCAGCAGATCCTGGAAATGCCCGACATCCTCGACAAGCGCGTGCGCGCCTTCGCCGGCCCGAACCGCAGCGAAGGCGTGGGCATGTCCGAGGCCCCGCGCGGCACGCTGTTGCACCACTACAAGATCGACGAGAGCGGCCTGATGACCTGGTCGAACCTGATCATCGCCACGGCCAACAACAACATGGCCATGGACCGCGGCGTCCTGCAGACCGCCAAGCAGTTCGTCCACGGCGGCAAGCTCACCGAGGGCGCGCTCAACCGCGTCGAGGCCGTGATCCGCACCTTCGATCCGTGCCTGAGCTGCTCGACCCACGCCGCCGGCCAGATGCCGATGGTGGTCGACGTGCTTGCGTCCGACGGCTCGCTGGTCGAGCGCACCACGCGCAACTGACCCGGCCGTCTTCTCCACGTCAGGGGGCGACGCCCGTCATCAGGGGGATGACGGGCGTCGTTTTTTGTTTCGCCGGCGGCTCTGGCCGCTGCGCTGTGCTATCCTCAACGATCATGCTCGACACCGTCGACGGCCGAGTCGGCTTCTTCCAGCGCAGCATCCGCGCCAACCTCGCCTACTGGCGGGCCACGTGCATCCCGAATCCGAACGTCACGGCGATACCGGAGCGCGACTGGCCAAACCTCGTCCGCGCGATCAACTATGCGCTTGAGGTGCCCGAAACCCGCGCCGATGCGGGCCAGATGGCGCTGGACCTCTTCGACGCGGTGGAGCACAGGGCCAGTTGGAGCGAGTGGATACCGCTGCTCGAGCGCCTCGCGGCGGCGCAGACCGACCCGCTGCTCCGCGCCGGGCTACTGGACCATCTCGGGCAGTGCCTGAGGCTGGCCGGCCAGTACCGGCGCTCGCTCGACCTCCACCGCGCCGTTCTCGCGCAGGCCGCCGAGTTGGGCGACGAAGCGCTTCAGGCCCATGCCCTGGCGAATGCCGCCGAGACCAGCCGTTACCTGCGCCAGTTCGCCGACTCCGAGCGCGATGGAAAGGAGGCGCTCCAGGTACTCCAGTCGCATCAGGGCGAGCGCCGCACCTTGCTCTCGGTGCTCAATACGCTGGGGTTTGTGAGTTTGGCGTTGGGGCGCACCGACGACGCCATCGACCGGTTGCGGCAAGCCCTTGATCTGGCCGAGGAGCTGGACCTTCACCTGTACGTCTGTCGGCTCTCACACAATCTCGGCAACGCGTTGGCGGCGGCGCGCAGGGGCGACGAAGCGGTCGCCTGCTACGCGCGCGCCGAAGCCGGGCTTCGGGCTCTGGGAAACCCCGTGTTTGAGGTCGCAAGCCTCCAGCTTGCGCGGGGCACGCTACATTTCGTCCTCGGCCAGTACGACCTGGCCGGCGACGTGTTCGGTCAGATTGATGTGCACAGACTCAGGCGGCTGGGTCATCTTATCCCGGCCGCCGAGGCTACAAATAACCTCGGGAACGTGCTGCAGGCGCAGGGTCGTTTCGAGGAATCGGAAGAAACGATGCGCGAGGCGGTCGCGCTCTTTCGCGATCTGGAGGACCCGGTCGAGCTCGCCAACGCCCTGGGCGTCCTGGGTGAGGTGGTCGCGGCGCAGGGCCGGCGGGCCGAGGCCGAGCCGCACTGGCGCGAGGCCATCGCGCTGCTCGAGCCCTACACGGCCGACGTGCGCGTCCAACGGCTGCTCGCCGGCGCGCGCAAGAACCTCGAGGAGTACGGGGCTCGTTGAGCGAGTTCGTGGAGAAAGAGCGAGGGCCGGTGCACCGCACCGGCCCTCGCTCTTTCTCCACGAAACTGCAGCGATCAGATGAAGACGATCTGCGCGCCGTCGGTCATGTCCATGAAGTCGCCGGCGGTGACGATGCTGTCGACGCCCTCGATGAAGTCGCTCTGCTGCAGGCCGAACATGTCGACCGACATCTTGCAGGCGTACATCTTGGCGCCCGCGTCGGAGAGCATCTGCAGGTACTCGCGCACCGGCGGGACGCCCAGCTTCTTCATCTTGTCGTTCATGAGAGTGGTGGCAAAGGCCGTCATCCCTGGGATGACGCCCATGATGTTCGGGATGCCGAGGTTGCCGGTGTCGACGCCCATCATGCTCATCTTCATGCTGGTGTTGGCCACCGGCGCGATCTCGAGGTGGTCGACCCGCGACTTGCGGATCATGTCCATGCCCCAGAACGTGAAGAAGATCGTGACGTCGATGCCGTTGCCCAGCGCGGCCCAACCCATGATCAGAGCCGGGTAGGCCATATCGAGCGTGCCCTTCGAGCAGATAAAGGCGATGTGACGGTTCTCGTTGCTCATGTTGATAGATCTCCAGTTCGAAGAATTGATGATGGTTGATTTCTGATTGCTGATTGGGGTTTCAGGGCAATCAGCAATCAGAAATCAACAATCAGCAATCGCCTTATTCAGACACACCCCTCGGGCTTGCCCAGGCCGGCGATGCGCGCGACCTTTTTGGCCGGGCCCTTGGGGAAGAGCGCGAACAGGTCCTTGGTGGTCAGACCGGTGCCGTTGGTGATGGTGCGCAGGGTCGGGCTCTTGCCGTTCTCGGCGCTGCTGCGGCAGAAGTTGATCACTTTCCAATGATTCTCGGTCAGCTCGGCGATGCCCTCTTCCTTGGCGACCTCGGTCGCGATGTCCTTGGTCCACTCGGCCGGGTTGGTCATGAACCCTTCGGTATTGACCGCGACCGCGACGCCCGCGATGACTTTGTTCGACACGATGGTTTCTCCTTGCTTCAGTGCCGGCCCGGCGCGGCCGCCGGGCACGACGTGTTAGTTGGTCGAAGCCTGGCCGCCAGGCTGTTCTGAGAAGGTGCGCAGGACGCGCATCAGTCGCGCGAGGCCCTGACGCACCTTCGGGTCGTTCATGTCGCGCATCAGCGACCAGACCGAGACGTTGGCCTCGGCTGCCTCGGTCTCGTGCAGGGTGTCGGCCGCGCGGTTCGCCAGCGCCATGATGTCGGGCTGGGTCATGTTCTTGACCGTGCGCAGGATCGTGACGACGTTGTCGCCCAGCGCGCGCACGTCTTCTTCGGTGAATTCGGTCACCACGCGGTCGGCGATACGCACGCCTTCCTGGGCGAAGACGAAGAAGCCCTTATGCTCGAGCTGGTCGAAGGCGTTGACGGCGGTGCTGAAGACCGGCTTGCTCAGAGTCTGAACCTCGTCGAGCAGGTCGAGTGCGGCCTCCAATTGGACGATCAGAGTGCTGAAGCGCCGGGTGTTGGCGAGCACCTGCTTGACCAGGAAGATCAGGTCCTCGCTCGCGAAGCCGTCGTCGACCTCGTCGAGTTCGCGCACCACGGTCTTGAAGACCTGGTTGGCGACCGGCGTGACGTCCTGCACGAGCTCGCTGATCGCGGCAGCGCTTTCGCGCTGCGCATCGACCCGGTCACTCAGCTCTTTGACGGTGGCGGCCAGGGCCCTGACCTCATCGGTTTGGGCATCGACTTTGCGAAGCAGGAGCGCCAGGTCGTCGGCGTTGACGCTGAGGGTGTTGGTCATGACGGCTCCTTAGTTGTACTTGCCGACCATGCTCATCTGCGTCTCGAGCGGCAGTTCGGCGCCGCGCAAGAGCATGTTCCAGTAGATCCAGCGGAACATCATCTTGCCCCAGTGGTTGGCCTCGCTCTCCTTGAGCAGATCGAACGGCCCGACGCCCGGCATCGGGAACTTGCCCGGAAGCGGCTCAGTGTCGTAGTTGAAGTCGATCAGGAAGCCCTTGCCAAATCCGGATTCGATGAAGCAATTGGCGTGGCCGTCGAACTTGGCCTCGGGGTGCAGGCCGTCGATGGCGCAGAGCAGGTTCTCGGTCAGGATATCGGCCTCGAAGTGCGCGACCGAGCCGGCTTTGGAGGCGGGCAGGTCGGTGGCGTCGCCGATCACCCAGACGTTCGGCCACTTCTTGGCCTGCAGGGTCTGGCGGTCGGTCGGGACGAAGTGCAGGGCGTCGCCCATGCCCGAGGCCTGGATGGCCGTCGAGCCCATGTGGACCGGGATCGTGACGAACAGGTCGTAGTTGAGCTCGCGCCCGTCAAACGATGAGACCACCTGGCGGGTGTTGTCGACCTCGGAGATCATGAACTCGGCTTCGAGGTTGATGCCGCGGTCCTTGAGCATGTCGCCCATGACGGCCGCCGTGCGCGGCTTGGTGAAGGCGCCGGGCAGGGGGGTGGCGTACGTGATCTCGACTTTGTCGCGCAGGCCGTGCTCGACGAAGAAGGCGTGTGCCAGGAACAGGAACTCGAGCGGCGCGACCGGGCACTTGATCGGCATCTCGGCCACGTTGACGACCAGCCGGCCGCCTTCCCAGCGGCGCAGGAACTTCGAGAGCGCCACCGAGCCGTCGAAGGTGTAGAAATCGAAGACGTTCTGGCGCCAGCCCGCGTCCTTGAGACCGGGCGTCTCCTCGGGGACGATGCGGGTGCCGGTGGCGACGATCAGTTGATCGTAGTAAACGATCTGGTTGTTCTTGCTGAGCACCACCCGACTGGCTTCCGGCTCGATCCGTTCGATGCCCGAGAAGATGATTTCGACCCCCTGGGGCAGGTAACGGCGCTTGGATCGGCGCACGTCATCGGGGCCGTAGATGCCGAACGGAATGAAGAGGAAACCGGGCTGGTAGTAGTGGGTCTCGTCTTTGTCGACGATCACGATGCGCCACTCGCTCAGGTCGAGCTTTTGGGCCATCTTATTGGCCATCATGGTGCCGCCCGTGCCGGCGCCGAGGATCAAAAGGGTCTTCATGCAGGGCTCCTTCTGGCTGTATCAGTCGTTCTTGAACGCGTCGACCAGCCCGGCGCGTCGCGTCAGCGAGTCGCGCAGGATGGCACGCAGGAGGTCCAGGGCTTCGATCAGGCGGTGATCGGCGAGCTGGTACTCGACCGCAGCGCCCATGCGGGTGGCAGTGACCATGCCACGATCCCGCAGCACCTTGAGGTGGCGCGAGACCAACGGCTGGCTCAGGTGCAGGTCATTGGAGAGCTCGGTGACGTTGCGCGGGCGCTCCGAGAGCTCGTACAGGATCAAAATGCGGGTCGGCTCGGCCAGCCCGGCACAAATCTCGGCATGCAACTGGTCGACTTCGCGCTCTAGGTTATTGTTCATCTGATTGCCTCGCATGTGGACCTATATGGATAGGCGCATATGCGTAACTTCAGAGACGATACTGGAGAAGGATTTCACAATCTAGTGGGGAACGTCAGGCCAAAACCCTGACTAAGCTCATGGTCGAGAGCGATGGGATTCGTCCGATTCGGGCGCGTCTGGAATGCAAAGTGCCGGCGATTGGGCCGGCATTTGCGTTCCAGGCGATATTTCGGGGGCGAAAAAGCTACCCGCAGCCGCCGCCGGTCTTATCGCGCTGAATCTGCAACACGATCTTGGGCGTGTAGGTCAGCTTGTCGTAACGCATCAGGCTGGGCGCGGAAGAGTCATATCGGTCTCCCAGGGCGGCCGAAAACGAGTATTTCAGAGTCTCGGCGGGCACCGCCGTCGGCATCGGCTGTAGGGCAGCCTCGTCCTGGCCGAAGAAGCTCAGCCAGTTGTTGACGCCGCCCTCGAGGATGTAGACATTCGGGACGGCTTCGGCCGTCAGGGCCTTCCAGGCCGAAGTGGCGTCGTCCTCGTCGTTGCTCATCACCACGATCACGCGGTTTGGGGCGGCATGGGCGAGAAGCTCCGGGCCCAGAGCCGCGACCTCGTCGAGCGGCACGTGGTTGGCGCCACGCAGGTGGAACAGGTTGAAGTCGGACTCGGCGCGGACGTCGAGCATGATCAGCTGCAGGCCGTCGTCATACATCGTGTGGAAGAGCTCGGCCGGCACGATCTGCACGGCGCGTTGCGCCAGAACCGCGTCTTTCTCGGTGGCGACCCGCGCGTACTTCTCGGCGTTGCTGGGCGAACCCATGACAACGACGCCGGCCGCAATGGCCAACAAAGCCGCCGCACCCGCGATCCGGAACTTTGGCTCGCGGGCCAGGTCGCGGTGTCCGAATTGTCGTTCGAGCTGTTCGGCGCCCCAGAACATGAACAGGGCCATAGCCACGACGCCGACCACAACCACGCCCGTCGAGAGGCCGGTCCAATCCATCAGGGTATAGCGACCCAGATAGCCGCTGGTCTGCCACCAGACGTCGAACATCCACTCGGTCTCGCCAAATTCGAAGATGCCCACCAGCGCGCCGAGCACGAAGAAGAGCG
>WBZS01001052.1_pt1 | contig 24983 bp, 27 predicted proteins | sample 5204201 | NCBI WGS metagenome assembly WBZS01 (sample SAMN12344357, study PRJNA552823) | activated sludge metagenome | biome: Activated sludge suspended growth; feature: Nitrification reactor; material: Wastewater; isolation source: activated sludge from nitrification reactor of wastewater... | reverse complement strand
GCTCGATGCCACCGAGCCGCGCCTCGCCGAAGTCGCTATCGACTCTCTGATCGCCATCGGCGCCGGCGCGGTGTTGGTCGCGCTCGACCGCCGCGCGGCAAGCCCGGTCTTCCGCTACGGCTCGATCGTTCTCGGCGCCATGTCCGTCGTCAGCGTGCTGGTCGGGCACCTGCTGGCGCTCAACCCGCTGAACACCAACGCCTCCATCGGGCCGTGGCCGGTCATCGATCTGCTGCTGCTCGCCTACCTGCTGCCCGGCCTGGCGCTCGGCCTGCTGGCCCTGTTCGCGCGGCCCTACCGGCCGGTGTGGTGGGTCCGCACGCTGACGGCGGCAGGCGCCTTGATGGTGTTCGCCTGGTCGACGCTTTCGGTGCGCCGCATCTTCAAGGGCGAATTCATCGGCTCGTGGAAAGGCCTGGAGCCGCTGGAAACCTGGTCCTATTCGGCGCTATGGCTGGCGCTCGGCGTTGTGCTGCTCGTGCTCGGCCTGCGCTTCAACTCGCTGGTGCTGCGCTTTGGTTCGGCCGCTCTCGTGGTGCTCGCCGTCGCCAAGGTGTTCCTGTTCGACATGGCCGAACTGGAAGGAGCGTTGCGCGCCTTCTCCTTCATAGCGCTTGGCCTCGTGCTGATCGGTATCGGCCTGTTCTATCAGCGGATGCTGACGCGCAAGGCCGGATAGGTCATTCCGCCGGTGCCAGGCGCTCGACCGGCTTCTCGATGATCGGCATGTGCACGATCGCCGCGAACAGGCCGAGCGCGACGCCGAGCCACCACACACCGTCATAGGAGCCGTAGAGATCGTAGAGGTAGCCGCCGAGCCAGACGCCGAGGAATGAGCCGATCTGGTGCGACAGGAAGACAATGCCGCCGAGCAGGCCGAGGTGGCGCGTACCGAACATGATCGCGACGAGCGCGTTCGTCGGCGGCACGGTGGACAGCCACAGCAGGCCCATGGCGACCGCGAATACGATGACCGAGGTTGGCGTCTGCGGCAGCAGCAGGAACGCCGTTACCGCGATAGAGCGGCCAAGATAGATCAACGACAGGAAATACGGCTTCGAATAGCGCTGGCCGATGACGCCGGACGCCAGCGAGCCGATGATGTTGAAGAAGCCGATCAGCGCCAGGGCGATCACGGCATAGCGCGCGTCGATGCCGATATCGCGGATATAGGCCGGGAAATGCGCGGTGATGAAGGAAACCTGGAAGCCGCAAACGAAAAAGCCGGAGGTCAGCAGCAGGTAGCTCTGGTGCCCGAAGGCCTCGCGCAGCGCCTCGCCGATCGACTGGTCCATGTCCTTGCGCGCCGCCGCGCCACTTGATGCGTTGCCCGCAAGCGGAATGGCGAGCAGCGGGATGACCAGCATGGCGGCCGCCATCCAGACGAAAGCCTGCTGCCAGCCGACCGCGTCGATCAGGCCCTGCGACAGCGGCGCGAACAGGAACATGCCGGCCGAACCGGCAGCGGTTCCAATCCCGAAGACGAGACTGCGCCGTTCAGCCGGTACGTTGCGGGCAAAGGCGGCGAGGATGATGCCGAACGAGCCCGAAGCGATGGCAAGACCGACGAGCAGACCGCCGCCGAGGTGGAGCAGCGTCGGTGTTGTGCCGAACGCCATCAGCCCCAGCCCGGACGCGTAGAGGCCGCCGGATAGCGCCAGCACGCGCCAGGTGCCGAACCTGTCGGCGATGGCGCCGAAGAACGGAACGCCAAGGCCCCAGGCGAGATTCTGGATGGCCATGGCGAGGCCGAAGGTGGAGCGGTCCCATCCGCGTTCGGCGAGCATCGGCAACTGGAAGAAACCCATCGCCGAGCGCGGTCCGAAGGTCAGCGCCGAGATGGCGCAGCCGCAGGCAATGAGCAGCAACGGGAGCGGCACGGCGCGCGCGGAAGTGGCGTTCATGATGTCCCTCATGCGTCTTTTGACGGGCGTGTTTGTCGCCTTTCCTTCCTTTTGAAGTCCCGATCGCAAGAGGGAAAGTGAAATGTTCCGATCAATCCATCGAATTGGCTTATGATCGGATCCGCCAGTCGGCCAAGGCTCTGCCTTGAATCGCCCGGCCAATGTCCCTAGTTATCGCCGCCACGCGCGAATACCGCGCGTGTAGACGGAGGTGCCGCCATGACTGGATTGCAGCGCGAGACAGCTGGTGCCGCTCATACCGCCCGCGAGCGTTTCGGCATCGCGCCGATGCCCGAACTGGTCTGGAACGAGGAAGTGGCGCGCGAGACGGCACCGCTCTACGAGCGCGTCCGCCATCTCATTCCCGAGATCGAATGGCCGGTTCACGCACCCTATGTCTTCGCCATCAACCGGCTGAAGAAGGAGCGCAATGCCGTCATCCTGGCGCACAATTACCAGACCCCGGAAATCTACAATTGCGTCGCCGACATTGTCGGCGATTCCCTGCAGCTTGCCCGCGAGGCGACGAGAGTCGACGCCGACATCATCGTCCAGTGTGGCGTGCACTTCATGGCCGAGACCTCCAAGCTGCTCAATCCGGACAAGACGGTGCTGATCCCGGACATGAAAGCCGGTTGCTCTCTGGCTGAATCCATCACGGGCGAGGATGTGCGCCTGCTCAAGCAGGCCCACCCGGGCGTGCCGATTGTCACCTATGTCAACACCTCGGCCGATGTGAAGGCGGAGAGCGATATCTGCTGCACCTCGTCCAACGCGGTGCGCGTCGTCGAGAGCCTCGGCGTCGATACCGTTTACTGCATCCCCGACGAGTACCTCGCGCAGAACGTCGCGGCGCAGACCAAGGTGAAGATCCTCACCTGGAAGGGCCATTGCGAGGTGCACGAGCGCTTCACCGCCGAGGAATTGCTGGCTTTCAAGGCGGCGACGCCGGGGCTCGAGATCGTCGCCCATCCAGAATGTCCGCCGGAGGTGGTCAGGGTCGCCGATTTCACCGGCTCGACCTCCGGCATGATCGGCTATGTCCGCGACAAACGCCCGCCGAAGGTCATGCTCGTCACCGAATGCTCGATGGCGTCCAACATCGCCTCGGAAATCCCGGAGATCGACTTCGTGCGCCCGTGCAATTTCTGCCCGCACATGAAGCGCATCACGCTGCCCAAGATCCTCGACAGCCTCGTCTATCTGAAGGAAGAGGTGAGGGTCGATCCCGCCGTTGCCGAACGCGCACGCCGCGCGGTCGAGCGCATGGTCAATCTGAAGAACTGAGCCGATGCCGATCCAGGCCCCCGAATACTACGCCCCGCAGACCTGGAGCGCGATCGACGATGTGGTCATCGTCGGCGGCGGGCTCGCCGGTCTGTTCTGTGCCCTGAAGCTGGCGCCCCGGCCGGTCACGGTTCTTGCCGCCGCGCCGATCGGACGCGGCGCGTCCTCCGCCTGGGCGCAGGCCGGGATTGCCGCCGCCATCGGCGAAGGCGACACGTTCGACAAGCATCTTGCCGACACCATCACCGCAGGCGCGGGCCTCGTCGACGGCAAGATGGCGCGGGGCATGATCGAGGAAGCGCCCGACCGCATCCACGATCTGCTTGCCTACGGTGTGCCGTTTGACCGCGACCTCGCCGGGCGGCTGGTGCAATCGCGCGAGGCGGCCCATTCGGAAAACCGCGTCGTGCGGGTCAAGGGCGACATGGCGGGCCGCGCCATCATGGAGGCGCTGATCGCCGCCGTGCACAAGACGCCCTCCATTCGTGTGCTCGAAGGCTTCATCGTCGAGGAACTGGCCACCGAAGGCCGCTACGTCGCCGGCGTCGTCGCCCGGCCCGATTTCGGCCAGGCGCGCAAGCGCGTCTTTTTCCCCGCCCGCTCGGTCGTCCTGGCGACCGGCGGCGTCGGCCATCTCTACAAGGTCACCACCAATCCGCTCGAGGCGAAGGGTGCGGGCTGCGGCATGGCGGCACGTGCCGGCGCGGTGATCGCCGATCCCGAATTCGTCCAGTATCACCCGACCTCCATCGACGTCGGCCGCGATCCCGCACCGCTCGCCACCGAAGCCCTTCGCGGCGAGGGCGCGATCCTGCTCAACAGGGCCGGCAAGCGCTTCATGCTGGATATCCACCCGGATGCCGAGCTTGCCCCGCGCGATGTGGTGGCGCGCGGCATCTTCGCCGAGGTGAAGGCGGGGCGCGGAGCCTTCCTCGATTGCACCAAGGCCGTCGGCGACAAGTTCGAGGAGCATTTCCCGACCGTGTGGGGCTATTGCCGGGAAGCCGGCATCGATCCGTCGCGCCAGCCGATCCCCGTGGTGCCCGCCGTGCATTATCACATGGGCGGCATTCTGACCGATGCGCGCGGCCGCTCCACCCTCGACGGGCTGTGGGCCGCGGGCGAGGTGACGTCGACGGGCGTACACGGCGCCAATCGCCTGGCCTCCAACTCGCTCCTGGAAGCTGTCGTTTTCGCCGCGCGCATCGCCGAGGACATCCAGGGCATGCTGCCCTCGCCGAAACTCAATCCGTGGCCGGAGATCGAGACCCAGTCGGACGACGTGGTCACCGAGGCGGATAGCCCCGAGCTGACCCGTCTGCGCGAGCTGATGAGCGCCGAGGTCGGCGTGCTGCGCGACGAGGATGGCCTTCGCCGGGCCATTGCCGAAATCGGCGACCTGGAACGGCGCAACCGCAATGTCCGCTTCCAGAACATGGTGGCGACGGCCAAGCTGATCGCGGTCGGCGCGCTCAGGCGCCGCGAGAGCCGCGGCGGCCATTTTCGGACCGATTTCTCCGAGACGTCGGAGGCGTTTCACCGCCGCACCTTCCTCACTCTCGACGAGGCAAATCGCTTCGCTGCGTCGCTTTCGGTCGGAGCGGTCGCATGAGCACGCCCTTCATTCCGCCGCTGCTGGTTGAAGAGGCGGTGTTGGCCGCGCTCAAGGAAGACCTCGGCCGCGCGGGCGACGTCACCACGCTCGCCACGATCGCCCCTGACAGGCGCGCCACCGCGACGATCTCCTCGCGCGAGTCGGGTGTGCTGTCCGGCATGCCCTTCGCGGAAGCCGCCTTCCGGCTCATCGACCCGGCGATCCGTTTCGACATGATCCTCGCCGATGGCGCGCGGCTGAAGAAAGGTAGTGTCGTTGCCCGCATCGAAGGCCCGGCGCGCGGCATGCTCTCGGCGGAACGCGTGGCGCTCAACTTCCTCATGCACCTGTCGGGCATTGCCACGGCGACGGCGGCCTTCAATGACCGCATCGCGCATACCAAGGCCCGCGTCACCGATACGCGCAAGACCATCCCCGGCATGCGCGCCTTCGCCAAATATGCGGTACGCTGCGGCGGCGGCATCAATCACCGCTTCGGCCTCGACGACGCGATCCTCATCAAGGACAACCACATCGCGGTCGCAGGCAGCGTCGGCGAGGCGGTTCGCGCGGCGCGCGCGGCCGCCGGGCATCTGGTCAAGGTGGAGGTCGAGGTCACGACGCTCGCCGAACTGGAGCAGGCGCTCGCTGCCGGCCCCGATGTGGTGTTACTCGACAACATGGATGTCGCGACACTGAAAAAGGCGGTGGCAATCGCCGGCGGCAAGGTGCTGATCGAGGCCTCCGGCGGTGTTTCGCTCGACAGCGTCAAGGCCATTGCCGAGGCCGGCGTCGATGTGATCTCGACATCGAAGATCACCATGTCGGCGGCGTCGCTCGACCTCGGCCTGGACATCGAGATCGCCTGAAAATCCTCCCGCGAATGTGAATTGCGACGGTCCGGCAGCGGGGTCATTCTCCCGCCTATGGGTGCGCCATTGGAAGCGTGGCGTCAGGTCGCCACCGTATGCGTCGGCCGGGCCGTGTTCTTCGGCTCCTACGGTATCCTGCTGTTCATGCTCGGCTTTGCCTTCGTTCCGGTCACGGCGCTGCGTGCCGGCGCGACCATGACGCTGATGATGTCGGCGATCCTGTTGCTCAAGGGCTACCTGGCGCTGACGCAGCAGCCGCGTCGCACTGAGGTCTGGCTCCATCTCGCCGACGAGCATCGCCCGCACAATCCCGGCGCGATACGCTTCTTTGCGCTGACGCTGCGCGAGGTCTATGCGCTTTATGCGCGGCGCGCGCTGCTGACCGCCCTCGGTCTGTTCGCTGCCTCGCTGGCGCTGGATGCGTTGCAGAAATTGTAGATCAGCGCGCTGTATCCAGTTCGGCGAAGCGCGCGAGGAACGCCGCTTGCGCGTCGACCGGCGGCATCGGGTCCATCGGCAGAGCGTCGGCGGGAACGACCGGGCGGCCGAAGAAACGCGCCGCCTCGCTGGCCGAGAACCCGGCGAGCAAGGTCGCCTCGTGGAAGGCCGAAACGCTGTCCGCCTTCTTGATCGCCGCCTTGACCGCCGCCGGCAGCACAGGCGGAAGCGCATGGCGCAAGTGGATCGCCCGCATTAGCCGCGCCTCCACCTCCTTGTAACCGCCGCCGACCACCGCCTTGAAGGGCGAAATCATGTCGCCGATGACATATTCGGGGGCATCATGCAGCAGCGCGGCGAGGCGCCAGCGCGTTTCGGCTTCAGGGTACATCCGCGAATAGATGGCCTCGACGACGAGCGAGTGCTGCGCCACCGAAAAGGCGTGCTCGCCGCGTGTCTGCCCGTTCCAACGTGCCACGCGCGCCAACCCGTGGGCGATGTCGACGATCTCGACATCGAGGGGCGAGGGATCGAGCAGATCCAGCCGCCTGCCCGACAGCATGCGCTGCCAGGCACGCGGCGCGCGTTCCCTCGCCATCATTCCTCTCCGGCGGTCGCCGCATCCGGCCAGCCATAGCTGACGCCAGGCGGCAGGGATGCGGTCACGGCGACGCCGCCGGCGACAAGCGCTTGCCCGGCGTCGATGGCTTCCTTGACCCGGTCGAGGCGGGCGATGGCCAGCGCGCGATTGCCGGCCGCGGAGCCGAGATTGCCCGTCACGCGCCCGCCCGCCACGAGATCGGCGCCCGGTTCCAGCGGCGCGGACCCTGCGACGATCAGCACGCGTTTGCGCGCCGTGCCGCGATGCTGCATGCGCGACACAACCTCCTGTCCGACATAGCAACCCTTGCGGAACGAGACACCGCCGGTCTGGTCGAAATTGACATCGTGGGGGAAGGCATCTTGCGCGGCATAGTCCAAGCCGAGTTCGGTAACGCCGTTTTCGATGCGCAAGGCGTCGAAGGTACTTCGCGGCGCACTGGCGGCATTGGCCGCTGCGCCATGGCGCCGGCGGACCGGGGCCGAAAACCGCCCGTCGAAAATTGAATCATCGCTTGAAGCGCCGGAATCAATTTCCCATTCGACAGAGACAAGCTGCTGTTCCGGCTCGGAAATCTCCGCCTTTGCCCGCAGTTTGTAAAGCTTCAGCCGTTTGGCCAGATCGCCCGCCGTCGCCGCGCGGCAATCGAGCGCGAAACCGTCGGCGACACGGAAAACCAGGAAATCGAACATGATCTTGCCCTGCGGCGTCAGCAGCGCGCCGGGCCGTGCCACGCGCTCCGGCAGGCCGGCGATATCGGTCGTCACCAGCCCGTGCAGAAAATGCTCCGCCTCCTCGCCGGTCACCCGGATCAGCGCGCGGTCGTCGAGATGGACAATGGGCATGGAAATACCTCGCCTTGGCGTTCCTGTTGGACTAGGTAAGCCCCGGTCGGTCGCGGGGCAAGGAGCGGTCATGGCGGTTTTCGATCTGGTGCTGAAGGGCGGCGTCGTCGTCAACCACGATGGCGAGGGCGCGCGAGACATCGGTGTGACAGACGGGCGCATCGCCGAGATAGGCGATCTGTCCGCCGCCGATGCCGGTGAAACCATCGACTGTCGCGGTCTGCACATCCTGCCGGGGGTCGTCGACAGCCAGGTGCATTTCCGCGAGCCGGGGCTCGAGCACAAGGAAGACCTCGAGACCGGTTCGCGCGCCGCCGTGCTCGGCGGTGTGACCACCGTCTTCGAGATGCCCAACACCAAGCCGCTGACCACCAGCGAGGCCGCGCTCGCCGACAAGGTGGCGCGCGCCACCGGCCGCATGCATTGCGACTTCGCCTTCTGGGTCGGCGGCACGCGCGACAATGCCCGCGATGCCGGCGATCTGGAACGCTTGCCGGGTGCGGCCGGCATCAAGGTGTTCATGGGCTCGTCGACCGGCGACCTTCTTGTCGAGGACGACGAGGGCGTCGCCTCGATCCTGAGAAATGCCCGCCGGCGCGCCGCCTTCCACTCCGAGGACGAATTCCGCCTGCGCGAACGCGAAAGCCTGCGCGTCCACGACGATCCGTCCTCTCATCCCGTCTGGCGTGACGAGATCGCGGCGCTGCGATGCACCGAACGCCTCGTGCGCATCGCCCGCGACACGCGTGCGCGCATCCACGTGCTGCACGTCTCGACGGCGGAGGAGATGGAATTCCTCGCCGGTCACAAGGACGTGGCGACGGCGGAAGCGACGCCGCACCATCTGACGCTTACCGCCGACGATTATGCCCGTCTCGGCACGCTGATCCAGATGAACCCGCCGGTCCGCGCCCGCCGTCACCGCGACGGCATCTGGCGCGGTCTCGCCCAAGGCGTCGTCGACGTGCTCGGCTCCGACCATGCACCGCACACGCTGGCGGAAAAGGCGAAGCCCTATCCGGCGTCGCCCTCCGGCATGACCGGCGTGCAGACCCTCGTCCCGATCATGCTCGACCACGTCAAGGCCGGACGGCTGACCCTGCAACGCTTCGTCGATCTGACCAGCGCCGGCCCGAACCGCATTTTCGGCATGGCGACCAAGGGGCGCATCGCGGCGGGCTATGATGCCGATTTCACCATTGTCGACCTGAAGCGCCGCGAAACCATCACCAATGCGCAAGCCGGCTCGCGCGCGGGCTGGACGCCCTATGACGGTAAAGAGGTCACTGGCTGGCCCGTCGGCACCGTCATACGCGGAATACGCGTCATGTGGGATGGCGAGATCGTCACGCCTTCGCAGGGCAGGGCGGTGCGTTTCGCCGAGGCGCTTTAGTCGTCAGTCGCCGGCGATGAAGAATTCCCACTTGCCTTCCGGCGAGATGCCGACGCGGTAGAAGATATAGGCGCCGTAGCCCTTCATGTCCTCGTAATCACCGGCGGTGATCAGCTTGAACAGTTCCACGCGCTGCGGTGCGCCCAGCTTGTCGAGTGGTACGGCAAAGAAATACGGCCACACATAGAGTTCCTGGTCGGTGCCGGCGTCGAGATGCACGAAGCCTGCTTCGAGCACCTCCAGCAGGATAGCGAGGATTTCCTGCCCGCCTTCGTCGCCGGAGGATTGCTTGAGGACGTCGATGGGATCATCGCCGCTGTCGTCGAACGACAGGCGCGTGGCGCTGTCGCCGGTGCCAATCAACGGGCGCAGTTTCTCCAGGTCGCCGGACTTGCATGCTTCCATGATGAGTTCGCGCATGCGCTTGACTGGTTGCGGCAGGGTCGCCAGGTCATAGATGACGTCGGGGGCGGGGCCGTTTTCATCGGTCGGCGGCCGGGCCGGATCGTTCGCTTCGTCACCGCCTCCGCCATTGCCGCCATCGGGCGGCGGGGCAGGTGGCGTGCCCGGCTGTGACGGCCCCGCATCGCCGCCGTCATCGCCACCGTCGCCTCCGCCACCGGCGGGAGGAACGGCAGGTTGGTCGGCTCCGGCCGGCGGGGCCGGTTTGTTGTCGGCGGGCGGGGCCGGTTGCGCGCCACCGTCATCGCCGTCATCGCCGCCACCGGCAGGCGGCGGCGTGGGTTGATTCCCGCCTGCGGGCGGAACGGCCGGCTTGCCATCTGCGGGCGGAGCGGGCTGAGCACCGTCACCGTCATCGCCCTCGTCGGCGCCGCCACCGGGAGCGGCCGGTTTGGCGGGTTTTTCGCCCGCTGGCGGAGCGGGCTGCGCGCCGCCGGCATCATCGCCTTCGTCGACGCCGGATCCGCCCGAACCGCCGGGCGCCCCCGGCTTTGCGGGCTTCTTCGCCTCTTCCGCCGTCGGTGCCGGCTGCAACTGGCTGAGCGCCCGCGCCGGCGTCGCCAGAGGCGCGGCCAACAGCGCGAGCGCAACGCCAGCAAGGAGGACGGATCGGCTGAATCTGGCGAAGGTCGTGCGACCGTTCATGGAATGGCCTCCGGGGTCGGCCCCGATGATGCGCCCATCAAAACGGCTACATACGCCCGCGTCAATGCCGATCAGTTGAGATGGCTACGACGCGTGAACTCGCCGGACAGCACGCGGTCGCGCATGCGGTCGATCAGCGCAAGGGCCGCGTTCTCGCCTTCGGCGCGGGCAAATTCGCCCAGCGCCGTCGCCAGCGCGGCCTCCGCGATGATGTCCGGGTCGATCCCCGCCGCCTCGCCCTCGGCCCAGGCTTCGGCATGGCTTTCGATGGCTTCGAGGCGCTTTTCCTCGCGAATCATGGCCTCGACGTCCGCTACGGTACGTTCGTGCATCGCAAATCCCGTCCCGCGCCAGAACGCGCGGCCTTAATGTCCCGTTAACACCCTAGCACGCGATTGTGGCGTGTCCTGTCAGCGATGCGCAAAGGGTTAACAAACCGCTAATTGGCGAATCGGGCCACGATCTCGCGCGACAGCGTCTCGCCTTCCTTCATGTAGAGGTCGATGGCGGTCATCGCGGTATCCGTGCACACGGAGTAATTTTTCGCATAGGCCGCATAGCCGCGATTGAAGCTGGCGACATAGCGGGCGCGGCGATCCGGTTCGGGATTTTCGGCGGCGAGGATCTGTTCCATGCGGTCCCGCCACTGGGCGCCGGGTTCGCCGCAAAGGTTGCGAAGATAATGCAGCGACCCGAGGATTTCGGCGAGCCGCAGCATGCGCCCGTCATAGGCCGCCTCGGCCGCCTGCGCGGGCAGGGTGGCAAGGAGGGCAAAAACCAGGATGGCGTTTCGCAGCCGGTGCATGGCCGCCTCATGGCTCATCATTGAGGCCGAGACAAGGCTGCAAGTGCCTGCGCGACCTCGATTGTGGAGGCGGTCGCCGGCAGGCTCTCAAGGTCACCGAGCGCGAACCAGCCGACCGCATCGGCGTCGTCGCCGGGCCGGACCTCGCCGCCAACGGTGTCGGCGGCAAAAACCGTGAGCCGGTAGAGCACGGGCCGGCCGTCCCGGGATGACGCCAGTTCGACGATCCCATGGACGGTGAGCACCTGCGCGGTCAGTCCGGTTTCCTCCTTCAGCTCGCGCCGTGCCGCCACTTCAATCGTCTCGCCGTCCTCGACCCGTCCGCCCGGAAAGGCCCAAAACCCCTTGCCGGGCTCGCGCCCGCGCCTGACCAGCAGGAACAGGCCATCGCGATGGACTGCCACGGAAGCGGCGGGGATGACGGGGGGCTTGCGCATGCGGCAAACATCGCCCCGGCGCGTCAGGCGCGCAAGCGCCTTGACGGAGCGCTGCCGAGTGGCGAGGCTCCGGCGATGTGCGGACGATTTTCGCTGACGGCAACGCCGGAAGACATAGAGGCCCTGTTCGGGTTGGACACGGTGGAGGCCTTTCCGCCGCGCTACAACATCGCGCCGACGCAGCCGATCCTGATGATCGCTTCGGCCGGCTTGACGGAACCCGGATCGAACCGCCCCGACCGCAGGGCGGTTCTGGTGCGCTGGGGCCTCATCCCGTCCTGGGCGAAGGATCCGAAGGACCTGCCGCTGCTCATCAATGCCCGTTCGGAAACGGCGGCCGAGAAGGCGTCGTTCCGCGCTGCCATGAAGCGCCGGCGCACGCTCGTTCCCGCCTCGGGCTTTTACGAATGGCGGCGCGCTGGCGAGAAGAAGAGCCAGCCCTTCTGGGTGCCGCCGTCATCGGGCGGGATTATCGCCTTTGGCGCGCTGATGGAAACCTGGCATTCCCCGGACGGCTCCGAGATCGACACGGGCGCCATCCTGACGACGGCTGCCAACGCCGAGCTCGCGCCCATCCATGACCGCATGCCGCTGGTGATCGAACCCGGCGACTGGACGCGCTGGCTCGATCCGCTGGTGGAGGATCCGCGGGCCATCGCCGATCTTGTCCGTCCCGCGCCCGACGGCACTTTCGCGCCGGTAGCGGTGTCGGACAAGGTCAACAAGGTCGCGAACGCCGGTGCCGACCTGCAGACGCCGCTCGACGGTGTCGCGACCCCAAAGCCGGCAGCGCCCCGGACCGGCGGTCCGAAGCAGGGGAGCCTGTTCTAGACGGGAAATTCGCGGGGTCGGGAAGGCGTCAGGCGGCTTTTTTCAGCTCGCGGCGCGGTGCGCACAACAGCGCTGCCATGATGGCGGCCGGACCGATGGCCCGGTATTGGGCGAGGAGGGTTTCGGCGGCGAGGCGGTCGCGTTCGGCCTGATAGGGGGTGTGAAGCATGGTGGCGTGTCCCGGATCGAAAACTGAGGCGCGGCGGATGACGGCGGAATGGGGCCGGATTGTGGCCCGGCTCCGGCAAGCGCGCGCTTTCTTCCTTCAGTTAAAGTGTTTTGCCTGAATGCCATGTTAACGACGGTTCGAGGCATGTCGGCGACCGCGCACCATCTTGACGGCGAACGGCGCAAACGCCATAAGCGCGCCATGACGTCCGCCGCCGCCATCATTATCGGCATTTGCAGCTAGCGCTTCGCTGGCCCGGACGTTTTCGCCCTCTCACGAGACAAGCAGGAACGCCCCGGCCGGCAGGCCAGGGGAAGCCTTCGCATGAGCGACTTCAAGGGCTTGAGGATCTACAACACGCTGACGCGGACGAAGGAAAATTTCGTCCCGGCCGATCCCTCGAACGTGCGCATGTATGTCTGCGGACCGACGGTCTATGACTTCGCCCATATCGGCAACGGCCGGCCGGCCATCGTCTTCGACGTGCTGTTCCGCCTGTTGCGCCATCTCTACGGCGCCGATCACGTCACCTATGTCCGCAACATCACCGACGTCGACGACAAGATCAATGCGCGCGCGCTCCGCGACTATCCCGGCCTGCCGCTGAACGAGGCCATCGCCAAGGTCACGGAGAAGACCGAGAAGCAGTACCACGCGGACGTCGCCGCGCTCGGCTGCCTGCCGCCGACCTTCGAGCCGCACGCGACCCAGCACATCGGCGGCATGATCGCGATGATCCAGCAACTGCTCGACAAGGGCCACGCCTATGTCGCGGCGGGTGCGGAGGGCCGGGAAGTCCTGTTCTCCGTCGACGCCATGGCCGACTATGGGCAATTGTCGAAGCGAAAGCTCGACGAGCAGCAGGCCGGCGCCCGAATCGAGGTGAAGGATCACAAGAGGAACCCGGCCGATTTCGTGTTGTGGAAGGAATCCGAAGCGTATCAGCCGGGCTGGGACGCGCACCTCCATGCCGATGGCGGCCATGTGACCATCCACGGCCGGCCCGGTTGGCATATCGAGTGCTCGGTCATGTCCTCGCATCATCTCGGCGAGACGTTCGACATCCACGGCGGCGGGCTGGACCTGATCTTCCCGCACCATGAGAACGAAGTCGCGCAGTCGCGCTGCGCCCACGGCACCGACGTCATGGCGCGCTACTGGATGCACAACGGCTTCCTGCAGGTCGAAGGCCGCAAGATGTCGAAGTCCGAGGGCAACTTCATCACCATCCACGATCTGTTGCACACCGAGAAGTTCGGCGGCCGCAAATGGCCGGGCGAGGTGCTGCGGCTTGCCATGCTGATGACGCATTACCGCGAGCCGATCGATTTTTCCGTGAGGAGGTTGGAGGAGGCGGAGACAGTTCTTCAGAAGCTTCGTCGAAAGGCTGAAGGGGGAATTTCGACGGTTGTCCACCCGTCATTCGAAGAATCCCTGAAAGACGATCTCAACACACCGGATTTCGTTCAAACATTGAACGCGCCGGGGCTGCCAGCCTCTTCGCTGATTGCTGCGGCGGACCTGATCGGAATCGATTTGCGGCCGAAGGAAGCGAGCTTCGACGTCCAGAAATTCGTGGAGAAGCGCCTCGCCTTCATCCGCGACAAGAACTGGGCGGAGGCCGACCGCATCCGTGACGAGTTGCTGGCGCAGGGCATCCAGTTGAAGGACGGCAAGGACCCGGTCACCGGCGAACGCGTCACGACCTGGGAGGTGAAGCGGTGAGGTCGGGGAACCCGATGCCCCCCCTCTGGCCTGCCGGCCATCTCCCCCTCAAGGGGGGAGATCGGGCGATCACGGCTGTTCGGTCAATCGCTGGCGCAGGCGAGTGGGCATGGTCGTGGCCACGTCCAATCTCCCCCCTTGAGGGGGAGATGGCCGGCAGGCCAGAGGGGGGTACGAAACCATCGCGGAGCGACCAGCGATGCCGATGAAACCTCACCATTCGGATGTCGCGCCGGTGATCCGCGGAAATGCCCGTCGGATGCGTCGGGCGATGACCGAGGCAGAACTCAAGCTTTGGAACGAATTGCGCGCGCATCGCCTGATGGGCTTCGGATTCAGGCGCCAATTGCCGATCGCGGGTTATATCGTGGATTTTGCCTGCCCAGACCGCAAGTTGATCGTGGAAGTGGACGGTTCGCGACATGGCGACGTTCCGGCCCAGACCTATGACAGGCACCGTTCGGAGACGCTCCAGGGACTCGGTTGGAAAGTGCTTCGGTTCTGGAATGACGATGTCCTGAAAGACATCGACAACGTTTGCCGCCACATCGTGACCGTCGCGGGAGGCGTCAAATGACCCCCCGTCGCATCACCGGCGGATGCCAGTGCGGCGCCGTGCGCTACCGCGTCGACGGCGAGCTGACCTGGGCGCATGTCTGCCATTGCCGCATGTGCCAGAAGGCGTCCGGCAATTATTTCATGGCGCTCGCCAATGCGCAGAAGGACGAGTTCGTCGTCACCCGCGGCGAAATCTCGTGGTTCCGCTCGTCGGACCCGGTGCGCCGTGGTTTCTGCAAGGATTGCGGCACGCCGCTGATCTTCGAGACCATCGCCATGAAGCATCTCAACGTCACGCTCGGCTCGCTCGACGAGCCGCAGGCGGTGATGCCGGAAAGCCAGTTCGGCCTGGAAGCGAAGATGCCGTGGTTCGGCGCGCTCGACCATCTGCCGGGCGCCGCCACCAATGACGATCCCGATCAGGACGGCGTGCGCATCGCCGCGGTTGCGGCGACGAACCGCCAGCACCCCGACCACGACACGGAGACATGGCCATGACGGCGGGAAGATGGTCCGGCGGCTGCCAGTGCGGCGCGGTACGCTTCAGCGCCACCGAGGTCGGCGATGCCGGATTCTGCCATTGCCGCATGTGCCAGAAAGCCTTCGGCAATGTCGGCGCGGCGCTGATCACCGTGCCGGTCGACAGGCTGACATGGACGCGCGGACAGGCGTCCGAGTTCCGCTCCTCGCCGGTCGTCGCGCGCGGCTTCTGCAAGGACTGCGGCACGCCGCTCTACATGCTGGAGGACGACTACGGCGTCTATGACATGGCGATGGGCGCCTTCGACGACCCGGCGTCCCTGCCGGCGCCCAATCATGTCGTCGGCGTGGAATCGATGCTGCCCTGGTTCGACAGCCTCCATGCGCTGCCGGGCAAGCGTACGCAGGACGACCGCGCGCCGTCCGACCTGGCGCGGCTGAAATCGCTGCAACATCCCGATCACGACACCGAGGACTACCTGCCGGAGGGCGAAGATGACGGAGAATAGGCCGGCCACGGCGATGCCCAAATGGCTGCTCTACAGCCTCGTCGCCAAGGGCGTCATCGTCGTGCTCGTCACAGTGGGCGTGCTCTGGTACGCCGGCGTTTTCTGAGAAAAGCCATGAAAAAAGAACGCGTCTATCTCTTCGACACGACACTCCGCGACGGCCAGCAGACGCCGGGTGTCGACTTTTCCGTCGAGGACAAGATCGAGATCGCGCGCCTACTCGACCAATTCGGCGTCGACTATATCGAGGGCGGCTATCCAGGCGCCAATCCGACCGATGACAAGTTCTTTGCCGACCGGCGGACCGACAAGGCGACCTTCGTCGCCTTCGGCATGACCAAGCGCGTCGGCGTTTCGGCCTCCAACGATCCGGGCCTGGCCGCGCTGACGCGGTCGGCGGCCGATGCCATCTGCTTCGTCGCCAAAAGCTGGGACTACCACGTGCGCGTCGCGCTCGGCTGCACCAACGAGGAAAACCTCGACGCCATCCGCGCGTCCGTCGAGGCGGCCACGGCCGCCGGCAAGGAGGCCCTCGTCGATTGCGAGCATTTCTTCGACGGCTACAAGGCCAATCCGGACTATGCGGTTGCGTGCGCTCGCGCCGCACATGACTCCGGCGCGCGCTGGGTGGTGCTGTGCGACACCAATGGCGGGGCGCAACCGGCCGAGGTCCGCGACATCGTCAAGACCGTGATCGCCGCCGGCATCCCCGGTAACCGGCTTGGCATCCACGCCCATGACGACACCGGCCAGGCGGTCGCCAACTCACTCGCGGCGATCGAAGCCGGCGTGCGCCAGGTGCAGGGCACGCTGAACGGCATCGGCGAGCGCTGCGGCAACGCCAACATGACCACCATCATCCCGACGCTGGCGCTGAAGCCGTTCTACGCGGGACGCTTTGAGACCGGGCTTTCGCGCAACGACGTCAAGGGCCTGAAGCGCCTGTCGCGCGCCTTCGACGAGTTGCTCAACCGGGCGCCGGACCCGCAGGCGCCCTATGTCGGCTCCTCGGCCTTCGCCACCAAGGCGGGCATCCATGCCTCGGCCATCGTCAAGGAGCCGAAGACCTACGAGCATGTCGAGCCGGAATCGGTCGGCAACCGCCGCAAGGTCATGGTTTCGGACCAGGGCGGCAAGTCGAACTTCATCACCGAATTGAAGCGCCGCGGCATCGAGGTCGAAAAGTCGGACCGCCGCCTCGACACGCTGATCGCCATCGTCAAGGAGCGTGAGGCGCAGGGCTATGCCTACGAGGGGGCCGATGCCTCATTCGAGTTGCTGGCGCGCCGCACGCTCGGCTCTGTGCCCGACTTTTTCGACGTGGAATCGTTCCGCTGCATGGTCGAGCGCCGCCACGACGCCAACGGCCACCTCAAGACGGTGTCCGAGGCGATCGTTAAGGTGAAGGTCGATGGCGTCGAGCGCATGTCGGTCGCCGAGGGCGCCGGCCCGGTCAATGCGCTCGACCGCGCGCTGCGCAAGGACCTCGGCAGGTACCAGAAGGAAATCTCCGACCTCGAGCTGACCGACTACAAGGTCCGCATCCTCAATGGCGGCACCGAGGCGATCACGCGGGTGCTGATCGAAAGCCGCGACGACACCTCGGCGCGCTGGTGGACGGTCGGCGTCTCCGACAACATCATCGACGCCTCGTTCCAGGCGCTGATGGATTCCATCGTCTTCAAGCTGATGAAGAATCGCGGCATGGCCGGCCTCATCGCGGCGGAGTAGGGTTTCATCACCGTCCCTGATCGATCCCATCAATCCTTTCGGGTGGCGTGATCGGTTGCAGCCGTGCGATAGCTCGCGCGAGGAAAGAGCGATCATGGCGGCAGAAGACAAGACGTCCACGGACACAGGCGACACGCGCGCCGGCTTCCTGCTGGCGCTCGCCGCCTATCTGCTGTGGGGCTTCCTCCCGTTCTACATGAAGGCGGTGGCGCACATTCCGCCGGCCGAAGTCGTGGCCCACCGGGTCATCTGGTCGATCCCGATCGCGGCGGCCGTCCTGATCTGGCTGAAACGCACGGAAGAGCTGAAAAACGCCATCCGCGACCCGCGCATGCTGGCCCAGGCCGCGCTCACCGCGTCGATCATCTCGTTCAACTGGGGCGTCTATGTCTGGGCCATCGGCACGGGCAGGGCGCTCGAAACGGCGCTCGGCTACTACATCAACCCGCTGTTCTCGATCTTCCTCGCCTTCGTGCTGCTCGGCGAACGGCTGAGGCCGCTGCAATACGTTGCCATCGGCCTGGCGGCGTTCGCGGTCTTGATCGTCACCTGGGGCGAGGGCGTGCCCTGGGTGTCGCTGGCGCTGACCGTCTCCTGGGGGTTCTACGCCTATTTCCGCAAGGCGCTGCCGATCGGTCCCAATCAGGGTTTCACGCTGGAGGTGTTGATCCTCTCGCTCCCCGCGCTCGCCTACATCGTTTGGCTGGCAGCGAGAGGCGAGGGGCACTTTTTTGCCGACAGCCACGATACCGGCCTGTTGATGCTGGCCGGCGTCGTCACTGCCGTTCCGCTGATGCTTTACGGCAACGGCGCCAAGCGGCTGCGTCTCTCCACCATCGGCATCATGCAGTACATCGCGCCGTCGATGATCTTCGTCATCGCGATTTTCATCTTCCGCGAGCCGTTTGATGCCACCCGCGCCGCGGCGTTCGGCCTGATCTGGATCGCCCTGCTGCTCTACACCTTCGTCATATTCCGCAATCGCCCGTGAGGAGTGCGCCCGATGTACGAGTTGTTCATCGCCAACAAGAATTATTCGTCGTGGTCGCTGCGGCCCTGGGTGCTGATGACGACGCTGGGCATTCCCTTCAAGGAGACGCTGGTGCCCTTCATCGAAGGGTCGAACCACGAGCGCTTCCGCAAGTTCGCGCCGAACGCCACGGTGCCCTGTCTGCACCATGACGGCCGCGTGGTCTGGGACTCGCTTGCCATCGCCGAATATCTTGCCGAGCGCCACGACGGCGTGTGGCCGAAGGACGAGGGCGCGCGTGCCTGGGCGCGCTGCGCGGCTGCCGAGATGCATTCCGGCTTTTCGGCTCTGCGCGCCAACCGGCCGATGAACATCGGCATTCGCGTCGAGCCTGCCGAAACGAACGCGGCGACGGCGGCGAACATCGCCCGCATCGACGAATTGTGGTGCGAGGGCCTCGACCGTTTCGGCGGCCCGTTTCTCGCCGGCCGCGCGTTCAGCGCGGTCGATGCCTTCTTCTGCCCGGTGGCGTACCGCGCGCAATCCTACGCGATACCGCTCTCGGCCAAGGCTGCGGCCTATGCCGAAAGGCTGCGCGCGCTACCGGCCATGCAAGCGTGGGAAAAGGCGGGGCTGGCCGAGACGATGCGCGAACCCGGTCACGACGCCGAAATCGCCGGCATCGGCCGCGTCGTCGCCGATCTCAGGGCGACCTGAAACTCACAAACGGTCGATGATGGCCTTGGTGCCGCGGTCGACGCGCGCCTCGTCCGCCGACAGCAGGATCGCCGGCACCACTTCGGCGACCTCGTCGATGAACATCGGTTTGACGAGGTTGCCGGTGTGAATGAAGCCGTCCTCGCGCATGTGCGTCAGCATGGCGGCAAAGCGGTTCCAGAAACCGTTGACATTGGCGAAGACGATCGGTTTGCGGTGATGGCCGAGCTGGCCCCACGTCATCACCTCGACGATCTCCTCCACCGTGCCGATGCCGCCGGGAAGCGCCACAAAGGCGTCCGATTTCTCGAACATCAGATGCTTCCGGGCATGCATGTCCTCGGTGATGACCACCTCGTCGAGGCGGCGCACGGCATCTTCCGAAGCCTCCTTGGTCAAGAGGAAGCGGGGGATGATGCCGGTGACCTTGCCGCCGGCCTCAAGGGCGCCATTGGCAACAGCGCCCATGATGCCGCGGCTGCCGCCGCCATAGACGAGCGTGAGGCCGGCGCCGGCGATGGCGCGGCCGAGCGCCAGGCCGGCTTGCACATAGGCTTCGTCCCGGCCGGGCGAGGAGCCGCAATACACGCAGATGGAGCGAATCGGTGCCATGGGCCGATTGGGCGTCTGCCAGGGCGCCGGGTCAAGACGACACGGCAGGATTTGTTGTGACGGAAATGAAAAACAGCTAGAGCGAATGAACCCCGGGCGGGAGTGAGTGACATGGCAATATCGAATATTCGGGCGCTGTTCCTGGCAGGTGCCGGCGCCGTCGTGACGGTGGGCGGAGCTTACATGGCGGGTTTCATGGATCAGGTGGTGACCCCGCCGGCCAAGATCGCCGAGGTCCCCGAGGCGCCGAAGACGGACCGTCCGGGCGCCGAGGCGCCGGCCGCTCCCAAGGCACCGGAAGCCGAGACCGCACCGGCGGCGCCTAAGGAGGAAGTCGTCGCCAAGGCCGAGCCGGGCGAACCGAATGCCCCAGCCCCTGTCGTTCCGACCTTCGATCTCGTTCGCGTCGAGAAGGACGGGTCAGTCGTCGTGGCCGGCAAATGCGGTCCCGAGTGGGACGTCGACGTGGTCGAGGGTGAAAACGTACTCGGCGGATCGAAATCCGATACCGGCGGCGATTTCGCGGTCATCCTCAACGACCCGCTCAAGCCGGGTGACCACACGCTGGTCCTGAAGGCCCGCAAGGGCGACCTGTCGGTTGCTTCCGTGCAGACCGCCATCGTCTCCATCCCGGAGAAGCAGGACGGCGACCTGCTCGTCATGGTCGAGGAGCCGGGCAAGCCGGCCGAGATCCTTGCAGCGCCGGAGCAGCCTGCGGCACCGGCGAAGCCGGCCGAGGTGGCCGCGGCCGAACCGTCAGAACCCGCCAAACCGGCTGAGGTCGCTGCAGCCGAACCGGCCCAGCCTGCCGCGCCCGAAAAACCCGCCGAGCCGGCAAAGCCCGCGGAAGTTGCGGCCGCCGATCCGGCAAAGCCGGCCGCTCCGGCGGAGCAGCCGGCCATAGTCGCTGCGGTTTCCATTCGCGCCGTCGAGATCGAGGGCAACAACCTGTTCGTCGCCGGCTCCGGTACGCCGGACCATGAGGTCAGGGTCTATTTCAACGCCGATTTCGTCGGCTCGGACCGGACCAAGCCGGACGGTTCGTTCCTGGTCGAGGTCGCGCGCGACGTACCGGTCGGGACGTATCAGGTCCGTGCCGACCTGGTCGCGAACGGGGGTGAGGTCGTTGCTCGCGGCGTTGTGCCCTTCGAACGCGAGGCAGGCGATAAGATCGCCGCGGTCGCGCCTGAGAAGCCGGCGGAGCCGGAAAAGCCAGCCGACGCGGCCGCCCCGGCCGAACCGCAGAAGCCGGCCGAAGTGGCTGCCGCCGAACCGTCGCAGCCCGCCGCGCCCGAAGCACCCGCCGTCGTTTCGCCCAAGCTCGAGGCGACGGCGAATGCCGTCATCATCCGGCGCGGCGATACGTTGTGGCGCATTTCGCGCCGCGTCTATGGCCACGGCGTACGCTACACGACGATCTACACCGCCAATCAGGCGCAGATCGCGGATCCGGACCGTATCTGGCCGGGGCAGGTTTTCGCGGTACCCGACAAGAGCGAGGCGGGGGAGCCGGCCGATTACGGCGCCATCGCCGATCGTCTGGCGCCCAAGGACGCCACCAGCGCGCAATAGCGCTTGCATCGAGGGAATTCATCGTTTATCGCCGATGAACGATGAATTCTCCTCATCTTGCGACCGACTTTCTGGATGACACCGCGATCGTCGCGGGTTTCGCGGCGCTCGCGCATCCGGCGCGTCTGGAGATTTTGCGCGAACTCGGAGCGCGGGACGCCTGCTGCTGCAAGGATGTCGTCGAGCGTCTCGATCTCGCCCAATCCACCGTATCGCAACACCTGCGTGTTCTCGTCGACGCCGGTCTTGTCATCTACGAACCCGACAATCGACGTTCCCGCTACTCGCTCGATCACGCCCGTCTGTCGGCGTTGAAGGACGCCATGGGGCGCGTCCTCAACGTGTGCTGCAGCGCGCGCGGGCGTTGAATTCAACAGGATCACAACGTGGCCAAGACCGTATCTGCCGACAGCGGCTCGACTCTCCAGACCGTGCGCAATCTCTGGCCCTATATTTGGCCGCAGGGGCGACCGGACCTGAAGCTGCGCGTTGCTTGGGCGACGCTCGCCCTCATCGCCGCCAAGCTCATCCTGGCGCTGGTCCCGTTCTTCTTCAAATGGTCGACGGACGCGCTTATCGGCGTGCATTCGGCCCCGGCCTATCTGCCGGCTCTGCTGGCTGCGCCGCTGATGCTGGTCGTCGCCTACAATTTCTTCCGCGTCGCCCAAGGGGGCCTCAACCAGTTCCGCGACGCCCTGTTCGCCTCCGTTGGCCAGCACGCGGTTCGCGAACTGGCGTACAACACCTTCGTCCACATGCACCGCCTGTCATTGCGCTTCCATCTGCAGCGGCGCACCGGCGGCCTGTCGCGGATCATCGAGCGCGGCGTGAAGGGCATCGAGACGATCGTGCGTTTCACCGTCCTCAACACGGCGCCGACCATCATCGAATTCGCGCTGACCGCGGCGATTTTCGCCTGGATGTATGGCTGGACCTATGTCCTGACCATCGCGGCGACGGTCTGGCTCTATACCTGGTTCACGGTGAAGGCGAGCGACTGGCGCATCAAGATCCGCCGCGACATGAACGAGTCCGATACCGACGCCAACACCAAGGCGATCGACTCGCTGCTCAATTTCGAGACGGTGAAATATTTCGGCAACGAGCAGGTCGAGGCCGATCGCTTCGACCGTTCGATGGCACGCTACGAGAAGGCCGCGACCCGCACCTGGACATCCCTCGGCTGGCTGAATTTCGGCCAGGGCGTGATTTTCGGCCTGGGCATGACCGTCACCATGGTCCTGTCGGCCCGCGCCGTCTTGGCCGGCGAGCAGACCGTCGGCGACTTCATCTTCATCAACACGATGCTGATGCAACTGTCGATGCCGCTCAATTTCATCGGCATGATCTACCGCGAGATCCGCCAGGGGCTGACCGACATCGAAGCGATGTTCGACCTGCTGGATATCGCGCCCGAGGTGGAGGACCGTCCCGCCGCGCGCGAGCTCGAGATCGGCAAGGGAGCAGTGCGTTTCGACGATGTGCACTTCGCCTATGATCCCGAACGGCCGATCCTGAAGGGCGTCTCCTTCGAGGTGCCGGCCGGAAAGACGGTCGCCATTGTTGGACCGTCCGGTGCCGGGAAATCGACGATCTCGCGCTTGCTGTTCCGCTTCTACGACATCCAGAGCGGCGCGATCACCATCGACGGCCAGGACGTGCGCGACGTCACCCAGGAAAGCCTTCGCGCCGCCATCGGCATGGTGCCGCAGGACACGGTGCTCTTCAACGACACCATCGCCTACAACATCCGCTACGGCCGGGTCGGAGCCTCCGACGGCGACATCGCAAAAGCCGCCGAACTCGCCCAGATCGCCACCTTCATCGACAGGCTGCCGGACGGTTACGCGACGATGGTCGGCGAAAGGGGCCTGAAATTGTCCGGAGGCGAAAAACAGCGCGTCGCCATTGCCCGCACCATCCTGAAGGCGCCGCCGATCCTCGTCCTTGATGAAGCGACCTCGGCGCTCGACACCCATACCGAACGCGATATCCAGGCCGCGCTCGATCTGGTCTCGAAAGGCAGGACCACGCTCGTCATCGCCCATCGCCTTTCCACCGTGATCGGCGCCGACGAGATCATCGTGCTGAAGGACGGCGGCGTCGCCGAGCGCGGGACCCACACCGAACTTCTGCGGTCGAAGGGGCTTTATGCCGCGATGTGGGATCGCCAGCGAGAAGCGACGGAGGCCGAGGAACGGCTGCGCCGTGCCCGCCAAGACGACGATCTCGGCGTGGTCGAGCGCGGTCCGGCCGCGGTCTGACCAGAGCGTCCGCGCGGCCGGGATCGTTTGCGTTGCGGTAGGATCGGCTTTGGCGTAATCAGGCCGGACGATCTGGACGCCTTCATGACCCCTCGCGACCTTGCCGAAACGATCCGCAACACGTTTACCCCGATCCACCGGGCCGGGTATCCGTTTATTGCGGGCTTTGCCATCATCGCCGTTGTGCTTGGCCTGCTCTGGGGGCCGCTGTTCTGGATCGGCCTGATCCTGACCGCCTGGTGCGCCTATTTCTTCCGCGATCCTGCCCGCGTGACACCGACCGACGATTCGCTGGTCATCTCGCCCGCCGACGGCGTCGTTTCCGCACTCGGTCCCGCGGTGCCGCCGAGGGAACTCGGGTTGGGTGACGGCGAAATGCTGCGCGTATCGGTGTTCATGAACGTCTTTTCTGTTCATGTGAACCGCGCGCCGGTTCGCGGGCGGGTGCGGAAAGTCGTGCACAAGGCTGGCCAGTTCCTCAACGCGGAACTGGACAAGGCGAGCACAGACAACGAGCGCAATTCGTTGCTGATCGACAGCCCGAACGGCGAGGTGGGCGTCGTCCAGATTGCCGGCTTTGTCGCTCGCCGCATCCTCTGCTGGGTCAGCGAGGACGAGACCATTGGCGTCGGCGAACGGTTCGGCCTCATCCGCTTCGGTTCGCGCGTCGACGTCTATTTACCGAAAGGGGCCGTCGCCTGTGTCGCCGTCGGCCAGACGGCGATCGCCGGCGAGACGGTCATCGCGGAATTTGGCCGCGACAAGCGGCAGATTCTCTGGAGCACCGGCTGAGGCCCCATCATGGACGGTGCATTCCCGCCCTTTGAACCCGACGGGCCGCATGACGGCCGCGGACCGCGCCTGCGCGAAATTCCCTTCCGCATGCTGGTGCCGAATCTCATCACATTGCTGGCGATCTGCGCCGGCGTGACGGGCGTTCGTCTGGCCTTCGAGGGGCGTTTCAAGACAGCGGTCACCCTGGTGCTGGTGGCGGCCTTCCTCGACGGGATCGACGGACGTGCGGCGCGCGCCCTGAAGGCGACATCGAAATTCGGCGCGCAGATGGATTCGCTCGCCGATATCGTCAATTTCGGCGTTGCGCCCGCGCTCGTCCTCTACGCCTGGGTGACGGACCAGGCCGGAACCATCGGCTGGATCGCCGCGCTGCTCTACATCATTGCCTGCGGCCTTCGCCTGGCGCGCTTCAACGTCATGAGCGAGGACGCCGAACGCCCGGCCTGGCAGACCGATTTCTTTGTCGGCGTTCCCGCACCGGCCGGAGCGTTGTTGCTTCTTCTGCCGGCCTATCTCGGCTTCCTTGGCGCTCCCCGCAGTGCGACGGTGGGATGGCTGGCCGCGGGCTATTCCGTGGCCATCGCCTTCCTGCTCGTCAGCCGCCTGCCGGTCTATTCCGGCAAGGGCGCGGGTTCGTTCGTGCGCCGCGACGCGGTGATGCCGTTATTGCTGCTGATCGTCGCCTATGTCGCGGTGCTGGTGAGCTTTCCCTGGCACACCCTGTCGGCGACGGCTGTGGCCTATATCATGGCGCTGCCCTGGGGCGC
>WBZS01000975.1_pt2 | contig 24997 bp, 20 predicted proteins | sample 5204201 | NCBI WGS metagenome assembly WBZS01 (sample SAMN12344357, study PRJNA552823) | activated sludge metagenome | biome: Activated sludge suspended growth; feature: Nitrification reactor; material: Wastewater; isolation source: activated sludge from nitrification reactor of wastewater... | reverse complement strand
TCGTGCAGGACGACACCCGTCGCGTCCACGCCCGCGATGGCGAGCGCGTCGCGCAGGTATGCCGCCGTCCCCTCGAAGTCGCTCGACCGACCAGCCAGGAAGGCCGCCTGACGAGCCAGCGACTCGGTCAGGGTGTTGTCGCTGAGCTCGAGAGCCAAGCCCATGAGGTCGGTCACGGGGGCCGACCGGACCGACGCGAGCTCCGCACCGGCGGGCTGTCCGCTGACCGGCGGCGGGGCGACTGCTGGGCCGCCGAGCGTGGCGGCGATCCCTCGCTCGTTCAGCCGGGCCACGAAGGCTGAAGTGACCTCGCGCACCGGGTCGGCCGGAGCGATCTTCCCGTCGTGGGCCCACTGGGTGGACAGCCCGAGCATGGCGACCGGGCCGACGATCCCCGTCGCGCGGAAGGCGGGTTGCCAGCCGGTGGCCACGGCCGACCCGGGCGCATAGCTGGTGTCGACGTGGACGGTCAGGGAGCGGACTCCGGTGGGTTGCAGGGAGGCAACCACGCGGTCGGCGAGATCACCGAGACCAGCTCGCCCCACGATCGCCGACGGGTCACCCTTGTCCGGGGCGAGGAACATGTCGCCACCTGCGACGAGGATCACCTGATCCGGCCGGGGCCCGGCCACCACTCGGGTCGAGAGGGTCGCTCCAGGCGGGAAGGTGCTCTCGACTGCTAGTGCCGCAATGATCTTCAGGGTCGACGCCGGGATCCGCGGGTCGTTGGGTGCGGTGTCCAGCAGGTGGGCGCCGGTGAGAGCGTCGCGCACGACAACCGCGGCCCCGGCCAGGTCGGAGTCGGCCAGTGCCGGAGCCACCGCGGCCTTGAGCCCAGCCACACTCGGGAGGGGAGCCTGCTCGTCGACGGGGGCGACCGGCATACCGGATGGGGGTGGCGACGGGAGCGGAAGGGGACCTGGCACCGGGGTGGTCGCCGAGGGCGAGGCGTATGCCGCGGGCTCGGGTGCCAACGTGAAGATCCCCGGCGCGAGGTCGAACACGTCAGCGGCCCCATAGCCCCCGAGGGCGACGACCGTGGCGAGGGCGACGACGGCGACTCGGCGCACGCGGCACCCCCTAGGCTGTGATGAGACCGACGACAACCGAAAGCGTAGGTCACCCGAGACCAGCGAAGAGGGGCACGGACGTGGAGTTCGACGTCACCATCGAGATCCCCAAGGGACACCGCAACAAGTACGAGGTGGACCACGCGACCGGGCGGATCCGGCTGGACCGGATGCTGTTCACGTCGATGGCCTATCCGGGTGACTACGGCTACATCGAGGACACCCTCGGCGAAGACGGCGACCCGCTCGACGCCGTGCTGCTGCTCGACGAGCCGACCTTCCCGGGTTGTGTCGTGCGGGCGCGTGCGATCGGCGTGTTCCAGATGACCGACGAGGCCGGTGGCGACGACAAGATCCTGTGCATCCCGGCCGGTGACCCGCGGCAGGCTCACATCACCGAGCTCGACCAGGTGAACAAGTTCGAGACCGCGGCCATCGGGCACTTCTTCAACACCTACAAGGACCTGGAGCCCGGCAAGTCGGTCGACAGCTCGCGCTGGTTCGGCCGGGTCGTTGCCGAGCGCGTCATCATCGAGGCGATCGAGCGGGCCAAGACCGCCGGCCACACGACCGCCCGCTGGCGGCCGACCGACTCCCATTAGGACTGGGACGAGCCACTGCGGATCAGCCGGTAGCCGCGAGGTCCCCCGCTGTGAGAGCGAGCACAGGGTCGATCACACAGGCCCAACACAGCGGCGTCTAACACGTCGCGGCTTGTCTCGCGCCATGGGTTCCTTCAGCCAGTCCCCGAGTCACCCGCATGACCACCCCATCGGTCGTCCGGTGACCCGCCGTTCGTTGCTCGTCGCAGCGGGAGGCAGCGTCGGTGCTCTTCTGTTGGCCTCGTGTGTGGCGGAGCGCCCGGGCGTGCCCGCGGAGACGGGGTCGGGCCTCGCCCGCGTTCCGGGAAGCGCGGGCACGTCGAACGGCTCGGGATTACCTGCGGGGTTCGCCGAGTTCGCCGACTCGGTCACGGTCCTCGCGCGGCCGGACATGTGGCTCGTGCAGAGTTCTGGTATGCCGTTGCACGGCATGATGGTGGGTATCACCAGCTGGCAACAACAGGTCCCCACCCCACAGCCGTACTCTGGGGACAACGCGTGGCAGATCCCCCGGAATCCCAGAGTGTCCGATCATCCGGTGTCCGCGCGCACGTCGCTCTATCGCGGCGCAATTGCCTTGGCCGTCAATGGCGTTCCGATCTTCAACGCGCTGAACAACCGGGGGGATGACGCATTCCTGGCCGGCGAGCTTGACCACTGGGGAGGGCACTCAGGTCGGGCTGACGACTACCACTATCACGTCGCTCCGCTGCACCTGCTGGGCCGAGTCGGCACCTCGTCGCCGATCGCCTGGGCCCTGGATGGCTTCCCCATCTACGGGCTGACCGAGTCGGACGGGTCGGCAGTCAATGGGTTGGACGAGTTCAACGGCCACGAGGGCACGGGTGGATACCACTACCACGCCTCCAACACCTACCCGTACATCAACGGTGGCCTCCACGGGGTCGTCGTGGTCGCCCAGGATCAGATCGAGCCGCAGCCGACGACCCAACCGTTCCGGCCGGCTGGTGCACCCCTGAGGGGAGCGACGATCACCGGCTTCACCGCGGTGGGCACGGACGGCTACCGGCTGGACTACTCGATCGACGGGAAGGCGGGACGGATCGACTACACGGTCAACGCGGAGGCCGCGAACTTCGTCTTCACCGATCCGTCAGGTCGCACGACGAACGCGACCTACCTCAGGGGCGGCCCCCGTAGGGGATGAGGTCCTTGCGCCAGATCGTGGAGATCTTGACCACGGTGCCGGTGTAGGGCGCGTGGATCATCTGACCGTTGCCGATAAAGAGGCCCACGTGGTGGATGCCGGCAACGCTCGGGCCGAAGAAGACGAGGTCGCCTGGCTTCAGCTCGTCGACCGGGACCCGGGCTGTCTGCTTGTACTGGCTTCCCGTGTAATGCGACAGCTTCACGCCTGCCTGGGCCCAGGCCATCATCGTCAGACCCGAGCAGTCCCACGAATCAGGGCCTGCTGACGCCCACACGTAGGGTTCACCCAACTGAGCACGAGCGAAGGCGATGACGGCGTCGACACCGGCCTTGGGAGCCGGCGCCGGCCCGACCGGCGTGCTCGGGGAGGGCGACGACGTCGGTGATGTGGTCGGCTTGGTCGTGGAGGATGTCGAGGTCTTCGGAGCCGTCGTCGGGCTTGAGGCCGCCTTCTTGGCGTCTTCCTCAGCCCTCTTGCGAGCGGCTTCCTCGGCGGCCTTGCGAGCGGCTGCCTCTTCTGCGGCCTTGCGGGCAGCGGCTTCCTCGGCTGCCTTGCGGGCCGCCTCCTCAGCGGCCTTGCGCCGGGCCTCTTCGGCGATCCGCGCGGCCTCGATCGCCGCGAGACCTTCCTGGCGTTGGCGCTCGAGCTCGACGGAGGTGTTGCGCAAGGTGGCCAGTTGGGCCAACGCCTGCTCCTGCCGGGTCGCCACACTCGCAGCCGCCGCTGCCGCGGCGTCGTTGTCGCGCTGGGCGATGTCGCGAGCCCTCCGGGCGGCGTCGGCAGCGCGTTGCTGACGTTCCTGCGCCTCGGTCGCCGCCTGCTGCAACATGGTCGCCAGGTGTCGGGCCTCGGTGGCCTCCCGCATCACCCGGGCACGTTCTTCGCCGACCGCTTCTAGGCCCGCAGCCCGCTCAAGGGTCAGCCCGGGACCGCCTGCCCCGAAGAACACGTCGAGCTGCCCCAACCCGCCACCGCTCTGGAACACCTCGGCGGCATACCGGGAGAGCGCAAGGGTGGCCTCGTCGGCGGCGACCGCGGCCGCGAGGGCTTTCGTGGTTGCTTCCGTGCTCTGGGCGATGGCCTCGTCAAGTTCCTCGACAGTGCGGTTGTATTCCTCCGCCGCGGCCCCGGCACGTTCCTGCTGGTCCTGCAGGGTTGCACGCGCGGCCGCCAACTCAGCGTCGATCACACTCGCTTGAGTGGCAGCGGAAGCGGCTGCGGCTTGCGCCGCGGCCACCTGCGCCGCAGACGGGACGACCGGAGTCGGATCGGCGGCCGCGGAGGCGATGCTGGTCCCGACCAGTGCCGCCGCAGCACAACCCGACACGGCCCAGCGCAGCGTGCGCCGGACAGCCCGTCGTGTGTTGGCCACGCCACGCACTCCTTCGCTGCCAAATGGCGGGTTCCCGAATTGCCCGCAACCTCTCCCCCAGGACGCCTCCGAGAGTAGAACTCATTCGTCACACGCGAAACAGCGCTCACTCCAATCACGTTGCGACACGCCGGGTTTCAAAAATGACAAGCGTGTTATTCGCGGAATGACACCGTTGTTTTTTCGCAGATGAGCGCGTGAATTCGGCCGAGTGTTCGACTCGGATAACGATGTGATAACGAAGACCGGAAGCCCGGGCGCGCGATCAGTGCAGCAGCGGGTTGTACTTCAACGAGTTGGGCCGACAGGTGCACTCGGTGGCGATCTTGAGGTCCGGGGCGATCCGCCCGTGCTCACGCAGCACGAACAACTCCCGGACCACCCGATCTCGCAGATGCCACGGGTCGATGGTGTTGAGGTAGATCTTGGTCCCGCCCTCGAACCCCGCCAACGTCGACACCCGCCACTTGAGGACGGTCCGCCAGGGCATCGGCAGATCGACGTCGGGCGGTTGGTAGTGCCACTCCTCGTTCGAGGGCACGGCTGCACCCGTCGCCGCATGACAGGCATGCAGCAGGTCCGAGAACCCCCGAAGGTCCTCCGCCGGTTGCTCCCACGGCCGCGCGAACTCACTCTTGCTGTAGATCTCCAGCGACGGATACCGGTGGCCGAACCCGGCGAAGGCCACGGCATACGGGTTCTCGGCGACGATGAGGTTCTGCCGCGCGGCGTAGTCGACCGCGAACTCGTTGTAGAGGTTGAGGTTGTCCCGCAAGCGCCGCAGCTCGTGCTCGGTCCGGACGCTGCGCTCATCGACGGCGACCAACTGCTTGTGCAGATGGTCGAACGACGCGCCCGCGGGCCGCAGCCAGTTCTGGAAGACCGCCACGAAGCGCGCATAACGGTTCGCGTCGTAGAGCGAGCGCAGTGCCTCCACCGTGAACCGGATGTATGCCGCGTGCTCGTCGGGCGTGAGCGACCCCGAACCGGCCAGTTGGTCGGTCGTCGTCGCGCCCTCGACGAAATGACGCCGGGCGACGATGACGTCGTGGGTGCCAGCGAAGAACGACATCGCTCGCTGGGCTTTGTCGTGCGTTGTCAGCCCCGCCCACTCGGCTTCGCTCATTCCTCCAGCCATCGCCCGGGTGCGGACCATGCGCTCGACATGGGCACGGCCGGGCTCGGACGACAGATAGCGATCGTGGTGCTCGCGGGCTTCGCGACCCGGCTCGAACCCGTAATTGAGCCGCCAATAGTCATAGGCGACGATCTCGAACAGGTTGGGGATCCGCCGGAACTGGGCAACCGACTGCTCGATCCGGTCGGCACCCAGTCCGCGCAACAGATGCCACCCGTCGGGGTCGGCGACCAGCCGCGCCTTCTCCGGCGGGGTGTCCAGATATCGGAGCTCGCAGAACGCGCAGTGCCGCCCGTCCAGGGCCGAGTCGATCGGTCCGGGCGCGGGCAGGCCGGAGGCGATCGGTCGGTTGCCGCGCCCGGGCACGGTCCACACCGAGGTCCCCGAATAGGGGTTGATCTGCTTGACCGTCCCGTCGGGCATCCGACGAAGCGGCTCCGGCCAAGGGTGGTCGGCCTCCATCACACCGGCCAGGCTAGCCACGCCCTTCGTCCTACCATGGGCCAAGAGTCCCGACCCGGCGAGGGGAGGTGGACCGTGCGGATCGGCGAGTTCGCGCGCCTCACCGGGGTGTCCGTCGCCCAGTTGCGCCGCTACGAGGCGGCCGGTCTCCTCTCACCGACCGCTCGTGACGAGTTCGGTTATCGCCGGTATGCCGCCGCGCAGGTCCCCATGGCGACCCACCTGCACCGGCTGGTCCAGGCCGGCGTCCCGGCTCCCCTGGTCACGTCGCTTGTCGAGGTGTTGGAGGACCCCTCGGTCAGCGCCCAGGTGAGAGGCGAGCGGATCCGGGCGGTCGCGGCATACGTGGACCTGCTGGCGGCCGACCCGGCGGGCGGGATGCTCGACCTGCCGCTCCCGCCCGCGCGCACACGGCATACCAATGGTCGGCTGGCAGGCGGCAGCTGAGCACGCGTATGCCGCCCGCCCGCGACCAATGTCATTCGCTGTGTTGCGCGGGGGCCGTCACGACCACAGCCGGTGGTAGGCGTTGATCGCCTGCTGCCCGCCGAGGTGCGCGTAGAGGACGGTCGAGGACGCCGGGATGTCGCCGCTGCGGACGAGGTCGACGAGGCCGGCGAGCGACTTCCCCTCGTAGACCGGGTCGGTGATCATCGCCTCGAACTGTGCCCCGAGCCGGATCGCCTCCATCGTCGAGTCGACGGGGATGCCGTAGAGGTCGCCCGCCCACCCCTCGAGCACGGTGATCTCGTCGTCGCGCAGGTCGCGTCCCAGCTCGATGAGCTCGGCCGTATGCCGTGCGATCCGGGCCACCTGGTCGCGCGTCTTGTCGATGGTCGCCGAGGCGTCGATGCCGATGACCCGGCGCCGGACGCCGGTGAGGTCCTCCAGCGCGGCAAACCCGGCGATCATGCCCGCGTGGGTCGACCCGGTGACGGTGCAGACGACGATCGTGTCGAAGAAGACGCCGAGGGCCTTCTCCTGCTCGGCCACCTCGAAGGCCCAGTTGGCGAATCCCAGCCCGCCGAGCGGGTGTTCGGATGCCCCGGCCGGGATCGGGTAGGGCGTGCCGCCGCCCGCCTCGACCTCGGCGAGCGCCTCCTTCCACGAGTCGCGGATGCCGATGTCGAAGCCGTGCGGGTCCAGCCGCGAATCGGCGCCCAGCATCCGGGACAGCAGGATGTTGCCGACCTTGTCGTTGACCGGGTCCTCCCAGGGGACCCACTTCTCCTGGACGAGTCGGCACTTGAGCCCGAGGTATGCCGCGACCGCCGCGACCTGGCGGGTGTGGTTGGACTGGTAGCCGCCGATCGACACGAGGGTGTCGGCGCCGCTGGCCAGGACGTCGGGGACGATGTATTCGAGCTTGCGGACCTTGTTGCCGCCGTAGGCGAGCCCGCTGCTCACGTCCTCGCGCTTGGCCCAGATCCGGGCGCCGCCGAGGTGGTCGGAGAGCCGGTTGAGCGGGTGGACCGGGCTCGGCCCGAAGGTGAGCGGGTGGCGCGGGAACTCGTGCAGTTTCATGAGGTCTCCAAGGTGTCCAAGGTGTCCAACAGCGGGGTGAGGGTCTGCCAGGTCTCGTGGGCGGTAGCGGCGGCAGCCTCGACGTCGCCGGTCTCGCACAGGTGGAGCAGGCGCGCGTGCAGGCTCACCGACGTGCGCCCGGTGAGCGACCCGAACCGCAGGCGCTCCAGTCGCCGCAGCACGGGGGTGAACTGATCGAGCACCGTGCAGATCGCGGGGTTGCCCGCAGCCGCAACCGGTATGCCGTGGAACTCGTCGTCCGCAGCCAACGCCGCGTCAACGTCGCCGGCCCGCAGAGCTGCCGCGAACCGGTCGTTGGCGGCGCGCATCGCGGCGAGGTCGGCTGCGGTGAGCAGGGCGACCGACTCGTGGACGGCCAGGCGGTGCATCGCCGCGACCACCGACTGGGCGCTGCGGATCTCGCGGCGGTCCAGGGTCGCGACGATGGTCGAGCGCCCGGGCGTGGGGTGCACCAGCCCGGCCTGGCCGAGCCGCAGCAGCGCCTCGCGGACCGGGGTGCGGCTCACGCCGAGCCAGCCGGCCAGGTCGCCGTCGCGCAGGACCTCGCCCGGGGCCAGGGTGCCGTCGACGATCGCGTCCCGAAGCCGCCCGTAGACCTCGTCACGCAGCAACGGCCGGTGGACCGGCTCAAGTCGATGCTCCGTGGGCATGCAATATATTGCATACTAGGTGGACGAACTGTCAAGAGTCAGGCTGAACGTGGACCGCGAAGTCTGTTGGCCCTGCTTGAGTCATCCCCCTGGGGTGGTCAAAAGGCGGACACCACAGCCGTGACTGCCTCCGGCTCCGTGGTGCGCAAGATCCTGAAGGCGGCACAGCGCTCGTCAGCAGGATTCCAAGCAAGGCCCCGCCCGTGCGGACGAACCAGCCGACGTCGACCGAGCACCGCGGCACTGGGATCGGTGATCAGCTCCCACGCCTGCTCGTCGGGCAGCAACGCCGAGAGGTGGTCTGCGTTGGATCCATCGTGCGCGTGAAGGGCGGAAACCAAACCGTCCATCAACGGCTTGACGAGCGCCGTCAACGCATAGTCCTGCAGAGCTCTTCCTAGTTTCACCGAGACAGCCACCCGCCCAAGGTGTTGGCCGGAAGCGGGCTGAATGGCCTCGCGGAAGGCGCGCCACCAGCTCAGCGGACTGGACCTCAGCGGAGCGTCCACCACGGTGCTGGTGGCGAGCACCATTCCGTGGAAGTCGGGCCAATCAACCTGATCGGTCTGCGAGTAGCGAACGTGGTGAAGGCTGTCCGTGCTCTGGAGTCGTCGACAGATAACCCCAGAGTCGACGAGGTGAGAGTAGGCGCTGGCGCCGACGTTGTAGAGCAGGACATTCTCAAGATCAGCGTGCGCCTGGTCGGGACTTGCGTACTCCGCAAGGAGCACCTGATCGTGCGCGCGGCCCAGGCCGCGGAGCGCCGTCCGCAACTCATGCCGGTAGTTGACCATGTCTCCTTTGGGCTCGAATGCGAGCCGCACGGCACTCCGTGCCGCCACCTCATTCGCGCTGGACTCGACACCGTAAGGGTTGGGTTCCATGGAGCAACAGTGCCATCCATCGAGTAGAAACACGCTGTGCAGCTCGATGCCACAGGGCCGTACTGACCAGCAGAAATGCCCCCGACCGGAGTCGAGGGCATCTGCTGAGCCGCCTTGGGGAGTCGAACCCCAGACCTATTCATTACGAGTGAATCGCTCTGCCGACTGAGCTAAGGCGGCCTGCGCCCCAGCCGGGGCGCGGGCACCGAGTATACGGACCCGGCCCCCACCGCACGAAACCGGTTCGCGTCGCGGAGTCCGGGAGGGCGGCATACGCCACGCCCGCGCCGGTATGCCGCCCTGGTGGCCTACCCTCGTACCCGTGACTTCCAGGGGCCTCCTCTCCCGCTCTGGGGCCGCGCTCGCTGCGGGCGTCGTCCTCGCGCTCTCGGCCTGTTCCGCGTCCTCGACCCCGGTGCCCCTCGCGGGGGGCCCCGCGACCGCGTCCGGCTCAGGGTCCGGCAAGGCACCGACCTCGCCAGCCACGTCCGGCTCGGCGCCGGGCTCAGGCGGCCGGTCGACCGTGACCGTCGCCCTCACCGGCGACGTCCTCCTGCACGCCGGCGTCACCGACCAGGCCCGCAAGGACGCCGCGGCCAACCCGGCCAAAGCAAGCAACGGCCTGGACTACCGGCCGCTGTTGGCCGGCGCGAAACCGTTCGTCGAGAGCGCCGACCTGGCCATCTGCAACTTGGAGACGCCGATCGCGCCTCCCGGCGGTCCCTACACGAGCTATCCGGTCTTCTCGGTGCCGCAGGAGATCCTCCCCGCCCTCGTCGACACCGGCTTCGATGCGTGCACGACCGCGTCGAACCACTCCATCGACAAGGGCGTCGACGGCGTCAAGCGGACCCTCGACGCCATGGACGCCGCCGGCCTCAAGCACGCGGGCAGCAACCGCAGCGCCCAGGAGGAGGCCGGCACGACGATGCTCGACGCGCACGGCGTCAAGGTGGCGCTGCTCGCCTACGCTTACGGGCTCAACGGTTTCCAGCTTCCGGCCGACAAGAAGTGGGCCGTCGATGTCATCGACACGGCCAAGATCCTGGCCGACGCCAAGGCTGCGCGGGCGTCGGGCGCCCAGATCGTCCTCGTCGCCCTCCATGCGGGCACGGAATACCAGATCCTCCCGACCGCTCAGCAGCGCGAGGTGGCGACGGCATTGGCGGCCTCGCCCGACATCAACCTCATCTACGGGCACCATGCGCACGTGGTCCAGCCGATCGACAAGATCGGCGACACCTGGGTGGCCTATGGGCTGGGCAACATGATCGCCCACCAGCACCGGCTCCCCGAGCTGGTCAAGGCCCAGCACGAGGTCATGGCCCGATTCACCTTCACCCAGGGCAGCGACGGCCGTTGGACCGTCACGCAGGCGCAGGCCCGCCCGGCGGTGATGAGCAACCTCAACGAGCCGTTGCGCTATATCGACCTGGCCACGCTGTTGGCCGACCCGGCCGTCAGCGAGGCCCGCAAGGCGGCATACCGGGTCTTCTATGACCGCGCCGTCAAAGCCCTGACGGCGCTGGGAGGCGACACCAAGGGCCTGGACATAGCGGGCCGCTGACCGCACCCAGGTCGGCCGCGACCCCGACTGTCAGCACTTGAGGCCGTCGGTCGGCACCGTCCCCTTGACGTAGTAGTCGTCGATCGGCCGGTCGATGCACGCGTTGGACCGGGTGTATGCCGTGTGGCCGTCGCCGTCGAAGGTGAGCAGGACCGCGTTGGCCAGCTCGTTCTTCAACCGCACCGACCATTCGTAAATGGTGGCCGGGTCGCGGGTTGTGCCGACCACGACGATCGGTCCGCTGCCGGCAGCGGTGATCTTCGCTGGGGTCGTTCCACTCTGGATCGGCCACACCCCACACGGCACCGAGCCCCAGGCGAGGAACCGCCCCCACGTCGGGGCCACCTTGGCGAACGCCTCGCCGTTCTTCTCGACGATCGCCACGTCTGCGGTGTCCGGCCGGTCCAGGCAGTTGACGGCGTAGATGACCTCCATGATGTTGCCCGAATACTTGCCGCTGGAGGTGCGGTCGGCATACTGGTTGGCCAGCTCCATGAGCTGGTTGCCGTCGCCGTTCTTGGCAGCGGTGAGAGCAGAGGTCAGGGATGGCCAGGCCTGCTGCGAATACATCGCATAGGCCATCCCGATGGCACCCCAGGCCTCGGTGAGCTCCGTGATCTTCTGGTCGCTGGTGACCCGGATGGGCTGGGCATCCAAGCTCTTGAGGAAGTCCTGCAGCCACTGCATCCCCTCGTCCACCGTCGATCCGAGCGGACAGGTGCTGCGCTTGATGCAGCTGGCGACATAGGCGCGGGTGGCCGCCTCAAAACCACGGGCCTGCCCCTCGGACAGTTGCTGCGACGTGAGGTCCGGCGGGACGACCCCGTCAAGGACGAAGCGGCCGACCTTGTCAGGGAACAGACCGGCATACGTGGAGCCGAGGAAAGTGCCATAGGACTTGCCGAGATAGTGCAGCTTGGCCTCGCCGAGGGCGGCCCGCAAGACGTCCATATCCTTGGCCGCGTCAACGGTCGACACGTGAGCGAGCAACGCGCCACCCTTGGCCTTGCACCCGTCGGCGAGCAACTTCGAGCCGGCGACGAACGCCTGCTCCTCCGCCGGGGTGTCCGGGGTCGGATCCATCCCGAGGAATGCGTCCAAGCCCGCGTCGTCCAGGCAGTCGATCGGGGCGGACGCGCCCACCCCCCGAGGGTCGAAACCGACGATGTCGTATGCCGCGCGCACCGGTGCGCCGACGATCTGGTTGGCATAGCTGGCGTATTCGACCCCGGAGCCGCCCGGACCGCCCGGGTTGACCACCAGCGACCCGATCCGAGCCGAGGGGGACTTCGCCTTGACCCGCAGCAGGGCGAGCTGGATCGTCGACCCCTGCGGTTGCGCATAGTCAACGGGCACCTCAAGCTTGGCGCACTCCCCGGCCGAGCAACTGCGCCAGTCAAGTCGTTGGGAGTAGAAGCGCCCGAGCCCGGTCGTGCCCGCCGGAGGTTGCTGGACCGCGGTCGGGTTGCCTGATGAGCCGGTCGCCCCGCCGCCGCCGACTCCCGGCGTCGGGTCGTTCCCGGGAACGAACGGCAGGACGAGGCACGCCGACAAGGACAACGCCGCCACGGCGCCGGTGGCGACCAGCGCCAGCCTGGCACGGACGCGTCCGTGGTCCAGGTCTCGCATGCGCATCCGGGCGGTCGAGAGTCTCATGACCGGTGGTGCTCCTTGTCGTCCCCGAGGGTGTGCGGCATACCGAATCGTCCCATGCCCGAGACGGATCCGCCGCGCCCGAGGCTACCCGTTCGAGGGTGTCGGGACCTGGAGCGTGACCGCCATGGCCTCCAGGGCGAGCAGCGGCGGGACGTTGAGGTTGATCCGCTCGCGGGCCTCGCCGATCGCGTCCATGCATTGCAGGAGTCTCTCGGCGCTCATCGCAGCGGCGAGCGCTCGGACCTGGTCGAGCGCTTCGGCGTTGACGAGCTCGACGGTGGCCCCGGTGCGGACCAGAAGCGCATCGCGATACATCGATAGCAAGTCGACGAGCGACCGGTCGACGACATCCCGACCGAACCGGGTCGCGCGGGCTTTCTGCTCCTTCTCCAGCGCAGCGAGCTGGGCCCGGACGTGCGGTGGCTGGGTGCGCGCGCCGGGGTCGGCGCCGAGGGTCTCCATGAGCCGCGTGCGCTCGGCAGCGTCGCGGGTCGCGGACGACGCGCCGGCTTCGGCCTCGGCGATGCTCGCGAGGTCGGCGGCCGCACCGACGGCGTCGCCGACCCCGCGGATCCGCAGGGGGAGGCTGATCACCTCGTGCCGCCGGTTACGGGCCCCCTCGTCGCGGGCCAGCCGCCGGGCCATCCCGACATGGCACTGCGCCGCCCGGGCGGCATACCTGGCCATCGGCTCCGGTATGCCGTCCCGCCGGGTCAGCAGGTCGGCCACCGCCGCGACGGGCGGGGTCCGCAGGCGGACGTGCCGACACCGGGAGCGGATGGTGACGATGACGTCCTCCAGGGAGGGGGCGCACAGGATCCAGACGGTGCGAGGGGTCGGCTCCTCCAGGGCCTTGAGCAGGGCATCGGCCGCACGTTCGGTGAGCCGGTCGGCGTCTTCGACGACGATGACCCGCCAGGCGCCCACAGACGGCCGCAAGCCGGCCTCCTGCACGAGTGCGCGGGTGTCCTCGACCTTGATCGACAGTCCTTCGGTCGAGACGATCCGCACGTCAGCGTGGGTCCCCTCGGTGGCCGTGCGGCACTCACGGCAGGTGCCGCACCCGTGGTCGGGGCATTGCAGCGCGGCGGCGAAGGCCCGGGCTGCGGTCGATCGGCCGGACCCCGGGGGGCCGGTGAGCAGCCACGAGTGGGTCATCCCGGCCGGGTCGGTGGCGGCATGGCTGAGCGTGCGGACCGTCTGTGACTGGCCGACGACCTCGTCCCACACGCTCATAGCGCGACCCCCTGTGCTCGGAGCCGAGCGACCACGGCGACGTGCAGGTCGGCCGGGTCCGCCGTGCCGTCCAGCACGAGGTAGCGCTCGGGGGCCGCGGCTGCGAGGTCGAGGAAGTGCTGGCGCACTCGCTCGTGGAAGTCGTCACCTTCAGCCTCGATCCGGTCGTGGACTGCCCCCCGACGGGCTCGCCCCACGGCCGCTGGCACGTCGACGACGAAGGTCATGTCCGGGAAGAGGCCATCGACCGCCCAGACGAGCAGGTCGTGGATCTCCTGCGGCCCCAGATCGCGCCCGGCCCCCTGATAGGCGATCGAGGAGTCGGTGTAGCGGTCGGTGAGCACGTCGGCACCGCGGTGCAGGGTCGGGCGGATCAGCTCATCGACATGGTGAGCCTTGTCGGCGGCATACAGGAGAGCCTCGGCGCGGGGGCTGACGTGGTCACCGTGCATGACCAACCGGCGGATCTCCGCCCCGAGCGGCGTCCCACCCGGTTGTCGGGTGACCAGGACCTCGCGCCCGGCTGCCTGCAGGGCCGCGGCGAGCAGCCGCACCTGGGTGGATTTCCCGGCCCCGTCGCCCCCTTCGAAGGCGACGAACAACCCCCTGGGGGGTGTCGACGCGGGGGTGTGGCTCACGGTCCAGAGCCTAGGCCAGGGCACCGACCTCGGTGACGGGCCGCCCGTCAGCCCAAAGCGCCGTGACCTTGACCTTGATCGGCGTTGGCGTGGATGGCGTCGTGGACATACTGCGCCATCCCCACCCTGATGTCCTCGTAGGTCTTGGTGAACCGAGGATCGGCCAGATACATGTCCGCCAGCCCTCGGTTCATGGCATACGAGCAGTCGTAGAACCGCTCGATCGACCGCCGATGCGCCTCGGCGGCCTCCAGCGCGGCCTGGCTCGTGGGCGGCATACCGGCGTCCATGGCCGCCGCGAAACCCTCTCCGACGGCCTGCATCTCCTCCTTCACCTGGGCCCAGTCCGCCACGGTGTAGCGCGCCGTCCGCTCCCGCGACTGCCGCCAGGCGTCGGTCTCGCCCCAGCGCTGCTGCGCCTCCGCCTCGTAGTCGTCGGAGAAGCCGTCGCCGAACAGCTCCCTCATCTCCTCGCGCGTTGCGGGTCGGTCGTTCATCGTTGCCTCCAAGGCCGTGTCGATGGCCGTGACGAGCTCCCGCAGCTCGTCCAGCCGATGCAGGACCGCGGCCCGCTGCCGACGCAAATGCTCGGCGCTGGCCCGCGGATCGGTGGCGCCCTGCTCGAGCAGCGTCGCGATCTGCTCAAGCGGGAACTCCAACCGGCGGTAGACGACGACGTGCTGCAGCCGGACGAGATCGGCGGCAGTGTAGAGCCGGTAGCCGGCCCGCGAGCGCTCGCTCGGCACGACCAGCCCGATCTCGTCGTAGTGGTGCAGCGTCCGCACCGTCACCCCGAACAGGTCAGCCACCTGGCCCACCGTCAGCAGGGTGTCGATGTCGGTCATGGTCGTCGTCATGCCCTTACGTTCGCGCCTCACCTCGCGTGAGGGTCAAGTCGGTTTCCCGGCACTGTATGCCGCCTCGCCCTGCCTTTTCGCGGGCAGAACGGGGGCGCCCTCAGACCACGCCGTGATCGCGGGCCCACAGCGCCGCGCTGGTCCGGTCGGCGACCCCGATATGACGGAACACGTTGCCCAAGTGGGCCTTGACGGTCCGCTCGGAGATCCCCAACTGCCGAGCCACCTGCTTGTTCGCCATCCCCTGGGCGACGAGGAGGAGCACCTCCCGCTCACGCCCGCTGAGGGCGGCCGCAGGGTCGGCCGGTTTTGAGCTGGGCAGCAAGGCACGCGCCACTCGCGCATCCAACGGAGCGTGACCGGCCGCGGCCGACCGGATCGCCTCAAGCACGTCGCGCGGGTCGCTGTCCTTGAGCAGATAGCCGACGGCCCCCGCCGCCAACGCCGCGGTGACCCGATCGTGCTCGACGAACGACGTGAGCACGACGACCCGCGCCGACTCTCCGGCGTCCCGCAGCCGCGCCGTCCCCTCGATGCCATCGACGCCGGGCATCGACAGGTCCATGAGCACCACGTCGGGCTGGGCCGCCCGCACAACGGCCAGCGCCTCCGAGCCATCCGCGGCTTCCCCCACGACGGTGAGATCGGCGGCCGCGTCGATGATGCCGCGAAGACCGGCGCGGACCAGTCGGTGGTCGTCAACGAGGACGACCGTGATCGGTCGGCTCGGCGCGCGGCCCCCCTGGTCCGTGGAGCCCACCGACGGGTCCGTGAGCGGGGATGCGGGAGTAGCGGTCACGGCATACCTCCTGAAGGGGGCGGCAGGAGCAAGCGCCAACGGGTGCCGACTCCGGGGGCGGAGGCGACCTGGAGCACGGCCCCGGCGCCCTCAGCAAGATCGGTGAGCACGCGCAGGCCGAAGTGGCCGTGGCGAGTGCGGCTGGCTGCGACGTCGAACCCGACTCCGTTGTCCTCGACCACGAGCTCCGTATGCCGGGTGCTCACCTCCCGCGCCAAGGTCACCGACACGGTGCACGCACCGGCGTGCTTGGCGACGTTTCGCAGACACTCGCGGGTCACCCGGTAGATGAGGTGGGTCGATTCCTCGTCCAGGGCGACGACAGTCGCAGGGTCGAGGTCGACCGTGACGGTCGTCCCCCTGGATCGCAGCGGGCGGGCCAGGTCGTCAACTGCGGCGGCGAGCCCCGCGTCGGCCAGGCGGTCAGGGTAGAGATCGACGAGCAGCGAGCGCAGGCTGGCCACCGTGGCTCGGACGGTCCCGCCGGCCTCGCGGATGTCGTCCGCCATCGCGGGCTGGCCTGCAGCAGCAGCCTGTTCGGCAACCCCAGCAACGACGAGCGAGCTGGCGACCAGTTCCTGGACCGGGCCGTCGTGCAAGGTGGCGGCGATCCGGCGACGCTCCTCCTCGGAGGCATCGACGGCGCGCCGCAAGAGGGCCTCGCGCTGCTCGTGGGCCTGACGCAGGCGTCCGAGGACCTTCCACAGGATGGGGGTCATCAGGACGAAGAGCAGGAGCAGGCTGCTGGCAAGCAACCCGGCCAGCCCGCGCCACAGGTCACTCGTGCGCTCGGCAACCGGCGCATAGGCGCCATACACCTCGAAGAGCAACGGCTGACCGCTGGGGCTCCACACCGGCCGATAGACCTCAAGCAGCTTGCCGCCGTAGCGCTCGAACTCGTTCTCAGACCGGTCCAGATCGGAGACCTCGGCTTTGGTCTGCGGGGTCGTGAGCACGTCGAGCTGTTCGGGGTCCAGGGGGAAGCGCTGGCCGACCAGCCGAGTCTCGTCGGCATAGACGATCGTGCCGTCGGGCTTCCACAGCTTGACCCGGACGATGTTGTTGGGCAGGACGCTGTCGCGCACGATCCGGTCGAACGCGGCATACGCTGCCTGGTCACCAGCCACGAGCGCCTCGGTGAGGGCCGGTTGGACGACCGCCTGGGCGAGCAGGTTTGCGGTGTGCGCAGCATCGTTGACCGCCTCGCGCTCCGCGAGTCGACTCGCGGCAACCGACGTCCCGATCAGGACCAAGCCGAACACCACGAGAGCCGCAACCACGAGCTGTGCCAGGGTGCGACCCGGGGTGGGTAGGGCTTGGCTGCGCGGTCCTGGCTGGCCGTCGGCGAGGGTCACCCATGCCACGGCGGGCGCCGAGGGGGGCCGGTCCTCGGCGCCCACGCGCGGGGTAGGTGACGCGGTCAGGATGCGCACCCTTTCAGTCGTCGGCGCCGTGGCCGCCGGAGCCATGGTCATCGCCGGGACCATCATCGCCCCCGCCAGAGCCTGACGAGCCGGAACCCGAGCCCGACGAACCGGAACCCGAGCCGGAACCCGACGAACCGGAACCCGAGTCGTCGCCGGCGTCGTGGCCGGGGCCGTCATCCGAGGTGCTTGAGGACGAGCTTGAGGACGAACGCGAGGACGACGAGCTCGAAGACGTAGAGGAGCTGGCCGAGCTCGAAGTCGCAGAGGAGCCGACCGAGCTTGAAGACGCTGACGAGCTGGCCGACGTGGAGTCGTCCGACGAGGCCCTCGGACGGTCGCCGCCGTGGTCGTCTCCCGGTTCGGGAGCCCGGGTGGTGCGGTCCCCGCCGTGGTCGTCAACGCTCGCCGCGGGGGTGCTCGACGAACTGCTGACGAGCTGGACGGACGCGGGGACGGTGGTCGGCAGCGACTGGGCGAATGACTCGTTGCCCAGCAAGCCGAGGGCAGCTGGCACAACGGCCGCCGTTGCGGCGATAACGATTGCGACGCGCTTCATGGTGCGCTTCCTTTCAGGTCGAGCGGCCGGGGTGGTCCGGCCATGGCTCAACACTGCGGGGCATGCGCGGGCAGCCGCCATCGGGCTTTGGTCGTAGTACCTGCCTACCCCAAGGCTCGACGGCCCGGGCTCCTCAGATGGGTTCGAGGACCCGAGCCTCGCGGGCCTCAGGGGCCGCGTGGGTTTCGGGCGCCTCGTCCGCTCTCACCATGGCTCGGGCCACCTCGGGATGCGTGCCGAGCACGCCAAGGAGTTCGGTGATGATGCCGTGCCGGAAGGCGCCGAGCAGCGAGCCGTCCGACGACCGGTGCTGCAGGACGAGGGTCGTCAACAGGGCGCGGGCCACGTCGGGAGCCAGCCCCGAGACGTTGCCTCGGACCAGGTCGCGCTTGGCCGACCAGGCGACCCAGTCGAAGACCGGCAGCACGCCGGAGTCGATGAGCCAGTCATACGCCTGCTGCGCGATCGGCGCCAACACCACGTAGTAGGCGGTGGTGCCGCCGTCTGGGCTGGGTTTGCCGCCCTCCCAGTGGCCCCATTCGCCACGATGCGCGCGCAGCCGAGCATGCAGGCTGGCCGCATGCGTGATCTGTTCGGGGGTCAGCGGGTCCAGGAATCGCAGGTCGTCCGGTCGCAGATCTCGCGTCACGGGTTCTCCTCCCTAGCGCTCGGTCCACCGCCTCACGGGGGTGCGAACACTGGTATGCCGTCCGGTCACCGACCGGGCGATTTCGGGCCAACCTTCTGAGGATACCCGAGGAAATGGTCATTCGGGAACACATGGTCTCGAAAACCGTTTCCTGACAAGGTAATCATCCAAGCGGAAGACGAATCTCCCTGCGGATCAAGGGGACTCGCGCGTCGAGTTGCGAACGGCATACAGTCGGAATGGTCTCAGCCCGACGCTCGGGGTGAGGTTGCCTTCGCAGTCCGCGTGCTCGTCGTCTTGCTCGTCGACTTCGTCGCCGTCTTGCGAGCCCCCGCCTTGGCTGCGGTCTTCGCCGCCGTCTTTACCGCGGTCTTCGCCGCGGCCTTCGTTGCGGTCTTCGTCGCGGTCTTGCGCGCGGGGGCGGCGCGTTTGCGGGTCACCGGGCCGCGAGCGCGCTTCTCGGCGATGAGCTCGAAGGCCCGCTCGGCCGCCATGGTCGCCGGGTCGTCGGCCTTGCGGAGAGTCGCGTTGGTCTCGCCGTCGGTGACGTAGGGACCGAATCGGCCGTCCTTGAGCACGACCGGTCGACCCGAGACCGGGTCGGCACCGAACTCGCGCAAGGGGGCCGCGGCGGTCCGACCACCTCGGGTCTTGGGCTGGGCATAGATCGCCAGGGCCTGTTCCAGCGTCACGTCGAACAGTTGCGACTCGGTGGCCAGCGAGCGGGAATCCGTGCCGCGCTTGAGATACGGCCCGTAGCGACCGTTTTGGGCGGTGATCTCGATGCCCTCGGCATCGACGCCGACCACGCGCGGCAGCGACAGCAGGCGCAGCGCCGTGTCCAGGTCGATCGTCGCCAGGTCCATGTCTTTGAACAGCGACGCCGTGCGAGGTTTGGCGTCCTTGCTGCCTTTGGCGGACTTCTTGGCGTGTTTGGTGCCGGCTTCCGCCTCAAGCGGATCGGGCAGGACCTCGGTGACATAGGGCCCATAACGCCCTGCCTTGGCGACGATTTCATGCCCGTTGTGGGGATCGCGACCCAACACCCGGCCGTCGTCGCCGGCCGCGTCAAGCAGTTCGCGGGCCTTGGCCGGCGTCATCTCATCCGGCGCGACATCGTCGCTGATCGTGGCCCGGCGCGGCTGGACCGGCTCGTCGCCAGCAGCCGCCCCGGCGCCTGCGCCGCCGTCCTGCGCCGACACCAGTTCCTCGACGTAGGGGCCGTAGCGACCCACCCGCACGACCATGCCGTCGCCCAGGTGGATCGTGGAAATCTCCCGAGCGTCGATCTCCCCCAAGTCCTCCACGAGCTCGCGTAGCCCCTGACCGGTCGCCGACTCGTCGCCGAAGTAGAACCGCCGCAGCCACTCCGAACGGTGCTCGTCACCGGCGGCGATCCGGTCGAGGTCCTCCTCCATCGAGGCCGTGAAGTCGTAGTCCACCAAATCGGTGAAGTGCTCCTCCAACAACCGGGTGACCGCGAAGGCGAGCCAGGTCGGGATGAGAGCCGACCCGCGAGTGCGCACATAGCCGCGGTCCTGGATCGTGCCCACGGTCGCGGCATACGTGCTCGGACGGCCGATCCCCTTCTCCTCCATCGCTTTTACGAGGGTCGCCTCGGTGAACCGCGGCGGCGGCGTGGTCTCGTGACCGTCCGCGTCGGCGCGCAGGACGTCGACCGGGACGCCCACGGACAACTTCGGCAGGCGCCGCTCGGCTTCGTCCTCGCGCGCGCGGGCCAGGCGGTCCTCGTCGACGCCCTCTTCGTATGCCGCGAGGAACCCACGGAAGGTGATGACGGTCCCGCTCGCGGACAGTTCGACCGTGCCCGCCTGCGGGAGCCCAACCGCGGCGCCGAGTTTCACCGTCGCCGTCGAGCCGCGCGCATCGGTCATCTGCGAGGCAATGGTGCGCTTCCAGATGAGCTCGTAAAGAGCGAAGTCCTCGCCACGCAACTCGCCGGCGACCTGAGCCGGGGTGCGGAAATGGTCACCGGCCGGGCGGATCGCCTCGTGGGCCTCCTGGGCGTTCTTCACCTTGGCGGTGTAGACCCGCGGCGTCCCGGGCACATAGTCGGCGCCGTAGAGGTCGCGGGCTTGTCGCCGCGCCGCAGACACGGCCGCCCCCGAAAGGGTGACCGAGTCGGTCCGCATATAAGTGATGTAGCCGTTCTCGTAGAGCCGCTGAGCGACCCGCATCGCGTGCTTGGACGACATTCGCAGCTTGCGCGATGCCTCCTGCTGCAACGTCGACGTCGTGAAGGGCGCAGCGGGACGCCGCGTGTAGGGCTTCTCGGCGACCTCGGTGACAGTGACCTCGGCTGACCGCAACCCCTCCGCGATGGCCCGGGCGGCGGCCTGGTCGAGCTGGACGGCCGACCCTTTGAGCCGCCCGTCGTCACCGAAGTCCCGGCCCGTGGCGACCTTGCGGCCGTCGACGCCGGTGAGCCGCGCGGTGAACGGTTCCTTGCTCGCGCGGGGCGTGACGTCCGCCTCGACGTCCCAATAGGACGCGGCGACGAACGCCATTCGCTCGCGCTCGCGCTCAACGACCATCCGAGTCGCGACTGACTGGACGCGGCCGGCCGACAGCCCTTGACGAACCTTGCGCCACAAGACGGGCGAGACCTCGTAGCCGTAGAGCCGGTCGAGGATCCGGCGGGTCTCCTGGGCGTCGACCAACCGAGTGTCCAACTCTCGGGTGTCGGTGACGGCACGCTGGATCGCCTCGCGGGTGATCTCGTGGAACACCATGCGCTTCACCGGGATTCGCGGCTGCAACGCCTCCAACAGATGCCAGGCGATCGCCTCGCCCTCGCGGTCTTCATCGGTGGCGAGGTAGAGCTCGGAGGATTCTTTGACCAGACGCTTGAGGTCGGCGACCTTCTTGCGTTTGTCGGCGTCGACGACGTAGTAGGGCTCGAACCCGTTGTCCACGTCGACGGCGAACTTCCCGAACGGGCCCTTCTTGAGCTCGGCCGGCAGGTCGCGCGGGTTGGGCAGATCGCGGATGTGACCGACCGATGCTTCGACCTCGAAGTCCCCGCCGAGGTATTCGGCGATCTTCTTGGCCTTGGCCGGCGACTCGACGATGACGAGCTTGCGGCCCTTCCCTGCTGCCACGGCATACCCCTTGCTGTCCTTGCCCGACGTGCAGCGGATTCGTCGCTGCGCGGACGTCGGTGCCCGCGCCACGGTAGCGGACGGCTCGCCTGAGTCGCGAACGCACCCCCCGACAGAACAACCCGGTCGCGGTCCAAACAAGACGCAGACGGCATACTGGCTGGTCATGCGCACGGACTCCGGGGTTGCCGCCCTGCTCGCCGCCGGGGTGCAGATGCCCCTGCCGGACACCGTCCAGGTCGCCGATGACGTGGACCCTGCCCGCGTGAGCGGCGACGGGGTGGTCATCCACCCGGGGTGCCGCATCTCGGGAGCCGAGACGGTCATCTCGGCGGGTGTCTCGCTGGGCGCCGAAGGGCCAGTGACGATCCACGACGTCCGGCTCGGCCCGCGGTCCTCCATCGCCGCCGGGTATGCCGCGAAAACCGTTCTCCTGGAAGGCGCCTCCCTCGGGTCTGGGGCGCATGTGCGCGAAGGGACGTTGCTCGAGGAGCAGGCCAGCACGGCTCACACGGTGGGGCTCAAGCAGACGATCCTGTTGCCGTATGTGACCCTCGGCAGCCTCATCAACTTCTGCGACTGCCTCATGTCGGGCGGCACGTCCAGGCGCGATCACTCCGAGGTCGGGTCGAGCTACATCCACTTCAACTTCACCCCCGATGGCGACAAGACGACCCCGTCGCTGTTCGGCGACGTCGTCCACGGGGTGCTGCTCGACCAGCCGGCGGTGTTCCTCGGCGGTCAGGGCGGGACCGTCGGGCCGGTCACCGTGGGCTTCGGGTCGGTCGTGGCAGCCGGGTCAGTGCTGCGCTCGGACGTCGGTCCGGGGAAGTTGGTCGTCGTCGGTCCGCCGCCGGCGATGACCGTCGATCGGTCGCCAGCTGACTATCGGTCGGCCAATCGCCTGGTCGCCAAGAACCTGCGCTATCTCGGTGAGCTGGCCGCATTGGAGGCGTGGCACCGGCACGTGCGCGCACCGTTCTTCGCGGCGCAGGAGTTGGGGGCCATCGTCGCGGCGGGCGCTCTGGCGATGCTGGAATCGGCTCGGGCGGAACGGGTTTCGCGGTTGCGCGCGATGCTCACCAAAGTGCCATCGGACAACGCGGCCGCTGCCGCCGCACGTGACCACCTCGACGAGGTATGCCGTGTGGTCACCTCCGCGGTCGGCCCACCTCCGCCTGGACTCACCGAGCGGCTGGTCGCGCAGGCCGGGTCGACGGCATACCTCGACGCGATCCATGGCCTGGGTGGCGACGAGCGGCGCGGGGTGGTCGAGTGGCTCGGTGGCTCGCTGGAGACCGCCTGGACCCAGGTGGCGGCGCTGCTCCCCGGCGTGGCCCGCCTCCCCCGCACCCCAATCGCCTGAGCTTCCGGTCCACCAAGGGCTGGATGGCATCCAAGCACTCACACTTTGGGCATACCCAACATCTTTCGGTGTTCAGTGGCCCAGGCCCACCCACCGGCCCCGCCGGCGTCAACCTCGTCTCGCAGATAGTCCGAGAGGTAGGGCTTCGTCAGGAGGTCCGAGATCATCGGCCAGTTCTCGGTGACGAATAGTCGCACCAACGGTCGGTAATGCCGCTCGAAGGCATCTCGGGGAAGGTGGCCCTCCGCGTAGGCACCCAGAGTCGTGTTGCAGAACTCCAGACCTATCTCCACAAACGAGTAGTAGCGGGCCAGACCCTTGCTCTCGTCTGTGGCAGGCGCCGCGAACAACCGTTCCCACGAGGCGGGCGTCCAGTTCCTCGCGACACTCATCACCTCGGGGTATTCCGCCCGAAAGGTCGCCAAGGAGTTGGCCAGGTCGCCGATGGCACGCCGCGCGGCATACCGGCTTCCCGCTCGACTCAACCTGAAGGCGACGACACCCAGGCCAGCCGTGACGAGCGCTGCGCACGCTGCGACTATCGCGGTGAGAAGCTCCACGGAGCAATCCTTGCTGATGGGTGGACATTGCAGCCGACGGACCATCGTTCCACGACACCGGGCGGGTGCTTAGACAAGAGCGCGAGCGGAATGCGGCCGAGGTGGGGGCGGTTGCACGGCATACTTGCTTGAACCGTCAACTTGTGTGAGGTGCGCGATGACTACGCCGGTGCTCTACCTCGGTCACGGCGCGCCGCCGCTGGCCGACGACCCGACGTGGACCCGCGAGCTCGCGGGCTGGGCGGCCACGCTTGCGCGCCCAACGGACATCCTCATGGTCTCGGCGCACTGGGAGGCGGCGCCGGTCGCCCTCTCGTCAACGACGGGCGCGCCGCTGCTCTACGACTTCTGGGGGTTCCCGCAGCGCTACTACGAGGTGACGTATGCCGCCCCGCCGGCTCCCGACCTCGCGGCCCGGACCGAGCGGCTCTTGGCCGACGCCGGGATGGGCGTGGCCCGCGACGAGAGCCGCGGCTTGGACCACGGCGCCTACGTGCCCCTGGTGGAGATGTTCCCGGAGGCCGATGTGCCGGTCATCCAGCTGTCGTTGCCGACGTTGGACCCGCGGACCCTCTTCGCGGTGGGCAAGCGCCTGGCACCGCTGCGGGACGAGGGGACGCTGATCGTCGGATCGGGTTTCACGACCCACAATCTCGGGTGGTTCAACCCGGGCGCACCGGCTGACGCCCCGGCCCCGGCGCCCTCACGCGAGTTCGACCATTGGGCGGCTGAGGCGATGGCCGCCCAGGACGTGGACGCCCTGTTGGACATGCTTGCCAAGGCGCCCGCGGCTCGTCAGGCGCACCCACGGACGGAGCACTGGGCTCCGCTCTATGTCGCGCTGGGCGCGGCAGCGGGCGGCGGCTCGTTGGCCAACCGCAGTGTCATCGACGGGTTCTGGTACGGCTTGTCCAAGCGGTCCTGGCAGTTGGGCTGACCTTGCAGTTGGGCTGACCTTTCAGCCCAAGCGCCAAACGCTCAGTGCCCGAAGACGTCCGAGTCGACGGCGTGGTGCTCCCCGGTGTCGAGGTCGTCGAGGTCGGCCATCTGGGCCGCAGTGAGGCTGAAGTCGAAGATCTGGAGGTTCTCGGCCTGGCGCTCCCGACTCTTGGACTTGACCGCGACCGCGTGACCTTCTTGGACCGCCCAGCGCAGCAGCACCTGACTCGGCGTCCGATTCACCTGCTCGGCGATCCCGGTCACGACCGGGTGGTCCAGCAAACCGTTGCCCCGGCCGAGTGGGCTCCACCCCTCGGTGATGATTCCATGCTCGCTGTTGAAGGCGACCGACGCCGACCGAATGAGGTAGGGGTGCCGTTCGATCTGGTTGACCTCCGGCGTCACTCCGGTCTCCGCGATGACCCGGCGCAGGTGCTTGGGCTTGAAGTTCGACACCCCGATCGCCCGAGCCTTGCCCGCCGCCCGTAGGGCGATGAGCCCCTCCCACCCGTGGACGTAACGGTCCCGGGCCGGGTTGGGCCAGTGCAGCAACACCAGGTCGACATAGTCGAGTCCGAGCCGGTCGAGGGCGCGGTCTAGGCCTTCGGCCGCCTCCGTGACCCCGTGCCAGTGGGCGTTGAGCTTCGTCGTGACGAACAGGTCGGCACGCGGCATACCGGATGCCGCGAGGGCGCGGCCAACTCCCCGTTCGTTCTCGTAGTTCTCGGCGG
>WBZS01001051.1_pt1 | contig 25010 bp, 20 predicted proteins | sample 5204201 | NCBI WGS metagenome assembly WBZS01 (sample SAMN12344357, study PRJNA552823) | activated sludge metagenome | biome: Activated sludge suspended growth; feature: Nitrification reactor; material: Wastewater; isolation source: activated sludge from nitrification reactor of wastewater... | reverse complement strand
CATTTTTCATTCTCCGTTCTCGGTTGACTCATTGAAAACCAGCGAGATGGCTTAACTTGATGCCTGTGGGTTGCGCTACGCTCCACCCACCCTACGGTGATATTTTTGATCATTTTTTCGTATGTAATGCGTTCGTGATTCACTCTAAACGTCGGGGAGAAAAGAACGAGTGAACGGACAACCGAGAACGGACAACCGAGAACGGAGAAACGTATCCCGATTTTCCGCAAGATCGAGCCGTTACCCCAAAACCAGCGACCAGGGGTCGCGGAGTTGTCGCAGGATGCGGTTGCCAAATTCGGTGCCCACGGCTCCGTCGACGATGCGGTGATCGAACGAGAACGACAAATACACCATGTCGGCCGGGCGAACGTTCATGCGTTCGTCAAACACGGGCCGTTTCACGATTTTGCCAATTCCCAAGATCCCAACCTGTCCAGGCGGAATGATCGGGGTGGAGAATAGGCCGCCGATATTGCCGATCGAAGTGAGAGTGAACGTTCCACCCTTGAGGTCTTCGAGTTTGCTCTTTCCCGCTTTCGCATCTCGTGCCAGACGCTCAATCTCCTTGGCTACCGTGAAGAAGTCTTTTTGGTCAGCATCGTGCACCACGGGAACGATCAAACCAGCCGAGGTGGCGACGGCGATCCCCACGTGGTACCGGTCGTGGTAAACGATTTCGCCCGCGTCTTCGTCCAGCGAGGCGTTCACGATCGGCATTTCCTTGAGAACACGCACGACGGCACGCACGATGAAAGGCAAATAGGTGATTCGCGTGCCTTCCGACCATTTCGATTCGTTGAGACTGGCCCGCAGATGCACCAACTCGCTGACGTCCACTTCGTCGACATAGGTGAAATGCGGAATGGAGCGTTTCGCGAGTGCCATCTGCTCGGCGATTTTTCGCCGTAGTCCCGCGAGTTTGATGCGCGTGCCTGCCACGCCAAAATCCACAGCCTCCACCGGCTTCGCTCGTGGCGCACCATTGGTATGCACCAGCGAGGGAGTAAGGTCCTCAACGAGGATTCGGCCCTCGGGGCCCGAACCGTGAAGCGATGCCAAATCCACTCCGAGTTTTCGCGCCAGGAGCCGAACCGACGGCGCCGCACGGGGTGGCACGCTCGGCTTGGGACCTGGATCGGCTTTGGATGATTGGTGGGAGCGAGGCGACGACGTCACGACGTCGTCGGTTTTCGCAGGAGCTGGCTCGACTTTCGTTGTCGTTGCCGCCGAACCGTAATTCAGGATGGTTTGCCCAACTTTGACTTTTTCGCCCGGTTGAATGGTGAATCGTTCGATCGTTCCGGAAAACGGCGAAGGCACCTCCATGGTTGCCTTGTCGGTGAGCATTTCGATCAGCGGTTGGCCCGGTCGTACCGTGCTTCCTTCGGGGACCAACCACCGCACGGCTTCCGCTTCATAAACGCCTTCACCCAGCTCCGGCAGATGAAACTCCATGCCCCACCTTCCTTTCTCTTCCTTCATTATCGTCCTCGAAGAAAGTTCGCGAAAGGCGAAGCCGACAAGTCAGACCTGAGCGCCGGCGACGAACGCTGCGACGAAGCTCTACGCTTTATCCGTGCTGGAATTTTGCTTCGTTGCGATTACGATAATGGCGTCTCCGGGTTTCACTTCCTTAGCCAGGGTTCAAGGAGCATCGTCGATGGATTCGGAAGAACGCGAACAGCCCTGGTCCGTCCGTTACCGAATGCCGATCTTGGCGATCGTGATTCCCACGGCCATTTTCATATTTCGCTATTTTCTGGAGGTCACCGAACTCGCACCCGACGCGTTTTTCCCCATGATCAGGCTTTCGACCTTGAGCGCGGTCCTGGGATTATTGGGGCTCGTTGTCTGGTTTCTTTTCTTTTCGCGGTTTTCTTTGTGGGCCAAAGTTTCGACCCTGGTGCTCGTCGGTTTAGCTCTTGGCAGCGTCGCCTCACTGGCGCGAAGGGTGGAATTCACGGGCCAAATGGAACCGATCGTTCACTGGGTTTGGCAGCCCGATCATGAAAATGTCCTTCGCACCCATCTGGCGGGGATCGTGAAAATGGGGGCCAACCTGACGGAAGGGGATGTGAAAATCGGTCCCACCGACTTCCCGCGTTTTCGAGGCCCCCACGGCGACGGCGTTGCCATGAAACTCGACCTTGACGTGCCCACTAAGCCCATGCCGGTGGTGGTCCGCCAACCGCTCGGGGGTGGATATTCAGGCTTCGCCGTCGCGGGCAAGATCGCCATCACCCTTGAGCAACGTGCCTCGGACGAAACGGTTGTCGGTTACGATTCCGCCACCGGCAAAGAACTCTGGATCCATGGCTACCCCGCGGAGTTCAAGCATTCCGAAGCCATGGGAGGTGGCGGTCCACGGTCCACCCCCACCATCGCCGACGGCGACGTTTACACGCTCGGTGCGACCGGTGAACTCCTCTGCCTCGCCGCCACCAATGGCAAACTTCGCTGGCAGGTAAACATCTTGACCGATAACCAGGCAAAGAACCTGGAATGGGGAATGACGGCGTCACCCTTGGTCGTGGGACCCCACGTGATCGTGATGCCGGGAATCAATCCCAACGATAATCAGAATCAGGCCATCGCCTGCTACGACCGAAAAACGGGAACGAAGGTGTGGGCGAAGGGATCGGTGGGTGCTGGATATTCGACCTCCGTGCTCGCGAAACTCGCCGGCGTGGATCAAATCGTCCTGTTTGACGCGGGCGGCTTGGTCGGCATCGATCCGCAGTCGGGAACGGAACTCTGGAGGCACACGTGGACGACGTTTTCCAACATGAACATTTCCGTTCCCCTGGTCCTCGATCAGGACCGTATCTTCATCTCGTCCGAAGTCGCCAATGGTTCAGCCCTCGTGCAAATTTCGAAACGTGGTAATACCTGGAAAGCGACACCCATTTGGCAAAATCGTAACCTGGCGGGAAAGTTCGGCAATCCGGTGGTCTATCAAGGCCACATCTATGGCTTGTCGTTGGGTTTTCTCACGTGCCTCGATGTCGAGACCGGCAAGCGCAAGTGGAAGGACGGCCGATTCGGCAGTGGCCAACTTCTCCTTTCGGGCGGTACGATCTGGGTTCAATCGGAAACCGGTGATCTCGTCGCCGTTCAGGCGAACCCAGCCGCTTACCAAGAACGGTTTCAGCAGCAGGCGTTGACCGGAAAAACCTGGAACACCCCCACCCTCGCGCAGGGCCGATTTTACCTGCGAAACCACCGCGAAATGGTCATTCTCGACGCGGAAGCGAAATGACACCACACGCTGCGTGAACGCATTTGGGCGAGCCGGGTACGTAAGCACCTGGAGTATCGACCACAAAAAGGTTTCTTAACGTGGATTTTGTAATCCCGGTGCTTACGCACGCGGGCTCGCCTGGGCCAGGGCTCGCCAGCGCATCATTTGCGTGGGGTGCCCCAGAGATCTTTGGCACGCAGGAAAGAGTCGGCGAGGACGCGTTCGACTTCTTCTCGGCGCGGAAGATGCCCGCCCAACACTTCGCCGAAATACCAGCACGCTGCCTGGCCGATGGCATAGGTGGTGGCATACGCCGACCCGCCTCCCACGACCGAGCCCAGCCAAGGCACCACCTTCGCCACCTGCCGAAGTGCAGCCCGACCCAGCGTGCTCGCTCCCAGAATCCCCGCCAACTTGAGAAACTCTCCTGCTTTTGGAGCTTGACCATACACCTGGGCGAGATCGTACACCATCTTCGTCTGCAAACCCGCGACGGCAGGCAAATCCACGAAGGGGATCGGGATCATTCCCGCACCTCCCGCCATCATCGCGTACCGCTGCACGAAAGATGATGCCTGGCGGGTGTAATGTTTTCGCAACTCGGCCAGCGACTCGGGCATCTGGAAAAACGCCTGGCGATACCCTTCAGGCAAATAATGCAAGATCATTTGCTTAAGATGTTCGCCGCCATAATGAAGTTGCTCGAATCCTTCTTCAGGCCGTGTCAGGTCGATCGGCACGATCGCATTCACGAGCGATCCGAACGTTTTCTCCTGGTGGTCGATCATGCGTGCCAAGGTGGGTTCGACTTCCGGCGCGTGAAGACCATGCGTGAAGGGGTACGGAGGATGCTGCTGGCCTGGATACGCGAAATGCAAGCATGTCAGGATCAACAACATGGGGCGAGTCGGTTGCGAGGCACGCATCTTTCGAAGCGGCTCCATCAATGGTTCCACCGACATATCGTTCACACGGACGGTGACCAAAACAAGCTGAGCCTGCTGGTGGAAGCGGTCGATGTCCTCGTCGGCATCATAAGAGATTTCTCCGATGCCTCGCGTATCGAGCACGCGGAGGATCGGATTCTCTTCATTGGGAAAATCGAAGGTGCTGGATTGCCGCGTGGTGGGCCGAAAGCCAAAGCCAATTTCCGCATCGGCCCCGGTAAGGTAGCGCAGGATCGACGTTTTTCCACTTTGGGTTTTGCCGAATAGCCAAAACGTCGGTGCGGGGAGTTGACGGATCCAGGCTTCCTTGGCCTGATCGAACTCCGACACGGGGGAGGCATTTTCTTCGGTGGGAGTTGGATTGGACATGCCTGCTCCTTTTGCCTTTCGTCCGCACGGCGCGCACCTTATATTCGATTCTATGCCGTTCCCTTCGTCAAAAGCGAATTCAGCCCCTCGGAAACAAAGAACCGTTCGATCGGCGAACCAGAGGACTTGAACCTCAGACGGCTACGAACCGCGAGAAAAACGCGCATGATTGATGCACTCATCGCACGTGAATGGCGACAGACCGGACCCAAGAGCCGGCTACGCATGTTCCGGCGCATGTTCATGCTCGTGCTCCTCGCGGAGTCGGCGTTTCTGATTTGGGCGTTCATTCGCGCTCTGTTCGACCTGGTTCCTGAAACACGTCAAACCATGGCGTTCTTCTGGGGACCCACGTCCGCACGCTGGCATGCGGATTTCGGACTTTTTCTGATCGCCCAGGCCTTTCTTTTCGTTGCCGCACTCGCACCCGGACTCGCGGGCACGGCGTTTTTGCATGAGCAACAGCAACGCACGCTCGACCTCCTGTTCACGACACATCTCACCTCGTGGGAAATCGTTTTGGGAAAAGCATGGGGAACGGCGAGCTTGCTTTTCTTTGTCGTGTCACCCTGTTTGCCGTTGATCGCGTTTTTCTGCGCCCTGCTCGCCATCCCTGGCCACGTGCTGCTGATCACCTTGTTTGAAGCGGTAACACTCATCGCGGTGCTGACATCGCTCGGCATCGTGGCGGCGATCGAGATGCGCAGCCCCATCCTCGCGACGCTCGTCGCGTACGGTTTCCTCGTCTTGGCGGTAGGAGCGGCCGCTCTGGCGGGGATCTCTCCCTTCGATCTGTTGGTAGTCACGCGTTATTATTGCAATGCACCGCTCGCGATCGTCGAACAACTTTCGATCTTACTTTTGGCGGTTCTCGTCGCCGGCGGGTCACTGGCGTGGGGAGCGTGGCGGTTGCGAAGTATTTGGGCCCATCAAAACGAAGCCAAGACCAGGGAGTACGCGCCGCCGAGTCGGCCTGAAGTCAGCGACTCGCCGCTACACTGGAAAGAACGGTACCTGACCGACCTGGGTTTGCTCTCGGCGATTCGGTTCCTGCCAAGTTGGTTGCGCCCGCCTCTTGTCGGTCTTGTGGTCGCGGCGATTTGGTTCACCGCCAGTTGGACCGACACGTTTTGGCCGATCCTCGTGGTCTTTCCGTTCATCGTCTCGTTGTTGGCGGTGATCCAAGGCAGTGGCATGATCGTCGGCGAAAAGGCTCGCGATTCCTGGGACACCCTTTGCCTCACCCCCCTTACTTCGATGCAAATCGTACGTGGCAAAGTGTGGGGCGTGCATGACACCTTCGGCCCCATCATGCTTTCCGTCCTGATCGGGGGATACCTCGGCATCGGGCTCGGATCTGATCTTTTCGACTTCGCCGTCCGAGCGAGTTGCTTTTCGTGGGTTTGGCTTTTTTGTTGGCCGCTCCTGTATTTCTCGACCGCCCTGGGCGTGCGCCAATCCGCCCTCGCCACCGGCCCCTGGGACGCGCTCATCTTTTCCATCGGACGCATGGTCATCGAATTCGGCGGCTCCTTGCTCGTGACGCTTTATATCGCGGGATATGGTGGATTTCTTGGGTTGACCATCGTCCTGGTGCTCATTGATATTCCCCTCCGAGCCTATGGGGTTGGTGGAATCGGCGGTGTTGGACCTTCCACGACATTGGTGTACGTGGGACTTTCATTCGTGGTGCCCGCATTGCTCAGCGTGTATTGGCTTCCACGTGGCGATCAGTTCGTCGAAACCGCCGAGGAAGCGGTGGACGATCTCTTGGCACCGTGGAAAAAGCGCATCGCGAAACGCCGTGCTGCCGCCAAGGCAAAAAGGAAACGGGAATTGGCCGAACGCGATCTCGACATCTCGCGGAAATGACTCCGCAGCCTCCAATTCATTGGCTCACGCCGAGGCGCAGAGAACGCGGTGAAACAGCGTAGTGATCGAAGTTTCGGCGGATTGCACTCCGCTTCATCCTATAGGCATCAAGTTAGGGTTTCGCAGATTAAACAATGAGTCAACCGAGAACGGAGAACAGAGAATGAAGAACGAAGACGCGGGGGCCATCTTCTTCATTTTTCATTCTCCGTTCTCGGTTGACTCATTGAAAACCAGCGGAATGGCTTAACTTGATGCCTATGGGGTTGCGCTTCGCTTTACCAGTCATACGTAAGATTTCTTGATAATATTTATTTAATGAGATTGACGTGCGCGGCTCCGCGTCGCTGCGTGAGGTGACTGACTCCGCATGCGGACGGCGTCGTTGGTATCTCGCCTCAGATGGTCGCTTCGTGGGTGCACGTGACGGTGGTCGAGATGCCCCCGCGCGGGGTGAAGGAACCGATCACCGTCAGGCGGCGCGGCGAACAGGCTTTCACGAAATCGTCGAGCAGGCGATTGGTGACGTTTTCGTAAAAGATGCCCTGGTTGCGGAAGCGTTGCAGATAGAGCTTGAGCGACTTGAGTTCGACGCACTTTTCGCCGGGCGTGTAGGTGTAGGTGATGGTGCCAAAATCGGGTTGGCCCGTTTTGGGACACATCGACGTAAATTCGGGACACACGATCTCGATCTCGTAATCCCGGCCCGGATGCTGGTTGGGGAAGGTTTCAAGTTGTTCGAACGAGGGGGGATCCGTCGGGGCCATATTCTCTATTCCATTCAAAAACAAAAAGCCAAGGGCCGAAAGGCCCTTGGATCACTTTCCAAACCATCACCCAAAGGCCTTTCACCCAAAGGCCTTTCACCCAAAGGCCTTTCACCCAAAGGCCTTTCACCCAAAGGCCTTTCACCCAAAGGCCTTTCACCCAAGGGCCTTTCACCCAAAGGCCTTTCACCCAAAGGCCTTTCACCCAAGGGCCTTTCACCCAAGGGCCTTTCACCCAAGGGCCTTTCACCCAAGGGCCTTTCACCCAAGGGCCTTTCACCCAAGGGCCTTTTGGCCCTTGGCTTTATTTTTCCTGAAAATCCTTGGCAAAGGCTTCGGGGCTGAGTTCCGATCCCGTGGCGTAACGCGTCAACTCGTTCCACGGCATCGTTCTACCTGGATCGAACACGTACCGTTGCATGTATCGGCCCACCGCGGGATTGCCGACGTAAACCACATCCTTCGGGTCCGCGCCGCTGTAAACCTTTTTCGCGATGGCGTGGTGAAGCTGCGAGGCGAACAGTTCGCCCATCATGTAATTATGGTAGTAGACCGGAGCCGACACGATGTGAATCTTGCTGCCATAGTCCGGCTCGCTTCGTCCCGGTGGGCGTTTCAAACCCTGATACTTTTCGACCTGGTCCCACCAGAGTTTGTTGAGATCCTGCTGCGGATTTTCGTACATGCCTTTTTCGAATCGCAACATCACTTGGCACCAACGGGAGAAAATCAGAAGTTGATACCGCGTCATTTTGGAGCCGGTTTGGTCGAACGAGGCTCGATCATCCAGCTTCACGTTCATCTTTTCGAGCCAGGCGCCACGCTTGGAAAGTTTTTCGAACATCATGGCCACGCCTTCGGTGGTCAAGATGTGAGCCTCGGTGCGTAGCGGATAGGACAAGGTCTTTGGAATGTTGATGCTGCTGTAAACGGAATGGCCGAACTCCTGCAGCATGGTGGCCATCCAATATTCGTTCTGAACGACATTGGCGAGCACGCGAACGTCGGTGCCATCGCGGCTGATATCCGAACAAAACGCGTGTGGGTTTTTGCCTTTCTTTGGGGCGAAATCGTTGTTGGACTTCTCGATCACCACGTCGATAGGAAGGCCGATCCCTTGGTAAAAATCCTTGCACAAGCTGACGATGTTTTGATTGGCGTAAATCGAATCGAGGTTGGCTTTGAATACGCTCGGTACTTCCTGGAAAAACGGATCGTGGTAATGCCAGGGCATCAATTCGCTGACTTGAATGCCACAGTTCTTCGCGAGTTGCACATCGATTTCCGCCTTCGCCTTGAAGAACGGCTCGCGGGTGAGTTCGTCCAGCCGATCGAACAGTTTGATCAAATCGTTGCCGTTTTGCTCGTTAAGGAACAGCATCATGGCGTGGTAATTGGGGAAGCCAAGTTTTTTCGCCGACTCGTTGCGGAGTGCGACAAGTTCCTTGAGTTCAGCTTCGACGACTTTGCCCACGGCCTTGCTGGCTTCCCAAACTTCTCGGCGACGGTCGGAAAGCGTGGACGTTTTGAGCACGCGTTTCACCTCGGCGTCGGCCATCTCCTTGCCATCCACCTTGGCGCGGTAGGTGCTGAATTTCTTTTCGACCGAATTGGAAAGGGCGGTCATCTTCTTGAGTAGTTCAGGATCGACCTGTTTTTCCAGGTAGCTGAGGTACACGATGTCGATGGCCCGTTTCGTCGCGGGATCGTCGATGCCACCCGCGTCGCGGATCGCCTTCACCTCGGCGAAATCCTTGGGATTGGAAAGAAGCGCATCGATCTTGTTCTGAGCTTCTTCCTTTTTGGCGAAGTCTTCATCTCTGCCGGTGATGTTCGCATCCCACCAGGCGAGGTTGGCCGTCAAATCGAGAGGTCGGATTTTTTTGGTGAACGATTCGATCCAGTCTTTGGCCTTCATGGTCTTCTCCGCATCGGCTCGGCCCACGCCCTGAGCCAAGGCGCACGCCCACATCGCTCCGCACAGGATCCAAGCCCAACAACGCATGGCACGACTCCCTGAGGTTTTTCGTGATCGCATTCTTGTCGATGATATGGCGTTTTCCGAAGTGAAACAACGCGGAGATGTTCCATGGGTGCTGCTCGCCTCGTTTTACCGTTTCGCGCTCGCTGGTCGTGGGAGTCGGTCTGCGGGTCCAGTCGTGGCGAGAGGTGGCGCGAGCGCGAAACGTTCAACGAGGGCACCATACGTCGCGGGACGTGCGCTTGGGAGACGCACGCCCGGTGAAATCGCCGAAGCTTACGCGCTTTTTGTGACGGTCCAGGTGCAGTTTCCAACGCTGGTGATGTCGAGCAATCCCACGAACGGGACCGTGACTTTGCCGGTGAGCGTCCAGGTACCAATCGAAACGCCAGTTTTGGTGAACGAAACGGTGACATCGGAAAGGGTGACGCCGGCGGGTAGGTTTAGGCCGTTGAGCGTGGCAGCGGTTGGCCGGATCACGCCGGAAACCGCGCCGGTGGAAGAAACCGTTCCGGTCCCTGGTCCAGGCTTGGTGACGGTGATTTTGCCGTCTTTGATGCTGAACGCCATCTGCCCATCAACGTTTCGGCTTCCCAGGTTTGGAATAGCAACCGCTCCCTGGAAACTGCCGGTGTAATTGCCGTTGGTGAAGCCAGCACTTTCGTTGTCCGTGTTTTGGGCCGGGATCGAAAGGATGCGATTATTGAAAAGCGGATCCAGGCTTCGCAGCGAAAGTCGAACGTCGTATTTGACCGTGCCGTCCGTTTTCGCGTCGTCAAGGCCGGTCAGCACGATGGTTCGAAGTTGGCTCCAATCGGAGGGCGTTATCGTAAAGAAGTTATTCGTGCCGCGGGTCACGATCGAAAATTTAGCTTCATCGGTCTTGGCGAATGGTGCGGTGGTATCGACCAGCGAGACGGTGACTTTGACGTCTTTCAAGGGTTTCGACAAGAGGGCGACCTGGAGCGTCGACTTATCGCCCGCTTCTGAAGTCGTCAAAACGGGAACCGTCGAGCGAACGAGCTTCAGGTCTCCGCTGCGGTTAGTGACGGAAATGTCAGGCGGGTTGATGGTCTTGTAAACAGGATCGCTTGTGGAAAGCGACGTGACGATCTGGTATTTGACATTCTTGTCGGCGATCAGATCGTTCACGCCCGTGACCGTGAAACTTTGATCTTTATTCCAATTGTCTCGCGTGAATTTGAGGCTGGTTTTGCTGAGCTTGCCTTCGCTGGCAGGCGGGCGGCTCAACTTGACGGTAACGTCGCTGATCGGCCTCGCATTGAGGTGGACCTTGACGGTGGCCGACGCCAATTGCTCCGTGGTAACCACGCTCAACGGCGAAATAGTGACGCCCGCGGCAGGAGTTTCTCGGCCCTCGAGTTGGTCAAACCTTGGAATGTGGCGAAATTGCTTGGTGAGATCCATACGGAACGTGTCCTATCGTCGTGGCAGTGTGTGAAAAAATGGCTGGGAAGGCCTTCTCGGCATCGAAGGAATATTGGATATTATCCAAATTTTCCTTAAATTCCACCACAATCTCTCCATTTTTGACTTCGCAGTTTGGCTCACACCTTTGGCACCACGTGGACGATACCTTTTATTCCTCGGCCACCATTTCGTACATGCCGTGCCCACTGCGTTTGAGTTTGCCTTGTTTGACCAATTCTTCCCAGACCGCGGGCGGGAATTGATTAGGGGGAGTGATCGCGACGATTTCCGATTTCCGGCCCGACGACGTGGGTTGATAGTTCAGGTTCGACTCGGCGTCGAGGCGTGTGAGTTTGAGCCGTTTTTTGAACGCTTTGAACGCAGCCTTCAGATCCTCCTTGCTGGGACCTTCCGAAGGTTGATCAGCCATGGGTCCAACTCCAAAGAAAAGCACCATAAAAGCCCCTGGCCGAAAGGCCAGGGGGTGATGGGTCGTGGGAAAAGGTGGTTACCCGACCCCCTGGCCTTTCGGCCAGGGGCTTTTTTATTTGCCCGCGCGGGTTTGCTTGACGATGTCCACGTACTGCTTGGCGAGATCGCGGATGCGGTCGAAGTTCCGTTCCGCGACGGCTTTCGGTTCCACCAATTGGCCCCCCACGCCCAGACACGCCGCCCCCGCTTTCAGGAACGGCGCCGCCGTGTTGAGATCAACGCCGCCCGTCGGCATCACGCGAATTTGAGGCAACGGTCCCTTCAATGCCTTGAAGAATACGGGACCCAGGCAGTCGGCGGGGAAAACCTTCACGATATCCGCACCCGCTTCCCAGGCGGTCAAAATCTCCGTGGGCGTGAACGCACCGGGCATGATCAATTTGTCGTAACGATGGCAAAGCTTGATCACGTCGACGTTGAGTGTGGGACTGACGATATACTCCGCCCCTGCCAAGATCGCCGCTCGGCAAGTCTCCGTGTCGAGAATCGTTCCCGCGCCCAAAAGCACGCGATCGCCCAACGCCTGGCGAACCTGCTTGAGCACGTCGAGTGCATTCGGCACCGTCATCGTGATTTCCGCGACCGTGACTCCGCCGTCGGCCAAGGCACGAACCACTTCCACCAATTGCTGACTATCTGGCGAACGCACCACGGCCACGATGCCACATTCCAGCACCTGCCGAAGTTGATCTTCCTTTGCCATGTCGAGGACCTTTCGAAAGTATGGGGTTCTCGTCATTTTACGAAAGCCGGCAGAGTAGGGGATGGTGAGGAGGATGAGGCATCGGAAATAAGCTGAACTTGCCGTAAGAGTTGTTGCAGCCGAGGATTGACGGGATCGCTTGGAATCGGCATACCCTGGTGGACTGCCGTGCGTAAACAGTCTTGTGATCGTTTTTGACACTCGATGCGTTTAGAAGCATCCGGTGCGGCAGTCGCCAGCTCATCAAGGATCAACGCGGTTTTCTGCAATTCCTCTGAACTAAGATCCACGTAGGTAAGATCTGTTGCCTCTTGAGCGGCCGCAGACCAATTTCCCGATTTGAGCCGATTCTCCGCGCGGATCAAACGTAAAAAAGGTGGATCGGTCCGCTCGGCGTAGGTTTGCATTTTCATTTCGTCGGCTTTGGCCTCGGCAAATTTCCCCAACGCAAAGTGATGGCCCGCCCTCTGCCGAAGCGACATGCGCAAAGGATCCAGCCATTCCCGTTGGCGCGGATTCAACCCCAACGCCGATTCGTACGACGCGATGGCGTTCGTATGCGCATTCACGGAATCCGTGAGTCTTTGGTGCTCTTCGTAAAATTTACCCAGGTATTGGTAATTACTCGCCAACACTGAATGAAAATGCGCCTGCCGGACGTTTTTCTCACACAGTGCTCGAAGTGATGCTAAGGCGGCAAGAAACTGTTTCTCGGCATCTTCCAAATGATTCGCCTTGACCAACAAGTTCGCCAGGCTTGCTTGCTGGTCGGCCAAGGAAAGGCGGAAGATTTCGATTTCGGGAAAATCGGTGGACGTCTTGACCCACGCCGCCACGCACTGTTCACCCAATTTCACCGATAACGGCGTATCCCCGGCACGAAGTGCGATCACGCTTCGGAGGCCAAAGGTATCCGCTTCGTGGCGACGATAAAAAGGACAGCGCGGGAATTCACGTGCTAATATCCCAAGCTCTTGCTGCAATTTTTCAAAGATGGGTAATGCTTCCTTTGAGCTTTTCCCTCGGTCTGTTGCCATGCCGATGGCCGCCAGCAGATCGACGATCTTTTTCCGGTACATGGGATTCCCTGGGTTGTCTTTCGCGAGTTGCTCCAACAAGCGTTGTCCTTGCTGGATGTAGGATGTGCTAGCATCGTTTGGAGAAAGAAGCATGTAAACAAATCCGAGGCGGTAAAGGGACTCGGCATGAAGTACTCGATAAAACGGGATATGGGGATTTAATTCCACGAGGCGTTTGAAGCAGGATTCGGATTCCACCGCGTTGGGCTGCGCCGACTCGAAAAGGCCTTTCAAAAGCATTTGGACGCATACCATGCCTTTGCCGGCTCCCCGATGGAGCAGCAATTTCGTCGACGCTGACTCGGGGCGAAACCGTTTCTCCGTCTCTTCGTCGATTTTTTGGACTTCCCCTTCGAGGGCAAGAAATCCCTGAGCGTCACCTCGCATCATGGTCGCAGTCAATCGATCCCGGCTCGCGGCGAATTTTTTCGCTGCCTCGGGCATCGCTAACAATTTCATCTCAACACGGTCGGCTTCCTTCCGCGCAAGATCGGATTCTGCGCGCCGAGACATGTAGCCTAGGGGCTGCATCATGTTTCGATAAAAAACGGGAAGCATATGCCAATGCTTCGGCTCATTTGGATGGGACCGCTCGAGGCTCGCCACCAGTTCGCACGCCTCCCGCAGTAGGTCGATCGCTTCCGTATAACGTCCTGATTCGCGAACTAGATAGGCATAGGCATTCACGGCTTTGGCCAGACTGGAGATGGCCTCCGGTGACTTCGGATTTCGTCGCAGCCGTTGTCGTTCCACATCAATGGCGGCCCGATGAGCTAGATCGGCATCTTCATAACGTGCCAATTTGGTCAATAACGCTGCATGCACTTGTGACACGTGAGAAAACTGCTGTACGATCTCATCCTCTTCAAATTGCTCTTTTTCCATCTGCCTAAAGCTCGTCGCGACCTCTTTTAAGAGAGCCTCTGCTTCGAAGTGCTTCCAACGGCCCTCAAGGCTTCGTGCGTGGATTTCTCGTACTTTCGCCCATTCTAATTTCAGTCTGGAAGATTTTGGATTTTGGGTAACGGCTTGGCGTAGAAATGTGCTGACCGATTGAAGCAACGCGTCCGACGATTCAAATTTACAAAGTACTGCCTGAATCTCCGCCAATTTCGCGCGAGCCTGGCACGATCGCATCGCCGTGTCCCAGTCCTTGCCGTTTTCCGCATAAATCTTGTCGATCACTTGGATGTGTTTCACGCAATGAAGCTCTGCCTTTTCCAAATCTCCTTGTTCAACGAAGGCTTGGATTTCTTTTTCGAAGTCTGTTTGGGACACGGTGTTCTGAGGGGTACCATCCCAGAAAAGCCCAAAAAGTGCGAGCGAAAAAATGTACGTAGTCACTGCATGGACCTCGCCGAAAAATACAGAAACTAAAAAGAAATCCCGCGTGGAACTACTGTAAATTCACGGAAGAATCAAGCGAGGCATGTGAGAAACGGCTGCAACCGGAATAGTTCGTGAGACGTCTTACCGTCCCGACCAGAAATGAAAAACGGCCATATCCGCGAGCAGGACGAAGAATAGGCCAAGACTGATGAGAGCGTTGACGTTGAAAAAGGCTTGATTCACTTTGGAAAGGTCGTTGGGAGTGACGAGGGAATGTTCGTACATGAGCAACACCGCGACGCCACCCAACGCGATCAAGAAGACATATCCCAGAGGAGGCGATGCCCAGGCGTAAAGAAAGAGCAGAACGATCATCATCGAAAGATGGCTCAGCCAAGCGATGCGTAACGCCCAAGGCACCCCCACGGTGGCGGGGATACTATGCAGTTTCGCCTTTCGGTCGAAGTCGGCGTCTTGGCAGGCATAGATGATGTCGAAACCTCCGACCCAGAAAAACACCGCCAACCCGATCATGCCCGGTAGCCAAAGTTGGTCCAAACCCAATATCGCGATCCAGGCCGCGACGGGGGCAAGCAGCAAGGAAAAGCCAAGCCAATAATGCGCAAGAGCCGTGAATCGCTTGGTCCAAGAGTAAGCCAGGAGAATCAAGAGAACGGGCACCGATAAAAGGATCGGCCAAGGATTGCTCGGAACGGCAGCGAGGAAAATGGTCGTGGACGCGATGAAGCCAAGCGAACATGCGAGAGTAAACGCCCAAACGCTGGCGACGGAAAGTTGCCCACTTGGCAGGTGGCGCGTGGCGGTGCGAGGGTTTTGCGCGTCGACGTCACGATCCACAAGCCGATTGAACGCCATGGCGGCACTTCGTGCGAACACCATGCACGCCAAGATTCCCACCAATTCCAACCAGCTAAACGCTTCTTTGAAAAACCACGCCATCGTCGCGCTAAATAGCGCGAAGGGTAACGCGAAGAGCGTATGGCTGAAGCGAATCATCTCCAAAAACTTGGTCAATTGCTGCATGACTCAGAATCAATCTGGGAAAGCCAACGTTGGGTTAGTTCGATCCGGAGGAATTTTCGATCAACTTACGGATTCCCCCGTCTCGTACCAGGTTTTCGATCGCCTTGGAGATACTGGAACCGATACCTGGCAGGCTCTTTAACCCTTTTCGTCCCGTTTGCAGGACGATTTCTTCGATCGGCGTCTCCCAGCCTAGGACGGTTTCCGCCGCCTTGCGGTAGGAACGCACGCGATACAAACTTTCGTTTTCACGCTGCAATTGATGCGCGATTTGAATCAAGCGTTTGGCAATGGTTCGGTTGTCCATTGGATGGTCCCTCCCACCACCATTGTACACATGAACACTATCGATGCGAAAGAAAAAATCGGCTTACGCCGAATTGCTTTCGCAGCTTGATTGGTTTACCGAATTGGCGCGGAGATGAGGTTTGTCGGGAAAAACGCGGAATTCCAAGACAACCCAACTTGACCCTTCTGTCAAAAATTCGGTATCTTGGCGAAAGGTGGTGAACAACTGCTCGTGGGAAGTGAAATCGGGAAGATGGATCGGCCTTTCTCCTCGCGCGGTTTGAATGGACGCCTGGGTGAGCCGGGTCGCGTTAACTCGCCGCGTTCCGTGAAGCGAGGAGAACCATCGGTTTCAGCGCTTAGACCCAGGATTCAGGGGCTCACGCCGCTTGACTCGCCACGACTTTGTTTTTAGCCGATTACGGGATATCAGGAACGTACGGTGGAGCTTGAACTGGTAGGCGTGAGCAAGGCGTTTCCGGGTGGAATGTTTGCCTTGGAAGCCGTGAATCTCAAGGTGGCGTCCGGCGAACGGATCGTCGTCGTGGGCCCTTCCGGTTGTGGAAAAACGACGCTCTTGCGTCTGATCGCGGGCCTGGAACGGGCCGATTCCGGTTCCCTTCGGATGGGAAATCAGACCGTGGAAGGGACTCCGCCTTGGCAAAGGCCGGTGGGAATGGTTTTTCAAAAGCCCGCGCTCATCGCGGGTCGTACCACGAAGAAGTCGATTTCGACCGTTACACCCCTCCTGGCCACCGAAAACGCCGAAGAAGCCGCGGAACATTGGATCCGGAAACTTGATTTGGAGCGTGTGAGTCAGCAGCGGGTGGAGAAGCTGTCCGGTGGCCAGGTGCAGCGGGTGGCGTTGGCGCGAGCCCTGGTTCGTGGCGCTCCGATCCTGTTACTGGATGAACCGCTCGGCGCCTTGGACGCGATCCTGCGAGCCGAGCTTCGGCAAACGCTTCGCGAAGAATTCCGCCAACGGGGAACGACCGTGCTTTGGGTGTCGCATGATCCCGAAGATGCGTGGGCGTTGGCGGACCGCATCGTCGTGATGGCGAATGGGCGTTTTTCGCAGATTGGCTTTCCGGAAAATATTCGCGCTGCCCCCGCGTCGCGTGCGGTGCTCGAGCTATTTCAGGATCATTGGGGTGGCGTGAACTTCGTGGAGGCGCGGATGGAGGGGACGGGGCTTCGAACTCCATTCGGTCTTTGGCCCTTACCGTGCAGGCGGCCGCAGTTCCTTGAAAATGCTGGAATTTCGCTGGCCTTCCCTGTCAGCACGTTAACATTGCCATATAATGGCGCTAATCGAAACGCCGTCCCATTGCGGATGGTGGTGGAACGCCGAGGTTTCATGCAGTCGGGAATCCGGGTGCTATGCCGAAACGACCAGGGCCAACTTTGGGCCACGGGAAGTACGGAAAACCAACCAGGCGAAATGGTGACGCTCATGATGGATCTGGAACGAGCGCTTTGGTTTGACGCCCGCGATGGGAAGGCTCTTGTCGCCTAAGTGGGTTGATGCGCTTCGCGTCGCGCGCCTTGGGCAGCGCGAGGGGCGTCCAAAGTGGGGTAAACCCACTTTTTTTGTTTTTGGCTTGCATTGGCTCGGTCGAAGGAAAATCGCCGCACGGTTCGACGGTTTCGCGTGGGAACCTTCGATCTTGGCGAAAGAAGCGAGTGAACAATTTCCTCGGCCGGCGGTTTTGGGTCGCGGTAGTTTGCCTCGGAATCCGTCACGAATTTTAGGAATAACTGCTTATGAAAGGTTCCGACGTATTGCGGGTCGTCGACCAGATGCAACATGAGAAGAATATCGATCGCGAGATCATCTTCTCAGGCATCGAAGCCGCGTTGCAGCTGGCGGCTGAAAAAAAATACGGCGAGGAATCCGGCGTCACCGTGTCCATCGATCGCGATTCCGGCGACATTTTTGCCCGCCGGGGGGAAGAGAAAATCGATCCCTCCAACTTGGGTCGGATTTCCGCCCAACTCGCCAAGCAAGTCATGATTCAAAAAATTCGCGAAGCCGAATGCAAATCCGTCTTCGACGAATACGCCGCCATGAAGGGCGACCTGGTCAATGGCCAACTCAATCGCCATGAAGGTGGAGCGGCCATCGTATCCCTGGGGAAAACCGAAGCGTTGCTGCCACGCAGCGAACAAATCCCCGGCGAATCCCACCACGTCGGCGAACGGGTCAAGGCGGTGGTTCTCGACGTTCGCAAGCAAGGGCATCGCGTCAAAATCATTCTCTCCCGCACCCACCCCGATTTCGTTCGACGCTTGTTCGAGAACGAAATCCCCGAAATCGCCGAGCGAACCATCGAAATCAAAGCGGTGGCTCGAGAAGCGGGCTATCGCTGCAAAATCGCCGTTTCCAGCATCGACCTCAAAGTCGATTGCGTCGGCGCCTGCGTGGGCGTGCGTGGTTCGCGCATCAAGAACATCGTCGATGAACTGGGCGGCGAACGCATCGATATCGTTCGTTGGAACGATTCGCTGCAAATCATGATCCCCAACGCGCTCCAACCCGCCCAAATCGACGAAGTCTTCCTTTACCCTCGCATGGGACGCGCCATCGTGCTCGTCAAAGACGACCAACTCTCGCTCGCGATTGGTCGGCGCGGCCAAAATGTCCGTCTTGCCAGCAAGCTGGTGGGTTGGGACATCGAAATCATGACCATGGATGAGTTGAACGAAGGGATCGAGAAAGCGGAGCTTTGGTTCCGCCAAATCCCCGGCGTGACGGATGAAATGGTCGAAGTTTTCATCGAAGAAGGCTTCCTCTCGCTCGACGATTTGACGGTGATGGATCCCGTGCAGTTGGCGGAAATGTTGGGAATCACCGACGAAGAAGCCGACGACATGATCCTGTTCGCCGAAGAAGTGACGGACCAACTCGAAAAACAGCAATCCTCCGATGGCGAGGCGATGGCGGGTCGAGGAGTCGCGAGTCATTTCCAGACCGCGCCGGTGGAGGTCCCGACGGAAATCGCTGCCGAGGAAACCGAAGCGGACGAAACCGTCGACCAAGCTGCTGAAGAAGGGCAAGAGGTGGCGTCGGAGGAAGCACCTTCCGAAGACGAGCCGCCATCGGGCGAAGAAACCCCCGTCGCCACGACGGCGGAGGTGGACGCCGAGGCTCCCGTGGAGGAACCCGCCGCCGAAAAATAAGCATAAGGCTTACGCATCCTCAAGGGAGAACGTAACGCCAAGAAAATCAGAACGAATGTTCAGTATCATTGACCGCATGGAGCGCGGAGCATCGGTGACGCGTCACTGAATGCTGGTCCGTTCGCTCAATAAAATGGCCTGAAACCGTGACTTCGCTCTTTTTCAAGGTGTGCGAGGTAGTTACAATGAATCGATAGGATCACGTGTTGGCGGTGGCGATGAACCGCAGAGGAGTTCCGCTTGTCCAAAGAGAAAATTCGTGTCTACGCCTTGGCCCGCGAAATGAACGTGGAGACCAAGGATTTGCTCGACCTGTGCAAACAGGCTGGTTTCGACGTCAAGAACCAGTTGAGCAATCTTGAGCCTGAACAGCGAGATCGGCTCCTAGAGCTGGTGAAAAAGGGTTCCAAGCCTAGCTCCGCCGCGCCCCAACCTGCAAAACCTGTTACCCCCGTCGTGGGGCTTGATGAACAGCGGGTTCGGAATTTGGCCTCCAGTCGGCCAAAACGTGAGGAAACTCGGCCGAGCGCTCCCGCAGCGGAGCTTGCGCCGGCGGAAGAACCCACGGTCTTGGTGCCGGAAATCGAAACGGTACCTGAACCGGAACCGGCCCCCGTGGAAGTTCCCGCCGCCGTGGTCGAAGCGCCGGTGCCCGCCGTCGTGCCTCCCAAACCCGCGACACCCGCTCCCCTGCCCTCGTTGCCACAACAACGGATTCGCAACTTAACGAATCGCCCTGGTGGGAGACCTGCCCCCTCGGCTCCGCCACCAGCAGCGCCGGCCCGTCCGGAGGCGCCTTCCCCTGCGATTGAAACACCCGCGGCGGTCGAACCGATTCAGCCCGCGTTCAATCCCGTGGTCCCGGCGCCCGCCGCACCATCCTCGGCACCGCCTGCTGCTCCCGCTTCGATGCCGACGGCGGCGCAACAAGCGCCAGCCCCAACGAAGCCGCCGGAAGCTCCACGTCCACCGATACGCCCGACCGCCCCGCCGACCTTGCAATCGCCCAGGCCACCGTTGCCCACCTTGGGGGGAGGTCGAAACGCCCCGCCCCAGCTTGGCACGAACCGTGGACCGCAGACGCGGCCGCCCGGCGCGGGTTCCTCCGGCCCATCGACCGGTCCAGGCACGTCGGCGCCCCGGCCCGGCCTTGGCGTTCCCCGCCGTCCAGATGTTCGGCCCGGGATGGCGCCGCCTCGGCCCATTCCGAGTGGCCAAACCATCAAAGCCATCGGCAGTACGGTGAAGGCAAAGGAAAACGTCCTTAAGCCCATCGCCAAGTTCACGAAGGAACAACTCGAGCAAACGAAACCGATCCGGGCCGAGGACTTGCTTCGACCGAAAGCACCCGTGCCCGGCGCGACGCCGATTCCGGGAGTTCCCGGGGCTCCCACCGCGCCGGAGGGAGAAGATGACGAAGAGAAGGGTGGCGACGGCAAGAAGAAGAAAGCCAAGGAAATCCCTGGGCGCGACACCCGCCGAGCCGCGCGAAACGAACGAGCCGAGAAACGCAAACAGGCGACCCCCGTCACCACGACCATCAATATTTCGCGTGGCCGAGTTGACGATGTGTTGAGCGAAGCCAACGAACGCGTGACGCGTATCAAGGATCGCCATCACAAACACCGCCATAAACCTGCGCCGATCGTCAAGAAAACGTCGGTGGAAATCAGCCTGCCGATCACCGTCCGCAGCCTTTCCGAAGCGATCGGCGTGCGGTCCGGCGAGTTGCTGTTCAAGCTCATCGGGCATGGTGCCGCCACCACCACGAACATCAATTCGAATCTCGATGCCGCCATGGCTGAATTGGTGGCGATTGATTACGGCAAAGAACTGATCGTCCGCAAGGCGCTCGACGAAGAAGAGCAGATGCTCAAGAACTTCGAAGTCGCCGACAAGCCCGAAGACATGTTTCCGCGTCCGCCCATTGTCACGATCATGGGTCACGTCGACCATGGCAAGACATCGTTGCTCGACCGTATTCGCGAGAGCAATGTCGTGGACACGGAAGCGGGCGGGATCACGCAAGTGATTCGCGCCTGGAAGGTCGATCACCATGGCAAGGCGATCACGTTCCTCGATACGCCGGGCCACGAAGCGTTCACCAAGATGCGTGCCCGCGGCGCACAGGTGACGGACATCGCGGTGATCGTGGTGGCGGCGGACGACGGCGTGATGCCTCAAACGGAAGAAGCCATCAGCCACGCCAAGGCCGCCGGCGTCTCGTTGGTCGTCGCGATCAACAAGACGGACATGCCGATGGCGAATGTCAACCGCACTCGGCAGCAGCTTTATGGCCTGAGCGTTCTGCCTGACGACATGGGGGGCGACTCTCCGTTCGTCGAAACCAGCGCCGTCACGGGCAAGGGTCTTCCCGAGCTTCTTGAAGCCATTCTCCTGGTGGCCGAACTCAAGGACCTCAAGGGCAATCCCAACAAACCCGCCTCCGGTACCTGTTTGGAGGCGGCGCTTTCCGAAGGCGAAGGCGTTCGCGCCACCGTCTTGGTCCGCGAAGGCACGCTCAATAGGGGCGACGTCGTGTTGTGTGGCCACGCCCACGGCCGAATTCGCCAGATGTACGACGACATGGGCCGTTCGGTGGAATCCGCCGGGCCGAGCATGCCCGTTCGTATCACGGGCTTGGACGCCGTCCCCAACGCCGACGACGCCTTCCACGTGCTGCCCGATCTCACCGTGGCTCGCGAAATCGCTGAAAAACGCTTGGCGAAAATCCAGGAAGCGACGGCGATCAAACGGCCGCCGATGTCGCTGGAACGCTTGGCCGAGGCGAAGATCGTCGAACTCAAACTCATCGTCAAAGCCGATTTCCGAGGCTCGATCGAAGCCATCAAGAAAGAACTCGAAAAGCTGGTTCACGACGAAGTTCGTGTTCGCGTGCTGCACGCCGGCATCGGTGCCATCACCGAAAGCGATGTGCAACTGGCGTTAACCTCGCCCGAAGACACACTCGTGGTCGGCTTCAACGTCGTCCCAGACGACAACGCGTTGCGCATGGCCGAGGAAAAGAATATCTCGATTCGCGAGTACGATATCATCTATAACCTCACCAACGACATCAAGGCTGCGTTGGAGGGCAAACTCAAGCCACGCGAGGAAGTGGTCCACCTGGGCCGAGCCGTGGTTCGCGAAACGTTCAAGATCAGCAAAGTCGGGACGATCGCGGGCTGCTACGTTACCCAGGGCAACATCAAACGCAATGCGAAGATCCGTGTCATTCGCGACGGCGTGGTCATCTATCCGCCAGCCGACAAAACCGCCGGCCTGGAATCGTTGAAACGCTTCAAAGACGACACGGGCGAAGTTCGCGAAGGATTCGAGTGCGGCATCAAAATTGCTGGATACGACGATATCAAAGTCGGCGATGTCATCGAAGCCTTCCGCATCGATACCGTACAGCGTAAACTGGATTAGACGAATCCCCGTGTACGCCGTCTAACGGCGTTTACGGGACTCCATGCCTCGTTTACGGTTCGTGCTCGCAGCCACCCGCGCATGGGTTCATGGGCATTGCAAGCACGAATGAACGAACGAAGGCAGTGAAACAGAGCGATCGCGGGTGAATCCGCGAGCGCGAAACGTCAATGAGGGTACGAAACGGTCGACGCGGGTCGCATCCCGTTCACTTACCATCCGCGAGGAAAATCTCGCGATCCGAGAATGACCATGCTGGTCGGCACTCTCCGCGTTCGCCTTCGCGTCCGAGAAGCGCGAACCTTGAAAGACAAAAGGCAGGTCCTAAGTAGCATCAAGGACAAGCTGACGAACGCCTTCAATATTTCGGTGGCAGAGGTGGACGCCCAAGACGATCGGCAGCTAATCGTCCTTGGCATCGCGATGGTGAGCAACGAGGCGCACCACCTCAAAACCGCCCTAGGCCAAGTGGTCGAAGCACTCCGCGTTCACCCAATCGCGGAATTCATCGACTTCGATATGGAAACTTTTTAAAAAATGAAAATGCACCGAGTGGCCCGCGTCGCGGAAGTGATCCGCGAGGTGGCCGCGGAAACGATCTTGTTCGAGCTGCAAGATCCCCGCATCAAAAACGTAACCGTGACTCGGGCCGAGGTCTCCGGCGATCTCCAGCATGCCAAAGTTTTCGTCTCCATCATGGGGACGCAAAAAGATCAAGACCTGTGCATGCACGGCCTGAAACACTCCGCCGGCTTCGTTCAACGTAAGCTGGGCACCCGACTGAAAACGCGCTTCACGCCCATCGTCACCTTTGTGCTCGATGAAGGCGTGAAAAACAGCTTAGAAATCGCTCGCTTGATCCACGAAGCGCTCGGCCCACGCCCCACGGAAAAGGCCGACGAACAAGACGAAGCAACGAACGACGAAGAATGAACCTTGCCCGCGTGAATCCCAAGACCGAAGCCTCCGCGAAGGCCGGATGAACGTGGCCTTGATTCGCGGACGCATTCGTCGCGAAGCCAATGGTTCGTTCACCCCCTTGGTTCGTTGCTTTGTTTCTTGAAGCTCGTGAAAACATTCGCTCGAAATCAATGTGCTTCCTCGATATGGATGTCCTTTTCCCCTAACGGCGATGGATGGACCTATGGCGACCACGACGAATAAGCAAAAGGTTTTCAACCAACTCCTGTCGGCTTTCGCGAAGTCCCAAAAGGCGGGCGATCACGAGCCGCGCCCGGTACTGGAACAGTTTATTTACGCGATTTTGCGTGAGGGTTCGACCCGCTCGGCGGCCGACCGTGCTTTCCAGAACTTGCAGCAACGATTCTTCGACTGGAACGAACTTCGCGTGAGTGGCACCGACGAAATCGCCGAGGCGATCGAAGGCGTGGGCGGCGACCTCGAAGCCCGCGCGCAGCGCCTGATCGATTTCCTGCAAGAAGTTTTCGAAACCACCTTTTCGTTCGATCTCGAATCGCTCCATAAAAAGGGCCTGAAACAATCCAGCAAACAACTGGCCCGTTATAAAGCCGCCACCGAATATTGCGTGGCGTGGGTCGTCCAACAAAGCCTGGGCGGGCATGCGATTCCCCTTGATACCCACGGCCTCCGCGTGCTGCAACGCCTGCAACTCATCGATCCGACCGAATCCCACGAATCCATCCAAACATCGCTCGAACACTTGGTTCCCAAGTCAAGGGGCTCTTTGTTCGTCGATGGTCTCAGCGAAATCGCCGACGTGGCATGCTACGAATCCGCTCCAAGCTGCGCCGCGTGCGTCATGCGAAATGGTTGTTCGTTCAGTCTCGAAACCAAACCCACCCCGGTAGCCTCCGCGAAGAAGCCACGCTAACCTGCCAAATACCTGGCTTGTCGTTTCGCGCTCGGTGTTTCCTGCGAAATCGCCGGATTCGAAGGACTTCGCAGGAATTCAAGCGAGCGCGAATAGCCAAGCTGCGCAGTCGGTCGTTTATTCTTTTACCGCCTGCCTTATTCCGCTGGCAAATTCGTTCGAAATTCCTCACCCACGCCGCTCACGAAGAATTCCGCTCGGCCACATCGTTGGCAGACATAGATATCAAAGCTAAACTGATTCACGAGAAACTGTCCTAGATCGCCCAAAAGACCGCCCCATTGGAAACCTTCGTGAAACGACTTGGTCCCGGCGAAACCCATGGCCTGTTCGCAACGGAGGCAGTGCACGGCTTTCTCGGCATGTCGTCTTGAACCGGCGGGATATCCTTCGCGAATCCCCGTTTCATTTTCAACGTCCGAGTCCTCGCCCGCGCCAGGCCCCACGTCGTCCGCTTTTCGAAATTCTGGGTCTTCCGTGCCATCGACGGACGTCCCGCAATTCCAACAGACTTGAAAATCGTCATCGATTCGTTTCGAACATTTCGTGCATTTCCACATCGGCAATCTCCTACGATTTGGGCGAGATTGAAAACATCAGGAGACTACCTGGCAAGGAATTCGATCGCTATCGGGAAGTTGCTGGAACCCACCAAAAACGCCCGGAGTATGGTAAAATGAACACACAGCCGAATCGCCACCCCACCTCGGCTGCCGCGGAGTCCGTCCATGGCTCGCACGTGTCCCCGGCGATTCCGTCCCGAGCTAATCCCTTTGGAACGCCGAGACGTTCCGTCCGCATCCACCTTGGATCGAACGTTCGGAAGCAACGGTTCCACCACGGTCGAATTTCCCCACCTCGTTTCGCACGGCAATGCGTTCACATTCCAAAACGATGGCAAAATCGTCGTGGTGGGCGACGCGCAGGGATCGTTCGACGGTGAAATCTCGGTGGCTCGACTCCACGCCAACGGCACGCTCGATGTCACGTTCGCGGAAAC